>Ga0214919_10002239_pt1 | contig 30692 bp, 27 predicted proteins | sample LL1503_MetaG_FD_177994 | JGI IMG/M metagenome (GOLD analysis project Ga0214919, IMG submission 177994) | Freshwater microbial communities from Lake Lanier, Atlanta, Georgia, United States - LL-1503 | ecosystem: Environmental > Aquatic > Freshwater > Lake | place: USA: Georgia | collected... | reverse complement strand
AAAACGTGCGGTCGAGTACCCATCAACATGGTGTTTTGCAGTTGATGGTTTAGTTGGCGCAACGCCCGAACTACTTTTGCGGCTCTCACGAAAAATGGTTACGTCTCGTGTTTTAGCCGGCACAATTAGTAAGACTGGGAACGATGAACGTGATTTAGCTCTTGCAGCATCTCTTGCGCGATCTTCAAAGGATTTGGAAGAACACGAATATGCCGTGCGTTCGGTTGCTGACGCACTCGAACCGTTCTGTACTTCGACAAACGTTCCTGAATCTCCATTTGTTCTGCACTTAGCAAATGTGATGCATCTAGCAACAGATGTAACTGGTGCGCTGGTTGAAAAGTTGACACATGTTGACGCTTTTACAATTCTTGAACAACTCCATCCTTCTGCAGCAGTTTGTGGAACACCGCGTGAAAAAGCCGCAAAATTAATATCTGAGATTGAATCACTTTCTCGAGGACGATACGCCGGTCCTGTTGGTTGGATTGATGCTGCAGGAGATGGTGAACTTGGTATCGCACTCAGGTGTGGTCAAATAAATGAAGATTCGATTAGAATATTTGCGGGATGTGGAATTGTTGCAGGTTCAGATCCAGTTAAAGAGTTGGCCGAAAGTGAAGCCAAACTCGTTCCTATGCGCAGCGCGCTTAATTAGATAGAACTCATTTTTTCATAAATTGCTTTTAATGAATCCGCATTCGCTTCTCGTGATGGCGTTTTTGCAACAACGACAGATATTCCCTTAATAGGGGAAGCAACCGCTCGTCTTAGTTCCTCGATATTAGTAATGGTTGAGGCCTCCACCCCAAATGACTGCGCAATTGCCGCAGGATCTAAACCATGTGAAGTTCCAAATACTTTTTCGAAACCTTCTACTCCACGCTGAGGAAGCGTTGAAAAAATCCCCCCGCCATCGTTATTGATCACGATAATTCTGCAGTTTATTTCTTCACGAGTAATCAAACCTGTGATGTCGTGGAGGAAAGATAAATCGCCTAAAACTGCAATTGTCTGAGAGTGTCCAGAAGCAATTCCTAGCGCAGTTGAGATGTTGCCATCGATTCCAGCTAAGCCACGGTTGGCATATGTCGTTACCCCAGCTCGTGGTTTTGCAAAACCCTCAAAATCTCTAATAGGACGCGAAGATGAAATATAAAGTGCCGAGCCATGAGGAATTGATTCTGCAATTTCTTTAGCTATTGAAGCTTCATTCCAAACATCAATTTCATCTATTAATTTGCTAGCACGCTGTGAATATTTCTGCCATTGTGCAATCCAATCATCGGATGCCATCACGCAATCTAGATTTGGTATTTCTGTAAAGCGTTTGTCTGCCTGTCGATCACTATCAACTGTTGCAATTCGTGGGTCAATGACGAATTTAACTGGAGCTAGGCCAATAAATGCATTAATAGAACGTGAGAGAGTTGTTCGACCAATAACTACAACGGCTTGTGGGGTGAAAATTCCGCGCACTGTAGGTGATGCAAGAAAGATTGAAGCATGTCCAACTGCATCTGGGAACGAGAGAGGATCCTCTGCAATAATTGGCCAATTAAGTTTTTTCGCAAATTTTGTAACGTCGGCAACTGTTAAACCACCGCGATCATGTCCGACAACAAGCACTCCGCGTGTAGCCTGAATTTTTAATGTTGTGATCTTATTACGTGGTTTAAATACGATTGGTGCTATAGAAATATCATCTAGCCATCGAGTTGAATCATCAGGTAGCAGGGGCTCATCAAATTGTAGATTCAAGTGAACTGGACCTGAACGCAGACTATCTAGCGGTATCTCCATGGGAAAAATTGGACCATCAATATCAGCAAAGTATCGAACTGCTTTTCCAAAGATTCGAGCTTGCTCAGTAGTTTGATTTGCACCGGTTCGCCTTAGCATGGCTGGCCGATCGGCAGTTAAAACTAACAATGGTGCATTGGTGTGATGGGCCTCTAAAACTGCTGGATGATAATTCGCAACTGCGCTTCCGCTTGTACAAACAACTGGTACTGGGCGACCTGTTGATTTGGTCAAGCCTAATGCGAAAAAAGCAGCCGTGCGCTCATCAATTCGTATATGCATTTTTATCAATCCACGGTTTTCGGCGGCGTTAAATGCAAGTGAAAGAGGTGCATTACGTGATCCTGGAGAAACTACTACATCGGTAATTCCAGCTTCAATAATCTGTCGAACAATGACTCTAGCTAGGGATGTTGCCGTACTCATAAGCTCCACCCCTTCTCTTGAATAATCGAATGTGCTCCAGCCTCCCACACTTTTCGTATTCTATTCCTCCACCAGTTTAGCCGTTCGTTTGATACGGCATATTTAGCCAAAGCTGTTGAATCTGGAATTACATTTTTCACTTCAATTAAACCATCCACTATTGGAAGGTGCGCAACATCTACAGCAAGAAGTGCACCGGTTCCTAGACCACAAGCAAAATCTAGTTTTGATACTGCTGCTGCAAGTTTTAGGCCATGAGAAATTCCAACCGCACTTTCAAGTGCACTTGATACCGCAATGGGTAGCTGATGATGATCAGCAATCTCAAGTGCGCGAGAAATTCCACCTAGTGGTGCAACCTTCAACATAAGTACATCAATTGCTCCAGCAAGATCCACAGAAAGTGGATCTTTAGCTTTCCTTATTACTTCATCTCCCGCAATTTTTACTCCGGTTCGTAATTTAAGCTCACGCAGTTCTTCAACAGTTGAGCATGGTTGTTCAACATACTCAATCTCTCCAACTTGTTTCAGAAATTCCTCTGCTTCAGCTACATTCCATAATCCATTCACATCTAGCCGAATCTTTGCCTCCGGACGAAGTTCACGCACGCAAGCAATGCGTGCAAAATCTGCAGTGTGATCATCGCCAACTTTTATCTTTATGACTTTGGCTCCAGCAAAAGCGTCGAGAATTTCAGCGATTTCAATCGGATTATTGATGGCCGGCATAGTTGCATTGACTTCGATCACGTTTCTTATAGATGCTGGAATCCTCGCGAATGCGGCTTCTACCCCGCTAAGTAACCACGGGATGGCTTCTTCATAACTGTATTCAAGAAATGGTGAGAACTCTCCCCAACCCATTGGTCCTTCAAAAAGTGCAATTTCGCGAGATGTAACCGACCGGAAATCCGTCTTAGTCGCCAGCGTAACTACTTTGAGTGAACCTAGTATTGAATCAAGCATCGTTTACGGGCGCTTTGGGAATTTCTCGAAATCCGGTGTGCGCTTTTCTTTGTACGCATCGCGTCCTTCTTGACCTTCTTCACTCATATAAAACAAAAGCGTTGCATCGCCAGCTAATTGCTGGACACCAGCCAGACCATCATCGGCTGCATTTAAACTTGATTTCAATAATCGAAGCGCAAGTGGAGAGTTGCGAAGCATCTCGCGACACCATGAAACTGTTTCGGCTTCTAATTCACTAACTGGAACTACAGTATTTACCAATCCCATTGCGAGCGCTTCTTGTGCATCGTACTGCCTAGTCATAAACCAAATCTCTCGAGCTTTCTTTTGACCAACATGGGCGGCTAATAAGCCAGCACCATATCCACCATCGAATGAACCAACCATTGGACCTGTTTGGCCAAACTTTGCATTATCTGCGGCAATCGTTAAATCACAGACAACATGTAATACATGTCCGCCGCCAATTGCCCACCCAGCAACCATTGCAACTACTGGTTTAGGTGTTCTGCGAATCTGCACTTGTAAATCTAAAACATTTAGGCGACCAATTCCCTTTTTGGACAATTTGTCATCGCCTAAATAACCATCATCTCCACGGACGCTTATATCCCCACCCGAACAGAAAGCTTTTGTGCCTTCACCAGTAAGGATTATTACCCCAACATCTTCATTGTCTCGCGCAAGTGAAAAAGCTTCGATTAATTCAACAATGGTTTGCGGGCGAAAAGCATTGTGAATTTCCGGACGATTGATGGTTATTTTGGCTATGCCATCGCCCACTTGATACTTAATGTCAGCAAAATTCTCTCCACCCGGGGCGAGAGTCCAGTTAGGAATCTCACGACTCCCAAATTCACGGTTGATCGGCTTACTCACGTCTCCTCATTTCAATTCACTCGTTGCAAGCGATAGCCTACGGCTGCAATGGACATGTCGTCACAACGAGAACTAGTACGCGCCAGCCCTGCGAGTGAAATCACGCAGTTGGCGGTGCAAATCACGGCCGCCCTGGTCGGGACTGGGCCTGCATTGGGCTTTGGGGATATCTCTTCAATAGCTGCACCGAAAAATATCGCCATCGTTGTTGGTACGAGCGGAAGCACTGGAATAAGCAAAGAAGTCGCATTTACTCGTGGAAGCCTCATTGCGTCTGCACAAGCATCAAATACTTTTATTGGTGCACAGTTAGGTGCACAGTGGTCACTGTTACTCCCTGCTACACATATTGCTGCAGTAAATGTCATTATTCGCTCGATGGAAGTTGGAACACTTCCAGTTGATTTACGCAATTCAATTGGAGATTATCCAACAGTAGATTTTACTTCGATTGTACCTACTCAATTATATCGTGCACTGAATTCAGATGAACGTTTGTTGCGACATTTACAAAATGCAAAAGCAGTTTTAGCCGGAGGCGCTGCTCTTAGCCCATCACTACACCTGCAAGCAAAAAGTGCAGGGATAAATGTAATTGAAACGTATGGAATGACCGAAACATGTGGTGGTTGCATTTATGATGGTCTAGCGATTAATGGCGTTGAGTTTGCGTTGACTGATGAAGGTCTAATTAAAATACGTGGTCCTGTTGTAGCAAATGACTACTTAAATGCTCCAGAACTATTTAATACGCATGAAGGTTGGTTCATTTCAAATGATCTTGGAGAAATTATTGATGGAAGACTGCGTGTCATTGGCCGTGCTGATGATGTAATTATCACCGGAGGTGAAAATCTCTCTCTTACTGCTATTGAGGCAACACTTTCGGTTCGTTATCCCGATATTGAATGTTCAGCATTTGCAATTAGTGATCCGCAATGGGGACAAGCACTGCACTTAGCGATTGTTGGTGATGTGAATGAAACAGAGATTTCACATTTCTTGGAAGCAGCTTTTGGACAAATCGCAAAACCCAAGGGAATTCATCGGCTGAAGTCACTACCATTGCTCGGTATAGGAAAAGTAGACCGTATAGCTCTCTTAGAATTGGTGAAACATGAATAGATGGCTAATTGGAGCACGCCCACGCACACTCCCCGCGGCAATTGCACCAGTGTTAGTTGCCTCTTCTCTTGCTGGGACTGAATTCAACTGGTTACGAGCTGCTCTGGCCTTAAAGGTTTCCCTTTGGCTTCAAATCGGCGTTAACTTTGCAAACGACTACTCTGATGGAGTTAAAGGCACAGATACGAATCGCGTTGGACCTACACGTCTTGTTGCAAGTGGTCTAGCAACTGCCCAGAGTGTAAAAATCGCCGCATTCATATCATTTGGAATCGCATCTATCTGTGGGCTGTGGCTAGCAATATTGACATCGCCTGTTCTCATTCTTGTTGGAGTTGTTTCAATCGCTGCAGCTTGGAGTTACACAGGAGGGCGTAAGCCATACGGTTACAGCGGCTTTGGCGAATTATCAGTCTTTGTTTTCTTTGGTTTAGTTGCAACTGTTGGAAGTTTCTATGTTCAGACTGAAAGAGTTACCTTAATGAGTTTCATTGTTGCAATTCCTATGGGAGCTCTTTCTTGTGCAATTCTTGCTATCAATAATCTAAGGGATCTAGATCAGGATGCTTTGGTAGGCAAGAAAACTCTGGCAGTTCGAATGGGAAATTTGGCAGCGCGACGTGCCTTTGTTGCACTGCTAGTTTTTGCGCACACTGCCGCTATTGCTACTTTTAGACCAGCTGCACTTTTAACGCTTTTAGTCGCACCTCTTACTTTTTCACTTGCGCGCCAAGTAATGGGCGGAGTTAGTGGTAAAGATTTGATCCCACTTTTAGGAAAGACAGGAAAGCTCCAACTTATTTTTGCACTGTTGTTTGCGGCTGGTCTGGCGATATACTAAAACCATGTCACGCATAATCCCCGCAATCCTTGTCTTCGGCTTAACCATTTATGCCCTTGTAGATTGTGCGCGCGCAGATGAATCTCACATTAGGAATCTTCCAAAGTGGGGATGGCTTTTAATTATTATCCTTTTAGGTCCCCAAGCATTAGCAATTGGTCCCGTGGCCTACCTTGTGGCTGGTAGAAATAAACCGAAAGGTAATCGTGGACCGAAACGACGCATCCTTCCACCAGATGATGATCCAGATTTTTTAAGAAAGCTTTAAAGCCCTGAATACGTGTGCTTACCAGTTCCCCAAATATTGACGTAAATATAGTTAAATAAAAATGTTGAGCCAGCAAATAAGCAGAGCCACGCTGCACGGCGTCCACGCCAACCTATCGTTACACGTGCATGTAAATACGCTGCATATGCAACCCATGTAATAAATGCCCACGTCTCTTTTGGATCCCAACCCCAATAGCGACCCCATGCACTTTCAGCCCAGATCGCACCTGCAATAACAGCGAAAGTCCATAAAGGGAAAACAAATGCGACTAAGCGATATGAGAGTTGATCTAAATATTCAAGTGAAGGAAGACGTTTCGCCCATGGTGTGCGACCACCTTTAGTTTCCATTGAATCCAAATAGAGATATGCCGCAGCGACTGCATTCGCAAGTAAGAAAACTCCACCTGAAATAATTGCAGCCGAAACATGGATTACTAGCCACGTAGATTTAAGTGCCGGTACAAGTGGTGCACTAGGCCGATATAAAACTGCAACTGCAGTACCTAGAGTCAATAGGACGGCAATTGACACTAATAGTCCTAACCAACGTAAATCATATTTGCGCAGGGCACCTAAGTATGCTCCAGAAAATGCCAGTGCTCCTGTAATTGAAAACTCATACATATTGCCCCACGGAACTCTACCTGCTGAAATTCCACGCGAAATAACTCCAGCAAATAAAAGAATGAAACCTAAAATCATCATCGATGTAGCGATTCGTGCGACTTTTTCAGTTCGGTTGTAGTCCAGTTTTTTATCGGTTGCTACATCAGTTATTTTCACTGCCCACGCTGTTTCTAATGCATGCGCAAAAAACGAGATGGTGTAAACGGCCATTGCTGAATAAATAAAATAGTTTGAGAGATAGGCCCAGCTACGTGACATTTAATTCTCTCCCTTTAATGAATTATTTATCTCATCGATAAAAACTTTCAATTCTTGCTCTAACCCTGGTGCTGCATTTTTTGCAAGACCGGCAATTTCTACTACATCTCCGATACGAATCCAGATTCTACGACGGCGAGTAAAGAGCGATGCGAGTAAACCAAGGATGGCAACAATAGCCCCGAGTAGTGCAAAGTTCTTCCCAGGATCATCCACAATTTGAAGGTTCACCCATTGCATATATCCCTCAAAGGTTATTGAGCCACCAGGATATGTAAAAACTTCACCAGGCTTCAAAGACTTAAGGCCTAACTGTGACATAGATGACGTATCAATTCGATAAACAGATTGCGGGGTTCCTGAATCAAGTCCGAGATCTCCGCTCCAAGCTGAGAGTAAAAGACGCGGATCTAGAGCTTGGGGGAAAACACTAACTGCGCCGTTTCCATTACTTCGTGCATATGTAGGCACGAAAGAGCCCACAAACCCAACTTGTGGAACTGCATCTGGAACTTTAATCGCACCAATAGAACGAAGGTTTCCATCTTGCGGCAAGAATGGAATCGGTCCTTGCATTGCGACGTTACCTTTTGAATCACGAACAGTTACAACTGGTGAATAGCCATTAGCCTGCAGATAAATCTTCGTATTTCCAATTGCAAGCGGTGCGTTAACTTTAATTACATGCTTTTCAATGTTTGTTAAATCATTCCGGCGTAATGTGACATTGAGTGTGTAATCTTCAGGTGCATTTGTTACGACATTATATTTTGCATCAAATTTATCAATATTGAGAATAAAACTCTCAAGCTTTCCATCCTTAAAAAGTTTTCCATATGCCAGTGAATCATAGCTGGTAGGAGTATTAACGAATCGTTCACCAACATTCAGAATTGCTTCGCCACGCATTCCAAACAACGAAGAAAAAGATATTCCAAGTAAAATTAAGATTAGTGCTAAGTGAAAGAAAAGATTTCCAGTTTCTCGTGAAAAACCTTTTTCTGCTGAAATTGAACCATCTTTTTCTAAAATTCTAAATCTATTTGCTTTAAACCAACTCCGAGCGACTTCTAGCTCATTGCCCTTAGCAGGCCAACTTGAATAGAACTCCATGCGGTTTAAATTTTTAGGTGTTGCAGGCGGTAATGCACGGGCTGCATGGAAGTGTTCGAAAGTGCGCGGAAGTACGCACCCAATCAGTGAAATAAAGAGGAGGATATAAATAGCGCTAAACCAAGGGGAACCATAGACATCAAAGAGTGATAAGCGGTCCATCCATTGTGAGAGTGTTGGCGAGCTCTTAAAGGCCGCGCTCACAGCCATTGGATTTTGTGTCCGCTGTGGAATCAGTGAACCTGGAATGGCGGCAATTCCTAAAAGCATCAGCAGAATTAAGGCGGTACGCATACTTGTCAGTTGACGCCATCCATAACGTAATAAGCCCACACTATCGAGCTCGGGAAGTTGCACGTCGTTTGTCATCTATACGACCGGAATAAAATCTGAAATGAGTGAGCGTAAAGAATTCATAATGTGGCCCCATGTGCCAGTGACTTGTAAAACTCCAATAGTGATGAGAAATATTCCACCAATTTTTGAAATCAAATCACCTCGGCGAACCAAAAATTTACGAAGATTCTGAGAGCGATCTAAAAAGACACCGGATGCGATAAATGGAACTCCAAGACCTAAACAATAGCCAAATGAAAGAACTGCACCTCGTAAAGCGCTTGACTCTTGAAAAGCCAATGTCTGAACAGCAGCAAGGGCTGGTCCTATACAAGGAGTCCAGCCAATTCCAAATAAAAATCCAAGTAATGGTGCGCCGATTAATCCACCAGTTGTTTTTAAGCTAGGACGAAATGTAGGTGCCATAGGGAACTTCCCAAGAAAAACAAATCCTAAGAGGATAGTCAGCAAACCGAGAATGCGTGAAATTTTTGCTTCATGTGCCACAAGTTCGTTGCCAATACTTCCAAAAAAAGTTCCATAGGAAATGAAAACTATTGAAAAGCCAGCAACAAACAAAGTAGAACCAAGAAGTATTTTTCCTCGACTCGAAGAAAAGCCAGCAGCAAAAGATACATAACCTGGAACTAGCGGTAGAACACAGGGTGATAAAAATGAGAGCAAACCTGCAATAAAAGCAATTGGGAATGCGGTAATCAGGAAGCCGCTAAGAATCTGCTCAACGACGAAATCTTTCATTCTGCACTCACTTTTTCAATCAAATCTGAAAGTGACGCAACAGTGACTTCACCAGAGATTCTTCCAGCCACCTTCCCATTTTTGTCAATGACAACCGTAGATGGGATTGCATTCGCCGCTAATGAACCTTGAAACCCTAGCAAAATCGAATCATCAATCAAAGTTGGATATGGGATTTTAAAGCGTCTTTGAAAGGCTTCCGCTGTAGGTGGGTTATCCCGCGTTAGAATTCCAATAAAAGTGACATCGTTATATTTTTTTGAAAGTGCAATTAGCGTTGGAATCTCTGCTCGACAAGGTGCACACCATGAAGCCCAAACATTTACTACAGTGACATTGCCAAATCCATAAGAATAGTTTGTTCCAGATAAAGTCATTCCAGCTAGCGCAGGTGCTTGAATCCTGTTATCGGACTTTATGAATGTCACGGATCCGTTACCAGATACAAAACTTTCTTGCGAACTCGATGAGCCACCACCATTACAACCTGTTATTAAAGCTACTGTAAGTAATGTCGGAAGAAATCTATAAAAACGCATAATTTTATTTCTTCGGCAATAAATGACGCGCAGGTTCAGAATACGTGAGACCAGAGATTAGTCCGTCATCATCAAAGTGCACACTAGTCACCGATGCCAAAGAGCATTCGCGTTTGCGTGGATCGTGTAATAAGCGTCGATTTTCGATTGCACTTCTCAGAATCCAAATAGGGAGTTGGTGAGAAACGCAGATTGCATCTTTGCCTTGCGCGCTTTCGTGTGCAGAAAAAACTGCAGCAAGCATTCTGTTTATCTGTTCATCGTATGGTTCACCCCATGATGGGCGCAATGGATTCCATAAATAGCGCCATGCGGCTGGGTGGCGTAAGACACCATCACCAACACCAAAAGCTTTACCCTCAAAAACATTTGCCGCTTCGATTAACCGTTCATCAGTTGTAATTGAAATGTTATGTGCCGCAGAAATCGGAGCCGCCGTTTCTTGTGCCCGTTGCAAAGGAGAAACATAGAGCGCCCCTAGGTCAATTGATTTCGACCAATCACCTAATACCTGTGCCATTTCTTGGCCTCGTTTAGAAAGAGTCCATCCTGGTTGGCGGCCGTAGAGAATCTTGCCTGGATTTTCTACTTCGCCGTGACGAATTACATGGACTGATGAGCTCATTGCTCAATCATAAAGCCTCACTTATGGAGCAAGTTAGTTAAGGTAGTGACATGGCACTCACGGCGAAAAGAGCGGCCTTTTTCGACGTTGATAACACGCTGATTCGTGGCTCTACAATCTATTTTTTAGGTCGAGGCATGTACCAGCGTGGTTACTTCACGAAGAAGGACATCTCTCGCTTTGTGCTTGCTAATCTGAGATTTCGCTTAACGGGAAAAGAGAATAAAGAAGAGATCGCTCGCTTCCAAAAATCAGCAACGGATTTCATTGGTGGTCATAGCGTGAAAGATATTGAAGCAATTGCGCAAGAGATTTATGATGAATTTGTATCTCCTGCAATTTGGCAGGGCACAATTGATATTGCTCAAAAGCATCTTGCAAATAAGGAAGAGGTCTGGCTAGTCACTGCTGCACCTGAAGATATGGCAGTTCTCATTGCTCAGCGTTTGGGTTTTACTGGTGCTCTCGGAAGTAAAGCGGAAATAAAAGAAGGTATGTATACGGGCGCAATGGTTGGACCATTGCTTCATGGAAAAGAAAAAGCAACCGCAATAATAGAATTAGCAAAACGTGAAGGTTTTAATCTTGAAGATTGCTATGCATACTCCGACAGCAACAACGATTTGCCACTTTTACAAACTGTTGGAAATCCATCTGCAATAAATCCAGATGCGATTTTGGGGTTACGCGCAATGGCTGAGGGTTGGCCAATACATGATTTTCGTCGTGCTCGATTTATTGGTCGTGCCCTGTCCCCTATTGTGGTTCGCCTTGCTGCGCTGGCAACTTGGCTGACTCCACGCAGAAACTCCCGCTGATTACGCAATAAGTACTAAAGCCCACTAATGTAAGCAAGTTATGGAAATGCGCTCTTTCTCCGACTACTTACGTAGCATTGATGATGCTGCCTTTTTGGAGCTTTTTACTGCGCGTCCTGATCTCATCACACCAGTCCCACCGGATATTGCATCTTTAGCTGTACGAGCCTGTTCGGCTCCAAGTTTGGCGCGAGCAATCGACTCGTTAAATCAATGGCAGTTCCAAGTTCTCGAAGCTGCAGGTGCACTGAGTGAACCTTTCACACAGAAAGCACTAATCGCAATTACCGATAAAGCTGCTGCCGAAGCACTTGCACATCTCATTTCAATTGGACTCGTCTACCCATCAGATGATGGCATGCGTCTTCCTTCACAACTTAGAGATGTGATTGGAAATGAACCCGCGGGTCTTGGGCCTACGTCAATGATAAAACTAAAACTTGATGATTTAGATCAGGCTCCGCTCGAAGCAACAAAGGTTTTGGAAAGACTCATTTGGGGTCCCCCTCGTGGGAGTGTTGGAGATATCAAGAATCCAGGTCCTGGTGTTGCTTGGCTTCTTGAGCGAAAGTTTTTACTTCCATTAGATCAGCGCACGGTTATCTTGCCCAGAGAAGTTGGTTTATATCTGCGTGGAGGAAAAACTCATAAAGAGAATTTAGTTAAGCCGCCAGTCCTAACTGGTTCAAAGCGGGATGAACGTCAAGTTAATCTCGCTGCCATCGCAAATATTTCTACAGTATTGCGCTGGGTTGAAGAGCTATTAAATTTCTGGGCAGAAGAGCCTGCTGATGCACTTCGTGCTGGTGGATTAGGTGTGCGAGATTTAAAAATTATTGCCAACCACCTTGGAGTAGATGAGTCATGTGCTGCTTTTATCACTGAACTTGCATATCTAACTTCGTTAATAAGTATTGATGCCGATGATCGAATAATGCCTAGTAATAAGTTTGATATCTGGCTTATGCAATCACCTGCTGATCGCTGGCAAACAATCGCATCAGCTTGGTTAATAACATCTCGAGTGAGCGGATTAGTTGGTAGAGCCGAAGCAAAAAATGTTGCAGCGCTAGGACCAGAATTAGATAGAGTAAATGCATCGCGCGTGCGCGCCCTTGCACTGTCAATTCTCAATGAAAACCCCGCACTAGCCCCAGATTTGCCTTCCTTTAACGCTCTTATGGCTTGGCGTGCTCCGGTGCGTCGCAACTCTTCTTCACAAGAAGAGTTATCTGCTTGGACTTTGCGCGAAGCAGAGTGGCTCGGAATCACTGGGCAAGGCGCGCTATCAAAGTATGGCGTTATCTTTCAAAGTGGTGAGGATTTAAATGTCATCAATGAAGACTTGCCAAAAACTGTTGATCATATTCTTATTCAAAGTGACAATACTGCGATTGCACCCGGACCACTTGAGCATGAGATTTCACAACAGCTAGCGATTATGGCCGAAATTGAAAGCCGCGGTGGTGCCACTGTTTATCGCTTTAGCGAGGCAACAATCCGGCGGGCACTAGATCATGGCAAAACAGGCGATGAAATTAGAGCTTTTCTCACTAAGACCTCTAAAACTTCCATGCCTCAACCACTTGAGTATTTAATTGCCGATGTTGCAAAAAAGCATGGCAAGTTGCGTGTAGGAAATACTTCTTCTTTCATCCGATGTGAAGATACTGCACTGATTGCACAGATTATGAACGATAAGAAGTTAGATGTGCTCTCGCTTCGACGAATAGCACCTGAAGTAATTGTCTGTGATCATGACGCAACTGATGCAATGCGTATTTTAAGAGAATGTGGGTACATTCCTTCCGCCGAATCTTCGAATGGATTGCTCTTGAGTGGACCACGTTTGAATCGTGCACAAACTAAGCCACGACCACCTCGTGTTATTGGTGAGATTGAAATTCCAACCCAAGAGCATTTAACGAATGCTCTGCGCTCGATTCGAACTGGTGAAAAATCTAGTCATAAACAAACGCGGTTACGACAAGTGGCAAATGAAGCCCTGGGTGCACTGCCACGAAGTACAGCGAATGAGACAATGGAGTTAGTACTGAAATTTATTAAAGAAGAAAAATCTCTTTCCATCGGATATGCCGACAATAATGGCTCTGTAACCCACAGAATCATTGATCCCATCCGCGTGAGTGCGGGTGCCTTACTTGCTCGCGACCATGCAACTGGAGAAGTTCAGTCATTTCGAATCCCACGCATCACCGGCGTAGCACCGATATAGACTTAGACCATGCTGTCGGCGCTTGAAAGACTGGTTCGGTTGGAGTCACCAACTGATGATTTAGAAGCTTGCCGCGATGTAATTACTCTTGCAAGTGAAATTGCATTGGAAGTTTTGGGTACCCCTGCAGATATTCTTGACGTAAATGGCCGGCCAGTTTTTTGGTGGGGAGTAGAAAAACCAGAAGTAGTTGTGCTTGCACATTTAGATACCGTTTGGCCAAAAGGTTCTTTCATGCCTTTATGGAGTGTGAAGGAAAACCGTGCAACTGGCCCAGGAATCTTTGATATGAAAGCTGGATTTGTACAAGCATTATTTGCGATGAAAGGGATTGAAGGATCGGTTGCCTTAGTTGCAACTAGTGATGAAGAGACAGGTAGTGCTACTAGCAAAGATTTCATCAAAGAAATTTCAGCTGGTGCTAAAGCGGTACTTGTACTTGAAGCCACACTCAACGGCAAAGTTAAAACTGGTCGTAAAGGCACTGCAATGTATCAAATTAGGATTCATGGCAAAGCCTCTCATGCCGGTCTCGAGCCAGAAAAAGGTGTTAACTCAACTACTGAAATGGCACATGCAATTCTTGCTGTATCAAACCTTGAAAACAAAGAGTTTGGAACGACAGTTGTTCCAACAATGTTACGTTCTGGAAATACGACTAACACTGTTCCCGATTTAGCAGTGCTCGATATTGATATTCGCTCTTACACATCCGAGGAACTGCTGCGCATAGATGCTGCTATACGAAACTTGCAGCCCGTAAATCCTGGTGCCCGTTACGAAATTACCGGAGGCTTTAATCGGCCCCCGCTTGAATTAAGCTCGACATTGGCTCTATATGAAAGAGCTGAAAGAACGGCTAAAAAAATTGGAATGCCAGCTTTGGGTCATGCGTCTGTGGGCGGTGCAAGTGATGGAAACTTTGCAGCTGCCGCAGGTGCACAAGTGTTAGACGGCTTAGGTGCAATTGGCGATGGCGCCCATGCAGCTCATGAATGGGTTGATATCACGACGCTAGAAGAGCGTAGTGTTTTCTTGCATGAACTAATTAAGGACATCCTCAATGACTGAAGGCCCATTAATTGTTCAAAGCGATAAGACTTTACTTTTGGATATCGACCACCCGATGTCTACTGAGTGCCGGCGAGCAATTGCACCGTTTGCAGAGTTAGAGCGATCACCCGAGCACATTCACACTTACCGTCTCACTCCTCTTGGTTTATGGAATGCACGTGCTGCGGGTCATGATGCTGAGCAGGTTATTGATACTCTCATTAAATATTCACGTTATGCAGTGCCGCATTCAATTTTGATTGATGTTGCAGAGACCATGTCACGGTATGGCCGCTTACGTTTAGAGGCCGATCCTGTCCATGGGTTGATTCTTGTAACAACAGATACTGCAGTTTTAGAAGAAGTGATTCGCGCACGAAAGATTGCACCTTTGCTTGGTGCTCGCATTGATGCTGAAACAATTGCAGTATTACCCAGTCAGCGTGGAGCAATTAAACAATCCCTGCTCCGCTTAGGGTGGCCTGCTGAAGATTTCGCTGGGTATGTAGATGGCCAAGCACATCCGATTGAGTTAGTTCAAAAAGATTGGAAAATTCGCCCCTACCAAGAATTGGCAGCTGAAGGTTTTTGGCATGGTGGCTCAGGTGTAGTTGTACTTCCTTGTGGTGCTGGAAAAACTATTGTTGGTGCAGCTGCTATGGCGCATGCCAAAGCTACAACTCTAATCTTGGTAACAAATACGATTGCTGCCCGTCAATGGCGTGAAGAATTACTCAAGCGAACAACTCTCAACGAAGATGAAATTGGCGAATATTCAGGGGCTAAAAAAGAGATTCGCCCCGTAACAATTGCTACGTATCAAGTAATGACCAAGAAAAAGAATGGTGTTTACGCACATTTAGACCTCTTTGACACACATGACTGGGGCTTGATCATCTACGACGAAGTCCACTTACTTCCAGCGCCAATCTTTCGCTTCACTGCCGATATTCAATCTCGTCGCCGCCTTGGTTTGACTGCAACACTTGTTCGCGAAGACGGCATGGAGGGTGAAGTATTTTCACTCATTGGCCCAAAGAGATATGACGTTCCCTGGAAAGAGATTGAATCTCAAGGTTACATTGCACCAGCTGAATGTATTGAGGTTCGAGTGAACCTCACTGAAGCTGAGCGCTTAATGTATGCAACTGCAGAACCTGAAAATCGATATCGCTCTTGTGCCACTACTCGAACAAAGCGAAATGTAGTAGAAGCTTTAGTTGAAAAACATTCTGGTGAGCAAATTTTAGTAATCGGTCAATACATTGACCAACTTGATGAACTTTCAGAAGCTCTTGGTGTGCCCTTGATTAAGGGTGATACTCCAATTAAAGAACGTGAAGTTCTTTTTAATCAGTTTAGATCTGGAGAGATCACCTGCTTAGTGGTTTCAAAAGTAGCTAACTTTTCTATTGACTTACCTGATGCAACTATCGCAATACAAGTATCGGGTGCTTTTGGTAGCCGACAAGAAGAAGCCCAACGCTTAGGACGTATTTTGCGACCTAAGTCGGATGGTCGAGGAGCAAAGTTCTATTCAGTAATTTCGCGCGACACGATTGATCAAGACTTTGCTCAAAACCGCCAACGCTTTTTAGCTGAGCAAGGTTACTCATACAAAATTATTGATGCTGACGATGTCTTTCAAGGGAAGATCTAAAGCGCTCTGGATCTACTCGCCAAAAATCATGATGTTGACCGTCAATTTGAATAACTGGAACTTGTTCACCATACAAGCGCTCTAGCTCTTTATCTCCGTCTATGTAAATTGTCTCAATTGTGTAGCCAAGTTCTACTTTCATTGACTCTAAAACTTCCAGCGCCACCTCGCAAAGATGACAGCCGTGGCGTGAGTAAATAGAGATGACCTCGGACATGGTCAAATCATCTCACCCTGATAACGTTTGCACCTATGGTGGGCATCAGTGCGAAGTCAATGAAGGCCTCCCTTTTAGTTTTCCTAGTATGTGCCCCGCTCCTGAATGTCCCGTCAGCTGAGGCGCTTTTCATTGAAATTCCATCCCGACAATGGGCTCATACTTATGCTGGAACTAATAATGTGACTACTCAACTACCTCGAATGAAAAACGCGACCGGGGTCGTTAAGTCAAAGTTTAAAGTTTCCTACAATGGATTCCCGGAGTGGGCAAAGAAAGATGTACAAAGTGCAATAGATATCTGGTCTGTTAACTTCTCGTCAACTGTACCCATTTCAATTGAGGCCTCATGGGGGCGATCTACTTCATGGGGAATTCTTGGTAGTGCCCGTCCCGGAAATTTCTTTTCATCTTTCCCTGGTGCGCCTGACCCATCTCTTTGGTACACATCGGCTCTAGCTAATGCATTAGCTGGTAAAGATTTAGATAAAAGTAATCCTGAGATTGTCATTGAAGTTAACTCTGTAGGTGATTGGAATTCACGTGGTGATGGAATTCCTCTTGCAAGTGAATATGATTTAACGTCAGTCATACTTCATGAAATCGCCCATGGTCTTGGCTTTATCTCTAATGACTCATATGACACACGTTTGGAAGTGGCGAGCTTAGATCAACCAACTCCATTTGATGCTTTCGCGCAAAGCTCTGATGGCCATCGCCTGGCAGATTTACCAACTCCTTCGGCTGAATTAGCAAAGACTTTAACCTCCTCTTTAGTCTGGTCTGGTCCTATAGGAATTAAAGCCAATGGCGGTGTCAAGCCAAAACTTTATACTCCATCGCATTATCAATCCGGCTCTTCCACCAGCCATTTGGATGAGCAGACTTTTTCTACTGCCGGAAAAGATTCACTCATGACTCCAAATCTGGATCCCGGTGAAATTTTTACTGAACCCGGTCCATTGTTATTAGCGATGCTGGAAGATATGAGAAATAAGCCTCCAGCCGGTGTTGCCACTGGGCTTCCAGAAGCGCCACGAAATGCCAGAGCCTTGATAGCAGACTCAGGAGCGCTAATCACATTTGATCCGCCAGTTAATTTACGATCTGCACAAATATCTGGTTACGTCGTGAAGAATTTGAAAACCGGAGTTGAAAGTCCAGTAACTTCCAGCCCTGCGTTAATTACTGGACTAAAAAATGGTGTCTCATACTCATTCACGGTTATCGCAAAGAATTTACTTGGGAGCTCTTTACCTGCTGCAACAAAGCCAGTGATTCCTCAAGCGGGATGGAAAAGTAGTCTCTTTGACGCAACTTCAGATGCTTCCAATATTACAAGCACGATCTTCAACGGTTTTCCTGCAGTTGCATATACCGATGGAAAAACTGGGCGCTTAAAGCTAGCAATTTTTAATGGAAAAACTTGGAATAAGATAACCATGGACGGTGCGGGTGGCTCGGGTGGACGCACTCGAAGTCCAATTAATAGTCCAATATCAATGTGCGTAAACGGTGCAAATACTGGACAAACGCTTCATATTTTTTACAGTGATGAAGTAGATAAAGATCTCAGGCATGCGACATACAATGGCAAAAGTTTTGCGTACGAAATTGTCGATGGGAATGGTACTTCCGTCAATAATTATTTAAGTGTTGCAAGAGTGCGAACTGCTAGTGATGTAAGTATTTCTAATGCCTGCGTTGCGACAATCAATTCTGTTCAAGTTTTTTACCGAGATGAAACTCAAGGTATTTTGCTGGGAGCATTAAAAACAAAGAATTCACCATGGAGTTATGAACTCATTGATGGTGACCGTGATACCGAAGGGCGATCAATTGGCGATGTTGGTAACCACTTGCATGCCATGGTCGAAGGAACCGTCACATATCTCGTCTACGACTCAATTCTTGCGCTCAATCAGAAGCGCGAAATAACTTCAGGCGCTGTTCGCGTGGCATCACGGACCAATATCCTTCCTAACTCCTGGTCCTATCAAACACTTGATGTTTCAACCGATGCGGCAACAGTTTTTGGGTTTGATATTTCTTTAACTAAGGTAAATGGCCACGTTCGTGCAACCTGGTTAGCAGCATCCGCAAGCTCTTTACCTGTCCCTAATCAAATTCGGTGGGTCTCTCTTTATCAGCCCCAAAAAGTATCAAGCATCACCACTGAGAATTTTGGAGCTCCGGGACCTAATCTTTCCTCGGATGCAAATTTAACGGTATTTAACTGCCAAGAGCGCTTATGTGCAATCGATGCGGATAAAAAAGATAAAGGACAAAGTTCCATCATGTTGGTGATTAGTAATCAAAATCCAAATCAAATAGCAAGCACATGGGTGACTATAAAAAAGGTGAGGTATCTACTTGCTGCAGTTGATAATAAATTATCGCTCTTGACACCAAAAACGGCGTAATTATTTGGCCGAGAAGGCAGAGATAGTTTGATCACTCACAGCTAGAACAATAACTCCCAAGTCTTTAGAATCTATTAGTCCAAATACTTCGTTGTACTTAGCCGGTGCACTGTAAGCCTCAGAAATTGTTCCTTTAAGGTCAAACGTCAGAAGTATCGCTCGTGCTGATTTTGGAGCCCACCCGCGAAGTGTTGTGATTGGTGAAGTGGATGAAATTAGCGCTCGGTTGGTTCCAGTTGTGTATGTAAATCCAGTTGAATCAATCTTGTAAGTCCATTGTGGGACGAAAGTTTTGGAAAATTTAGTAACTGCACTTTGAGTTATTGATCCTTTTATTATTGACCCGCCTAATAAAAGTACACTGCTAGCAGAATTCCAACTCCGCTTAGCCTTTAGTTCAGAACTCCTGATGACTTTAATTAATTCATTTTGTGAATCTATAGTGATGATTACTCCATCTGTGATACTCAGAAGTTTTTTCCCGGCTAATGCCTCAGAGCTTGAGCCAAAAAGTGTTTTACTCCCATCTTTATTCCGCAATACTGAATTTAATTTTGTTGCTAGTTCTCCTATTTTCATTAGCTGGGTGAAAGTCCCTGCAGTGTCGGTGTTGATCAAAAAACCTGCACTGCCTGTTTTGGTTGCTATTTCACCGACTATTGATACCCCATTTTTATCTGCGGCTACTGAATTTATCAGGATGGATGATTCTTGTTGGTTCACAAAGGTGACGGGTGTAGATAATTCTAAAGGGATTTTCCACAATACGACGGCATCAAATTCGTATGAAGTTTCACCGATATTGGCACCTACTCCATCAGGATTTAATGGACTCAAAGTTTCGACAGGAGCCATAAATGTTTGAGATGCTGAACCTGCTATCCAAATATTTCCTGAACTATCTATAGTGCCTGCAGTTGCAATTGAATGAAGTTCTGGACTCAGTTCATACTTCCATAACTCCTTTCCTGATGAATCTATTGCACGAACATAAGACTTTTCATCTTTACTACCATAAAGAATTATCTCTGAGCCTCTTGTTATTACCCCAGAAACCTCTGAAACTGAGCCAATAGTTGTCAAAGGTGTAAGTGATTTAACTGAAATTTGCTTAAGTGTTGCGGCATTTGCTGGCAGAGTAACGAAGAGTGATGCAATAACAATTATTAAAAGTTTTTTCACGCGAGTTCCTGCGAGCGATCGCGCGCGGCTTTCATAGCAGTGGCAACTATCTTCGAAATTTGTGCATCATTAAATGATGCCAAAGCTGCTGCCGTTGTTCCGTTAGGACTTGTGACATTTTCACGAAGAGTTGTGGCGGACTTTCCTGATTCTTCTAGTAATTTTGCAGCGCCTATTATCGTTTGCACAGTTAATTGAGTAGCGACTTCACTCGAAAGTCCAAGCTCCTGTGCGCTCTCCACCATAGCTTCTACAAATCTAAAGAAATATGCAGGACCCGATCCACTAGTAGCAGTGACTGCGTCTTGGAGATCTTCAGGAACTTGAACAACTTTTCCAGTTGCCGCAAGAAATCCAGTAACAAAGTTTGTTTGTTCGGCGCTGACCCCAGCGCCAAGAGAGATTGCTGCCATGCCTGCGCCAACAAGAGTGGCAGTATTGGGCATTACTCGGATAACTGGATTACTCGTTCCCAGTGCATCTGAGACAAATGAAATCTTCTTGCCGGCTGCAAAAGTGACTACAACCGCTGTGCTGTTTATTGAACTCTTTATTTGCGCAAGAACTCCAGCCATATCTTGTGGCTTTACAACTAGAAGTAGGGCATCGGCACTTGAAACGTTTTTTTCAATATCGTCGACTTTTATGCCATATCGACTAACAAGTTCATCAGCGCGTTCTTTTCGCTTTTCAGAAATAGTAATCTGTAGCGGATCTACACCATAGGAAATTAATCCAGCAATAAGGGCTTCACCCATGATGCCAGCACCGATTACACCAACTGATATCGACTTACTCATTGTGCAAGCCTACCTGTTAAGCGTGTAGGCTCTGAGTCTATGTCTGAAATAAAGCCTGGATTTGCCCGAGATTGGGTTGAATTTACCGACCCTTCACAACCTGAGGAAATTTTTAAGTGTGATCTCACCTGGCTAACTTCTTACTGGACCTGCATTTATGGAGATGGTTGCCAAGGAGTTTTTAAAAACCAACCCAATTCTGGATGTTGCACTGAAGGTGCAATGTATACAGATGAAGAAGATGAAGCACGCACCGATCGTGCGGCTGCTTACTTAACACCAGAGATGTGGCAGTTTTATTCTGAAGCACGTCCTAAAAAACCTGGTGCAAAACTTCGAATTTCTGAGAAAGATGAAGATGGCGACCGGAAAACTCGCCGAGTCGATGATGGATGTATTTTCCTAAACCGAAAAGGTTATGAAGCAGAAGGTTTTACCGGATCTTTTGGCTGCGTCTTACATCATTTAGCAATTAAGGAAAATAAGCACTTTGTAGATACAAAACCTGATGTCTGTTGGCAGTTACCACTTCGACGTAGTTATGAAACTCGCGAAGTTGGCGAGCGCGAATATTCAGTAACTGTAATTGGCGAGTACGAACGCCTTGCTTGGGGCGATGGTGGCGATGATTTTGATTGGTACTGCACGAGCAATACCGAAGCACACGTTGGAAAAGAACCCGTATATCTCTCCAATAAGTATGAGCTACAAAAACTCATGGGCGAGGTCGCCTATGCAGAGCTAGCTCGGCTCTGCGATATTCGCATAGCCGGAATTCGTGATGCCCAAGCGCGCTCCCTTCCCCTCTTCGTCATACAGCATCCAGCAACACTGGCCGCGGCCAAGAAATAGTCAGTCCTAAGTTCTAGGCTCTACTCATGGCCAAAGTTGAAAAAGATCCATTCCGCTGCACGGAGTGCGGTTGGACATCGCAGAAATGGGTTGGTCGCTGCGGTGAGTGCCAAGCATGGGGTTGCGTTGAAGAAATTGCTGCACCTAAAAAACTTTCACTCGTCGCCGGGCATGTAACACATAAGGCAACTCCTATTGGAGATGTTGATTTAACTGCAGCTCATGCACGGCCAACCGGAGTAACCGAACTTGATCGCGTTTTAGGTGGTGGTTTAGTTCCAGGAGCTGCAATTTTATTGGCAGGAGAACCCGGTGTTGGTAAATCTACACTTCTGCTTTCAGTGGCTGCCCAAACTGCATCAAAAGGATTGTCGGCTCTCTATATAAGTGGTGAAGAATCTGCCTCGCAAGTTCGCTTACGAGCAGAGCGCATTAAAGCAATTGATCCACTTTTATTTCTTGCATCTGAGACCGATCTCGGTGCAGTCATCGCACATATTGATGCAGTTAAACCACAGTTAGTGATTATAGATTCAGTACAAACAATTGGAAGTTCTACTGCAGATGGCTCTCCCGGTGGAGTCACACAAGTGCGCGAAGTAGCTGGGGCACTCATAAGAATCTGTAAAGACCGAGACATAACTCTTTTACTTGTTGGGCATGTGACTAAAGATGGATCAATTGCCGGCCCTCGTTTGCTCGAACATATTGTTGACGTAGTTCTTCAGTTCGAAGGTGAACGTCATTCTCGACTTCGCTTGATTCGTGCAATTAAAAACCGATTCGGCGCTTCTGATGAAGTTGGTTGTTTTGATTTAAGTGACGTAGGTATTGAATCAGTTGTAGATCCAACTGGACTTTTTACCTCACGCCATGCAGAGCCTGTTCCGGGTACATGTGTGACCGTTACGTTAGAAGGTCGCAGGCCGTTACTCGCTGAAATTCAAGCTCTGGTTAGCCAGGGAAGAGAAAATGATTTCGGTAATGCACGACGAGTTGTATCAGGCCTAGATTCTGCACGTACTTCAATGACTTTGGCAGTGCTCGAACTCCGTGCTGGCGTTCGTGTGGGTGGGCGCGATGTTTACGCCGCTACTGTCGGTGGGATGAAAATGTCAGAGCCCGCCGCTGATTTAGCTTTGGCCTTAGCGGTTGCATCTGCAGCCAAAGGTCTAGCACTGCCATCTGATTTAGTTGCCATCGGTGAAGTTGGTTTAGCGGGTGAAATTCGAAAAGTGAGTGGCGTTAATCGCAGACTTCAAGAGGCATTTCGCTTAGGTTTCAAACGTGCATTGGTGCCAGCAGGATCTGAAACAAAAATAGACGGCATGGAGATTGTTGAAGTTTCACGCCTTGATCAAGCTCTCTCACGGGTAAAAATTACTGGCGAATGAATCCGCTTGAAAAACCCATAGTTAATTGGTTTACAAAAAATAAGCGGGACCTACCGTGGCGCAATACATCGCCGTGGGGTGTGATGGTGAGTGAATTTATGTTGCAACAAACTCCTGTCAATCGTGTTCTCCCTAAGTGGAGTGAGTGGATGGAGCGGTGGCCTACACCTAAAGATTTAGCGAAAGCAACTCCCGCCGAAGTAATTACAGCTTGGGGAAGACTTGGTTACCCACGTCGCGCACTTCGATTACACAAAGCTGCTCAAGTGATTTCAAAAGATTTCAAAAATGAAGTCCCACCTGATGTAACAACTCTTCAACTCTTACCCGGTATTGGCGAATACACGGCGGCAGCAATTTCTGCTTTTGCTTATCAACAACGAACTCTAGTGATGGATATAAATATACGTAGAGTTTTAACAAGATTAATTGATGGTCAAGAGCATCCAAAACCTGCGCCTACTACAAAAGAAAAGGCTGCCCGCTGGTCTTTAGTTCCAGATAAAAATGCATACGTATGGGCTGCGGCAACAATGGAGTTAGGCGCACTTGTCTGCACATCAAGTAATCCAAAATGTGAAATCTGTCCTGTCATTGCTCTCTGCAATTGGCGAAAGAATGGATACCCAAAATCGGAGGTGGTTCGTAAGTCCCAAGATTGGCACGGAACCGATCGAAAATGCCGAGGAACTATCGTGCAGGCATTGCGTGAAAATGAATCTCTCACCGAGAGTGCAATCAAGAAATTGTGGGTTGATGAATCTCAGGTAGAGAAAGCGCTTAAAACACTCCAGGAAGATTTACTCATTGAAGCCATCCCCCGCAAGCGTTATAGACTGCCTGCATGATTCGCGTTGCCATCAAAGAAGATGCCCCACGTATCTTGCAGTTGATAAAAGATTTAGCTGAGTATGAAAGAGCACCGCTTGAGGCCAAGGCAACTTTAGAACAGATTGAAGAATCGCTTTTTTCGCAACACCCACAAGCATTTTGTCATGTTGTAGAAGTTGCTGGAAATGTAGTTGGTATCTCAATCTGGTTTTTGAATTATTCGACGTGGCTGGGTAAGCCAGGCATCTATCTTGAAGATTTATACATTGACCCTGCATTCCGCGGGCAAGGTTTTGGTTTAGCTCTGTTGAAAGAGCTCGCAAAAATTTGCGTTGAACGCGAATATGAACGTTTACAGTGGTGGGTCCTAGACTGGAATGAACCATCCATCGAGTTCTACAAATCCCTCGGTGCAGTACCGATGGATGAGTGGACTGTCTTTCGCGTAAGCGGTGATGCCTTAAAAGATTTAGCTTCAAACCGTTAAGCCGTAGGTGCCTCTTCAGCTAAATCTTCAGGAGTATCAGGAGTTGAAACCTTAGGCGAGCCTTTGAAAGTAAAGACTGCCTCTGCTCCTTCGCCCTCAACATCCACAACGATAATCTCGCCAGCTTTTAGCTCACCAAACAAGATGCGCTCAGAGAGTGCATCTTCAATCTCGCGTTGAATAGTGCGACGCAATGGACGCGCTCCGAGAAGTGGGTCATAACCCCGAGCAGCAAGAAGATCCTTCGCTGCAGGTGTGAGTTCAATTCCCATGTCCTTTGCCTGCAAACGATCATCAAGATTCTTCGTCAATAGATCAACAATTTGAAGGATTTGATCTTTCGTTAACTGGTGGAAGACGATGACATCATCGATACGGTTGAGGAATTCTGGGCGGAAATGAGTCTTTAACTCATCATTAACTTTGCCCTTCATACGCTCATAATTCGTCTGCTCGTCATCACTGTTAGCAAAACCAAGTCCGAGACTCTTTGAAATGTCGCGTGTTCCGAGGTTTGTTGTCATGATGATGACAGTATTTTTGAAGTCAACCGTACGGCCTTGAGAATCAGTTAGTCGACCATCTTCAAGAACTTGTAGAAGTGAGTTAAAGATATCTGGGTGTGCCTTTTCAATCTCATCAAAGAGAACTACTGAGAATGGACGACGACGTACTTTTTCAGTGAGCTGTCCGCCTTCGTCATAACCGACATATCCTGGAGGTGCACCAAATAGACGTGATGCTGTGTGGCGCTCTGAGTATTCAGACATATCAAGTTGAATCAATGCATCTTGATCACCAAACAAGAACGATGCCAATGTGCGTGAAAGTTCCGTCTTTCCAACACCAGATGGGCCGGCAAAGATAAATGATCCACCTGGACGGCGTGGGTCTTTCAGACCTGCGCGCGTGCGACGAATAGCTTGTGACAACGCTTTGATTGCTTGATCTTGTCCAATAACACGATTATGAAGTTCATCTTCCATACGCAAGAGGCGTGCAGTTTCTTCTTCAGTTAATTTGAATACTGGAATTCCAGTTGATAGTGAAAGCACTTGTGCGATGAGTTCTTCATCCACTTCAGTGACTTTATCTAAATCAGTTGCTTTCCAATTCTTTTCTGCCTCGTTCTTTTCGGTGATTAAGGTTTTTTCTTTATCGCGAAGAGAAGCGGCTTTTTCAAAATCTTGCCCATCGATTGCCGACTCTTTTTCTTTACGGGCATCAGCGATTTTGTCATCAAAAGCACGGAGCTCAGGTGGAGCTGTCATTCGCCTAATGCGAAGACGTGAACCAGCTTCATCAATTAAATCAATTGCCTTATCCGGCAAGAAACGATCTGATACATAGCGGTCTGCAAGGTTTGCGGCTGCTGCGAGCGCACCATCAGTAATAGATACGCGGTGGTGCGTTTCATAGCGATCGCGTAGACCCTTCAAAATTTCAATTGTGTGTGCAACGGATGGCTCTTTTACTTGAATTGGCTGGAAGCGGCGCTCTAGCGCTGCATCCTTTTCAACATGCTTGCGATACTCGTCAAGTGTTGTTGCTCCAATTGTCTGGAGTTCACCACGAGCTAACATTGGCTTCAAAATGCTTGCTGCGTCGATTGCACCTTCTGCAGCGCCAGCGCCAACAAGGGTATGAATCTCATCAATGAAAAGAATAATATCGCCACGAGTTTTAATCTCTTTTAGCACTTTCTTTAAGCGCTCTTCGAAATCTCCACGGTAGCGACTACCTGCAACTAAAGCTCCGAGATCTAGTGAATACAACTGCTTATCTTTTAAAGTTTCCGGGACATCATTTTTGTAGATTGCTTGGGCAAGACCTTCAACAACTGCAGTCTTACCTACACCGGGCTCACCAATTAATACTGGGTTGTTTTTTGTACGGCGTGATAAAACTTGCATCACACGTTCAATTTCATTTTCGCGTCCAATTACTGGATCTAACTTTCCTTCGCGTGCGGCTTGTGTGAGGTTGCGTCCGAATTGGTCAAGTACTAAAGATGTTGATGGCGTACCTTCTGCTGGGCCACCTTGAGCAACAGCCTCTTTACCTTGATAACCCGAAAGAAGTTGAATTACTTGCTGACGAACACGATTCAAATCTGCGCCAAGTTTTACAAGAACCTGTGCAGCAACGCCTTCACCTTCACGGATCAAACCCAACAAAATATGTTCAGTGCCGATGTAATTATGTCCAAGCTGCAATGCTTCACGTAATGAAAGTTCTAGAACTTTTTTAGCGCGCGGAGTAAATGGAATGTGTCCACTCGGTGCTTGCTGACCTTGTCCAATAATCTCTTCAACCTGCGCACGAACACCTTCTAGAGAAATCCCTAAAGATTCGAGTGCCTTGGCTGCTACGCCTTCACCTTCATGAATGAGTCCAAGCAGGATGTGCTCAGTGCCGATGTAGTTGTGGTTGAGCATGCGAGCCTCTTCTTGGGCCAGGACAACAACACGGCGGGCTCGGTCTGTAAAGCGCTCAAACATTGGCGTACTCCTTCTTATGCGATTCGTTAAGCCTAATACCTGACCTGCCAGGCTCGCGAGGCGGATATGGCTCGGTAGTTACAACCCCAGACCTAGGGCTTTTATGCCCAGATTGGCCCAATATCTAGGCGAGAATTTTCAACATTCTGGTGTTTCCAAGGGTGTTTGGCTTGGCAGATTCTAGATCCAAGAACTCGGCTACACCAGCATCGTAAGAACGCAAGAGCTCGGCATATACCGATGGATCAACCGGAGTTCCTTCAATCACCTCAAAACCATGGCGACCAAAAAACTCCGTCTCAAAAGTCAAACAAAAAATCCTCTTCACGCCTAATGCGCCAGCTCGCTGAATTATTGAATCGAGAATCTGATGTCCGATACCTTGTCCGCGAAGATTCTCAGCAACTGCCACCGTGCGCACCTCAGCTAAATCCTCCCAAAGTACGTGTACTGCTCCACAACCGACAACTGTTTCACCCTCAATAGCAACCGTAAACTCTTGAACGCTTTCATAAAGCGTTACGGTCTCTTTAGTGAGCAGACGTCCTTCTGGTGCATACGAATCAATAAGTTTGCGAATACCTTTGATATCACTTGTTCGTGCTCGACGAATCTCCATGCTTAATCGCTTTCAGGTTTTACTAACGGGAACAAAATAGTTTCGCGGATTCCAAGACCGGTTAACGCCATCAACAAGCGATCAACTCCCATTCCCATTCCACCCATCGGTGGCATTCCAAACTCCATTGCACGTAAGAAATCTTCATCAACTTGCATTGCCTCTAAATCACCATTTGCACCCAATGAAGATTGTTCTACTAATCGCTCTCGTTGAATAACAGGATCAATTAATTCCGAATACCCTGTTGCAAGTTCAAAACCATCAACATAGAGATCCCATTTTTCGGCTACACCAGGGATGTCGCGATGAGCACGAACAAGAGGTGAAGTATCAACCGGAAAACCCATCACAAAAGTTGGTGAGATTAACTGATCTTTAGCTACATGTTCAAAAATTTCTTCCGCTAACTTGCCAGTAATCCATTTAGGGTCAATTTTCATACCAAGTTTTGTAGCAATCTCTTTCAATTCAGCCATGGGAGTAAGTGCAGTAACACTCTGCCCGACTCCTTCAGAAATGGCGTCATATAGCGATATTTCACGCCAATTTCCGCCTAAGTCAGCTTGGCGACCGTCATGATGCGTAACAACATGTGAGCCCGCAACTGCCAGCGCCGCATTTTGCACAAGTGTGCGCGTTAAATCTGCAATGGATCGCCAATCACCATATGCCTGATAGCTCTCAATCATCGCAAACTCAGGCGAGTGTGATGAATCTGCGCCTTCATTGCGAAAATTTCGATTAATTTCAAAAACGCGCTCTATTCCTCCGACAACACAACGCTTCAAGAAAAGCTCAGGTGCAATACGCAGGTACAGATCCATATCGTAGGCATTTGAAAATGATTTAAATGGGCGAGCCGTTGCACCACCATGCATAACCTGAAGCATGGGTGTTTCTACTTCAATGAAATTAGCTTCAGCAAAGGTCTTACGTAATGAACTCATAACCGCAGGGCGTAAACGGGCATTGGCTCGAGCCTCTGGGCGCACAATTAAATCTACATAGCGCATACGAACACGGGTTTCTTCCGACATGGGCTTGTGATCATTCGGTAAAGGACGGAGCGACTTAGCTGCCATTTTCCATGAAGCTGCAAGAATTGAAAGTTCTCCGCGCTTTGAAGTAATAATCTCACCAGTCACAGAAACGATGTCGCCTAAGTCAACTTCAGACTTCCATGCATCAATTGAATCTTGGCCAACTTTATCTAATGAAAACATCGCCTGCAGTTCTGTGCCATCACCTTCGCGCAAAGTTGCAAAGCAAAGTTTCCCGGTATCACGTTTAAAAATGATTCGGCCAGTAAGGCTTTCGGTAATTCCGGTAGCAACATCAATCTCTAGCCCTGCATGTTCTTTTCTAACCTCTAACAAAGACTTTGTGCGCGGTACCGAAACTGGGTATGGCTCAACTCCGGCTTCGATTAAAGCACTGCGCTTTTCCCGGCGAATTCGCAACTGTTCTGGCAGGTCTTCTTCGATAGGTGGGTTTTCGTTGCTCATAATGGGGTGGAGTCTAACGGTTCAAGCATTTCGCTCGTGAATCAAGCGCAGCCCAATCAGCGTTAAATCAGGTTCGTGATCTGTGATTGTTTCTGAAACCCCGATAATCAAAGGAGCTAAACCGCCGGTTGCAATTACTTTTGGTGTACCAGAATAAGAATCAGCAAGTTCGGCAGTAATACGGTCAACTAAGCCATCAACTTGGCCAGCAAAACCAAAGATTGTGCCTGACTGCAAAGCTTCAACCGTGTTTTTACCAATGACATTTTTTGGTCGGATCAACTCAACTTTTCTCAGCTGTGCGGCTCGCGCTGCCAGTGCATCCACTGAAATTTCAATACCTGGTGCAAGCGCTCCACCCAGAAATTCTCCTTTAGGGGAAACAACATCGAGATTCGTCGAAGTTCCAAAATCCACCACAATTGCCGGACCACCAAATAATGTGTGCGCAGCTAATGTATTAACTATGCGATCTGCGCCAATCTCTTTTGGATTATCAACAAGTAATGGCACACCAGTTTTAATCCCTGGTTCAACAATAGTTATTCTGACATCAGAGAAATAGTCCTTAATCATGCTACGAAGTTCGCGTAAAGTTGCTGGGACGGTTGAACAGATTGATAAGCCAGTAACGGTGTAATCCTCGACCAGAGAGCGATATTGCAGCCACAATTCATCTGCGGTGCTTCTTGGATCAGTCTTAACTCTCCACGATCGCGTTAGATCTTCTCCATCAAATATTCCTAAAACAGTATTCGTGTTACCCACGTCAATTGTTAGAAGCATTAGGCACCCATTCTCATGTTATCTATCAAGCGCACGCTATCTATCCAGCCAGCAATGATCGCCCGTTTATTTTGAGTTGCATCTGTTGCAATTGAAAAACTCTCTTCATCGATAATCACTGCGTAGTCACACTTGAAAACTGAATCAGTTGAAAGTGTGGTGTTAATAATCTCTTGAGCGATAGCAACTGTTGGTGCTAACTTTGCTGCTGCCATGGCGCGATAAATAACATTTGCACTTATACGTCCGGATTCACTGAGGCGAATATTACGAGAAGATAAAGCCAGGCCATCGAATTCGCGTACTGTAGGCACGCCTATAATTTCGACTTTGCTTCCCATGCTGCGAATTATCTGAAGTTGCTGGAAATCTTTTTCGCCAAAAATAGCCGATTCTGGTTTTACAATTTCAAATAATCGATTTACAACGGTGACTACGCCATCAAAATGACCCGGTCTTGATGCACCTTCAAATAAATCTCCAATATGTGAGGCTTTTAATTTTTTAATCTCACCTGGATATATTTCCTCATAATCGGGCATCCAAATTTCGGTGGCCCCAGCCAGAGTTGCCAATTGAATATCTCGCTCGGGGCTTCGAGGATATTTTTCAATATCTTCTGCGTTTTCAAATTGGAGTGGATTAATAAAGATACTGACAACAACCTCTTTGCTCATGCTGCGAGCGCGCTTAATCAAAGCTTGATGCCCCTTGTGAAGGGCTCCCATTGTTGGAACTAAAACGCTCATA
>Ga0214919_10002238_pt1 | contig 30707 bp, 29 predicted proteins | sample LL1503_MetaG_FD_177994 | JGI IMG/M metagenome (GOLD analysis project Ga0214919, IMG submission 177994) | Freshwater microbial communities from Lake Lanier, Atlanta, Georgia, United States - LL-1503 | ecosystem: Environmental > Aquatic > Freshwater > Lake | place: USA: Georgia | collected... | reverse complement strand
TGATGGATCAGAATATCATGAATCCTCATGAGGGGGTGGATACCGACGATCGATGGTATCATACCTATGCCAAACTGGGTATCTTTGGTCTCTCGCAATACGACAAGTTGGTATATCTGGATGCCGATATGATCATTTTACAAAACATTGACGAGTTGTTTGAAAAGCCACACATGTCCGCCGTCAATTCGGGTGGTCTCTTGCCCGAAAATGCGCACTGGATTCAACTCAATTCAGGGCTCATGGTGCTCGAGCCCAGCAAGGCTCTATTTCAAGACATGGTCTCCAAGATTGGTCATATCGAGCAAGCAGAACGCAAGGACAATTATAGCGACCAAGGATTCTTGCACGCGTACTATCCTGATTGGCCTCAACGCCCTGATCTTCATCTATCCCATGTGTACAATATGTTTGATTGTCTTGTGACCCCGCATCGCGAGAAGCTTGGATTTTGGATTGAGGGCTGGCATGAAGAAGGTACCGAAAAGATCAAGATTATTCATTTTATAGGCAAGACAAAACCGTGGAATGAACATCCGGGATGGGGAGAGGATGATTTATCACGCGCGCGTCGTTTCTGGATCTGGGAATACGAAAATCTTTAAGGACATTAAAAACCTTGTGTGTAGTATATAGATAAGCGAAAACAATGTGCCAATTTGAGTCGTGCAACAACACGCTTACCCTTTCTTTCGACAAGACCCAATTAAAGTCAAGTTTTACCACCACGGGAAATCTCCCCGGAAATCTCAATGGGTTCCTCGGAACCGCCGTTGTTATTGGATACGATAGCAATCTACAACTCTATCGTATCTTTTTCAATATTTCCAGCATCGATGATCAGCCCACACTGGACATTTTGTACAACACCGTGCAAGTCACCGTCGTGAGTGTGGCCAATCCCAATACAAATATCTTTACCGGAACTTTCAACACCACCGTCAACCGTGTAAACTACGACAATATTCCCAGCCTTTATATCTCGGACAATGGTTCCAAATTTTTTGTTCCTGAAAATTCCGATTCGAGAACACTCGTTCTTACTCTGAATTAATTGTAGAGACAAATTTTTTTTTTTTCCAATCGGTGAAAGAAAAAAAGCAATGGGGAATCGGCCTTCTTTTCAAAACACCGTGACGCATTCTCAGATTCTGGACCGCTTATCATTTGATGGGAAACCCAATCAAGAACTCGTCCAGGATCATTCTCTTGACCCGGAAAAAGTCAAACATTGGTTGGAGAGCTATGAGCCTCAAGAACGAAAATTTGCATCCTATATCATCAAATATAGCCGTCATATTGGGTGGATGGAATTTAGAAACCGACTGATCACAGTCAACACGCAATTATTAGGTACTTTCCGAGGACGTTTTTATCTGTACATGCCAACAACCAACCGTGAAAACTCGATATTTTATTTTGCTTCTCTGGTGTACGAACACGTGATTTATCCCAATCCACGATTACGAAAAAACTGTGTTACTGTGAATGAAACCACCATTGGTCAGATTCTTCCCACCGTTTCCGTGTTTCGTTTGCTCTATTGCGATGACATGTCTTACTCGGGTAGCCAGTTGTCTGGAGAAATTGATTGCATTTCCGAATATCAATCTCCGGAGACCTATCCGTTTGTATCCGACACAAGAACAAGTATTCACGATATTCCGTTCTTCACGGCTCCGCGGATGGAACCGTTTTTCATCTTTTCTCCTCCCACTACGGTTCCACGCCGTGATTTTCCATTACAATCGAGGAACGAAGCGATTCTTCTTTTTCAGACCTTTGCCGTCCATACCGAGTATTCCCAAGAACAATGGATTGTACTGCACCTGGGATCCGTATCCAGCGAATTTTTAAAAGTGGTAGTGCTAAAATCGTGGTATGCTTTGAAAGAGTTTCTTGTGACCAATAGAAACCTGCGATTCATCACCCTCCCCTCACTTCTGACCACCACCGCCTCTATCACTCTGCGTTATATAACCCCGGATATCTATAGAATGAGACCCATTGATATTTATCTGGGCATTCCTTTCGCAACAAAAACGTCTTTAGACGTCATTGAAAAATCACAACGTCCAGGAATCAATATCCATTGGGAGGGCTATGAAATCATATCCACGATTGGTGATGTATACGAAACCAAGGCAAAACTGTCCAGTTTTGGTAAACAACGCTTCTTGATCTTTTTGATCCTTCATTTCAATTATTTTTATCACATTCCCCTCCACCTCCTCACCGAAGAGTATCTTGATCCCGACAGAAATATTTTTAAATTGGCATTGTTATGGTTTGATCACAAGATGGCAGATCCTGTATCAACCATCAGTGTGATTCTTGGTTGTGGATTGGTAGTTCCCTATCGCTTTCGGAATGGAGCACTGGAATTTTTGGGAGAGGCGCATATGTTGGGCTCCCTTTTGAAAAATTGTGGGGACTGTAGCCAATCCATTCTTGAGAAACGATACAATTTTTTAAAAAAATTCTATTCGTCACAACAACAATCTTATAGCGTATATACCCCTTTAGATCGATACGCGTGTGGAAACTGCCCCTTTCCTTTTTATAAAAAGTTTTAGAAAATCTGAACCCCAAGAATAGCGGTAGTGACATCCGCAGATGGATTGGACGCGTTACCCAGACCCTTGAAATTGAGCGTGTAGAGGCCTGCAACAGGTGTGCTGAATCGTCCCTGGAATTGCGTCCAGGTAGACGTCGAGGTCGAGGAATCCGCGAGGGTCGTAATGACATACTTGCCACCCGCGGGTGTCGTAAACGAGACCTCGATGTTGTTGGCGCCTCCGGGACGACCCGTGTAGTAGAAAGAAAGCGTAAATGTTCCCTGAGGCATATTGATCGTCTGAAGCATGTTTTGCAAGATCTGGAGTGCAGCGCATTGTGTCAATAGCATGGGATACGGTTGAGCAAATCCCCACGCACTCGAAGTATTCGCCAGCACCGCATTGAATGTCCAGTTGGCGACATTGGCATTGTATTTATAAGTATTCATGGTTATACTTTCTGAAGTGAAAAAACCGTTCATCACCATGTTGGGATAAATGGCCACATTCGTGACGGCGGTGGCACAGTCCGTTGTTCCCACCTGATTTCCAGCAATCGAAAGATAATTAGCTCCTTGTTGAAGGTTGACATCCGCGATAAATCCCTGCCAGCTTTTGGTGATACCGTTGTTGTTTCCAGACGATGCCGGGAAAACGTTGATAACGGGACTGGGACCGCATTGGAAGGATGCCTGGAACTGTTTGACGACTCCTGGATAGGGATCTCCAGTCGTTACATCCTTATTAGAAAAAGTACACGAATTTCGTTGATTACAGGAACCCGGGAGATCAAACAGAAAAGACTTGGCCGGGGTAGAAGAATTGACTCCCGTTCCTGGACACGTGCTATTGTCCCATCGACCGTATTGGACGGCTCCAGAAACGATAGAAGTATTTGGGGGGCATTGAAGCATCACCGAGGAATTCTCACACGTCATGGAAGAAACATTGGTAGCAATATTGGGTGAAGCACATTGATACATGGGCAAGAATTGCTTAAAGACTCCCGGATCGGGATCGTCACTTGTAAACGACGCATTCGTGAAAGAACAAGAGGATTTGCCCATACAAGCGCTCGGAAGATTGTAGTTCTTGGATTTCACCGCGGTGTTGCTATTCACCCCGGTACCGGGACATGTATTGTTATCAAAACGGCCATACAAGACCGTGCCGGAGGCGATCACTCCCGCTGGATCGTTGCATTTAAGTGTCGCTGTCTGACCCTCGCACGTCATGTTTCCACCTTGCGCACCTCCCAGGACGATTTGACCCCCTGATATATACACCGAGATCTGATCCGTGCCATAATTGGGACGTCCGCACATATGCATAAAGATATTATAGTTTCCTGTGTTGGGGATGTTGAAGCTTTGAGTTGTGCTTATGGAGTTTCCAGTATTCTGAAAAATAGCGTATTGCGCGGATGGCGCCGGTGCTGGAAAACCATAAGCACTTCCATCATCGGCCAGGATGGCATTAAAGGTCCATCCCTTGACAAGCTTGGTAAAATCGACCTGTACCAAGTTGGCCCAAGGTGCATCCGTGGTTCCGCAACCTTGACCGCCCGGAGTCGCACCTCCGTATTTGGCAAAATCGGAGTTGTCGGAGGTGCCATAAAAACATTGATTACCATACTGAAGACCCATGACGCTGTTTCCGGTCTGTAATGCTGCGATTGTACAGCTATTTATATCATAGGATTTGGACGTATCGGGTTGATTGGGAATGGCTCGAGTGGTATCATCTTTCCAGCATCCCGCGGGAAGGTAATTGTTGGGAAAGGCAAATGTTTTTGCGGGAAGAGGAACAAATATGGAGCTTTTGTTCGAAGAAAACGTTTGAAAATTGGCATTAGTTATGAGCATCGATTGGGGTGGAATAGAGGAGGAGGAAGGTGTCATATCCAACGGAGGCGTCGAAGGTGGCATCGACGTTCCAGGTGGCATGGAGGATCCAGGAGGTGGTGGTGGCATGGAGGATCCAGGCGGAGGCATCGAGGGGGGTGGTGGCGGGGGTGGAGGTGGAGGAGGCACAGAGGTTGAAAATGAAAATCTTGGCTCTCGACTACCACCAAACGGTCCCTGACCATCACCAAATGGTCCACCAAAGGGTCGTTCACTTCCACCACCAAACGGTCCCTGACCACCACCAAACGGTCCACCAAAGGGTCGTTCACTTCCACCACCAAACGGTCCACCAAAGGGTCGTTCACTTCCACCACCAAAGGGTCGTTCACTTCCACCACCAAACGGTCCCTGATCAGGAGGCATTGGCATTTCGGACGAACGTCTCAAATTAAATAAACGAGGTCTGGGCGTCGCTGACTTGGGATAAGGTGTCGCTGTCTTGGGATAAGGTGTTGGCGTCTTGGGCTTGGGTGTCGGGGTCTTGGGCTTGGGTGTCGGGGTCTTGGGCTTGGGTGTTGGCGTCTTGGGCTTGGGTGTTGGGGTTTTTTTATGCATCATATGATGGTGATGATGTTTTCCGTAAGGTTCTACAGTCTCATCCTCCCCTCCCCATGAGATTTCGACACCATAGGAATTGGCAATATTGTGATGAATGGGCATTTTTTTTTATTCAATTTAAAATTATATTTTTTTTTTTGGTTTTTTTTATTGTTTGAACGGATCTCCTTGGAATCGGTCCATATACGCTCCTACCGCCTTCTTCTTCACATCCATGAATTTTTCGGTAATCGCCTGTCCCTCCCCATTATTATCATGCATCCGATCAAATCGAGGTACAGAGGTTCCCAGCGCATCAAAGGATCCACTGCTGGACGATTGCGCATTGACATGTCCCGAACCATCACGGCTCTGTACCTCCTCATAGAATCGATGACCAAACGATTTCCTGTCATGCACCGTCTCGCGTTCAATCAAGGGCATATTTCTTGGATTGTCGGTCTTGACTCCCAGCTCGCCCATACGATCCATATATCGTGGATTGGTATTACCGCTGTGCGTTGTATACAGATTATCGATCGCCGTTCTTTGTTTCGAATACGAGTAGCCCTCCAATCCTCTCTTCCGATCGGAATTTCCTACAGGACTGACCACCGAAATCGCCTGGACGTCTCGGGTCCTCACCGGGATATTTTGAGCCGACAGTCCGGGGACATTTCTCGTCACCGGACCTATCTTTCGTGGCTCGTATTCAATATGCGATGTCACCTTATCTTCTACCCTCCCCATCGCGCGATTGCCTACATCAACATTTTTGGTATAGAGACTCGTACGACCGCTTTGTCCCTCGACATGTCTCACTTCTTCACGGATCGTGCTCGTCGTCGGCATGCGTGGCTCCACCGCCGTTCGCCAGACCTGTGTCGACGTCGGCGTCGTGTACGCATCCGTCATCAGACGTTGTGCAGATCCCTGGTGGGGCATCATCGTCATCTCGGTGCTCTTGCTCATAAACGGTCTTGCTTCCGATGCCACCACCCATGATCCCATCTTGTCTTCCTTGTGCACCCCCGCCATAGAAAAGTGTTCGTGAGTAGGACCTTCTCGGGTATATCCAAAAGAAGGATTATCAATGATTCCGGTATGCAGTGGCTGGTCCACCAACCCCGCTCCCGGCTTTTTGTACTCGGAGGTCGATCGAGAATGAGGATGACTTACAGTCGAAGAGACCGGGATAGAATACGTTGTCTCATGAACCGCCGAACCGGGACGGTTCTGATGCATCCGGGGCTGTTCACGGGAATAAGGATTCGAGAGCGGTGTCTGTGCGGGAATGGTTACATAATCATCGTGAATGGCACGCGTGGTATTATTTCCCATCTCGACTTCTTTCCTGTATTGGGGTCGAGGCTGTGTACCCACCTCGATCGCATAATTCTTGCTCGCCACCGCCTTGGCGAGCTGTTGCTGGACACCCTCCATATTAAATTCGGAACCGAGATTAGAGACGTTTGTCGTTACCTCATGATTCATTTTGTGTGACGTATCCAGGATAGCCTTGTCTTGAGCGGTCGTGATTTTGTCACGAAATGTGGCAATATTCTTGTTTCCCGACAGATTCGAAAAAGCATTATACATCATCTTATTATCATTCACCGCACGATCCTTCTGTGATTGAATCATGTCTCGGGGATTCGCAACGGACGGCATCGTCCGTCCGCTTTCCGTCGAATATTGTCTCCTGTCCGTGAGATTCTTTGGATTCCGGCCGACATGGGATCCGTCCACCTGTCCCTTGTTGGAAATCTTGCTTGTCTCAAAAAGACGCTGTGGATTCTTCACATTCTTATTAATTCCCATCCCTTTGGGAATCGACGACTGACGATCCGTTCCCCCAAGATGATACTCCAGATTGGGTGTCACCTGCTCGGCCCCCGTCATGAGCATCGTCTTGTGCACACTCGATCGGCCCTCTGGACAGCTCATTTGCGAGATAATGTTGGGCACCACGGGATTGGTAAGCGCATAAAACCACTCCCTGGGCTGTCTGGATAACGGCATTAGGTCTTCCTGTCGGAAAACCGGTGGACGGAATACCTGAGGACGCAGTGGTAATTTGACACCCGGTGCGCCCTGTAAGACACTGGTTCGCGAACCCGCATTATTTCCGTAATTGTCATAGGAGACGCTCACCATGGGATTCACCCCACGCGCATACACATTAATCGCTTCTGAAATACGATCTCCACTACCCTCTTGTGCCAACAAAATTCCTTGTGTATCTCCCACCTTGTCGATCCTTCTGGTAAAAATACCCGTATTTGGATTGGCAAGGATGTTCATATTTGTTCCCCACATCTCCACGCTTGGAAGCGTGACCTTGCGGGTGGTCGTCAAGCAATCATAAGATAATCCACCGGCACTCATTTTTCTTTTGAAACGAGAATTATTTTTTTTTTTTCGTCTATCCAACCCAGGCCTTCTTAAATACCTCGCGTCCATGTCCGTGTGATGAGAAAGAAAAAAACAATAAAATAAAAAATAGGTTTTTATTTTGGAACAAAAAAATAGATGAGCTCTTCTTCTTCTCACTTTTTCCAATTACCCTTGGAGCTTCGGCGTCACATCCTCCTTTTTATGGCCTCGCCGTTGCGTTGTCATACCTGTCATTCCCGATGGGAGGGACAGGAGAAGGGATGGCGTATCCTCACTCCTCGTTACCTGTTTTGTAGCCAGGCATGTTATCTCGGGATTCCTTGATACCCGTTGCAGTCGACAGAACGGCTTCCAAATCATCCAGAGACGGTCGTTCTCCTGGAGGACCCATCGCTTTTTGCAAGAGCGGATGTATCACTCCTGTCATTTGTCCCGATCGAAACGATTGGATCCGTAAAATACGTTCCATCTCGGTCGTGAAAGAAATGGACATTTCAAAAAATATCACACAAAGGCTGTAAATATCGGCCTCCATTCCCAACGGCGTTTCTTTCTCTCCCTCTTTTTCCTCCTCTCGTCTATATTGTTCCGGGGGTGCATAGAGCGGTGTTCCCAGATACATCGAGGACGGTTTGCACGCCAGAGGAGTGGTTTCTCCGCTACTATCACTACCACCACCACGACCAAATAAAATCTTGGCCAAACCAAAATCACTAATTTTGATCGAATTATTGTAAAGAAGCATGTTTTCGGGTTTGAGATCACGATGCAAGATGCCTTGAGCATGTAGATACCGAACGCCCGAAATCATCTCTCGAATAAAACGCAGATCATCTTTTCTCGGAAAGACTCGCTGATTATTTTCTCTCAAATAACGATAGAGCGTCGATTCACAAAATTGCATACGGATGCATAAAAAAAATCGCGGAAGAGAATTGGTGCATTCCTGAATTTGTTCTTCTCCTTCTTCTTCCCCTTCCCCCGAAGAGGAAGAAGAGGCCAGAGACGAGATGGATTCCGAGGAAAGTGTGCCCATGATAACACCACTCTCCGTAGGACTACTGACCGACTCTAACCAGGAATGATAATATCGTACAATGTGCTCATGGTCAAGACCTGATAATACACGTACTTCGCGCAGGGTATTTCCAGCGGTTTCATGGGTAAGAAGAACTCTCTTGACGGCATAGACATGATCATCCAACGGATAATGTTCACGGTACACTTTACCAAACCCTCCCTTTCCAATGAGTGTCATCGGTACCGTGGATAGAGAATTGTTGACCAATGCTGGAAGAGAAGAATAGGACATTAATGATGATACTAAAGAGAAAACCTTTTTTGTTTTTCTCCAAGATTTCATTTTTTTCTTTACATCATGGGCTCGTAAAATTTATCCCATTGAAATGGTTTTCTTTTTTGCAAAGGATTTCTAAACACAAGTCTTTCCATTGTTTCCGGTGTGATCGTTTCGCTCAAATCTTCAATAAAGCGTTGCATAACAATCTCGGAAGGCGCTTCAAATCGCGTCAAGAGAGGAAAGTTCACCTCCTCGATATGCACATATCCCGAAGGAATCTTGTGTTTCAGCGCCACAAGAAAGATACGACGGGCATCCTTCAAAGAAATTTCTGTCATCGTGGCCGTGTGATAGACTCTCGCCAACAGATCATGAAAACGTGATCGAAAGACCTGCTGTTCCATTCCAAACAAAGGTGCATATTGACGAATCATCTTCTGTTGTTGTTGTCGTTGTAATCGTTGTCGTTGTTGTTGTTGTTGTCGTCGTTGTTGTGCTGCAAGCGCAAGTGCAATCACTTCTGCCTCCGCGTCCGCCTCTTCTTCTTTGTCGTCTTCTTCTTCTTCGACCGCACCACCGCCACCGCCACCACCACCACCACCACCACCCGACCTGGATTTCTTCTTCTTTTTCTTCTTCTTTTTGGCGGACGCGCCCCCGCCTGTCGATACATCGCCGATCTGTTCTGCAATTTCCTGAGCGGTTTTCGAATGTGTCATTTTCAGATGAGCTCCTCTTATGGCGGTCTTCAAGGCGTGACTCAATTTCTTTGAAAAACCGGGATGAATAATCGGAACCAACGTATTATAAAGAGTTTGAGGTACCGTATTATTGAGAATTTCACTGGCTTCCAAGTCCAGAAATTCGATTGTCACCGACTTGATTTTATACTTTCTGATTTTCGGTAAATATTCCTTTTCTGACGTGAGTTTGAAAGAATCCTCCGGGATTTCTACAATCCGGGCCAAATTTTTGGAAAATTGATCAATCGTTTTCTTATCCGCAAACGCTTCTTGTCCTTCATCAAATTTGACAGTAAAGGTCAAAGGAGAAAGTTGGTCAGATTGTACCGCCAATTCCTTCGCCTCTTCACACATCTCCCGATAATCTACTGCGGTAAGTGTGTCCAAAAGAGCTGTCAAGGAATTATCATAATACTGTATATCAATTTCGCTGATAAACATTATAGCATGATGCACTCCTACGGTAAAACCCACCGCAATCGAATCACTGGCGGGTGCCACACCACGCCTGTCTCGAATCCAATCGCGTAAATAGGTTACCATTCCACGAGTTAGCATGACTCTCCAGTCCTCACTGATCATGAAAGATTTATCACGCACGGTGATGAAAGGAAGTTGCAAAAACCCTGATATTTTATTAAGAGGTGCTGGAGGAGCAGCAGCACCGCCACCGCCACCCGTTGTCGACATTTTTTTATTCTCTTTTTCTTCTCTCCACGAAAAAAAAAAATACAATTAGACCGTTTGTTGTATTTGGCTCCAATATTTCAAATATTGCGTATTGGCATCTGGCTTAAAACCCCGTGCATGCATCTCTTTCCATAATTGCTTGACTTTTTCAAAATCACCGTGTTCTGCAAAATAAAGAATCATATAATTATAGCTTTGTCTTGTATGTTCCATGCCTATTCTGTTCATCTCTTCCCATATTTGTTTTGCCCCCTCATAATCTTCATCTTCCATATATATTCCTATCATGAGAGGGTAAGCTTTGCCTGCATGGGAAACACGCGCCGGCCAGTTTTTTGTCCAGAATGTAATGGCTTTGTCGCGCATGGATACATTTCTTCTCTCTGAATAATAATACAGTATTAGATTTTCAAATACTTGTAGACGAGGCTCCATTCCATTCTTAAAAAGCTCTTCCCACAACCTTTCGGCTTGATCAAACCATTTATGTCTGCCGAGAAAGCTTATCATATAGCAATAACCATCTCGACTCCCCGTGATATCGCGTGATACCATTTCGTCCCAAAGATCGATTGCTTCTTCAAACTCATCGTCGCTCCATAAAATTCCAATCATATCACCATAGGCCTGGGCATCCGGTTGAACCCCATGGTTTGTTACCATATCATTCCAAAACGCAATGGCTTTATCACGTACCTCTTTGGTATCCGAATTCTCATAATAGAGGGTAAACATGTTGAGATACGTTTCTTTGCTGGGTTCTATACCATCTCGAAGCATGTCGTTCCAAATCGTCACTGCTTTTTCCAAATCATACTTCTCTTGAAAACACGACATGATCTTGTCTTCATACTCTTTCTTGGATTTCTTGGATTTCTTGGATTTAGAAGGAATATTATCCATCTTTCTTTTCGGTTTCTTCTTCTTCTCCTTTTCCATCACCTGCAACCAACAATCCAAAAGAGGTTCTCTGTCCTCCTCCTTCACTGATAAAGGATCAAGAATTTTTCTCAATTGCTGACGAATCACCTTTGTTGTCGTTTTGTTGGAACGAATAGCGTCATGAATAATCTGATACACCGCTTCCTTATGTTGCTGTTGCATCGATCTATTTTTAATTCAAAAAGAATTAAAAAAAAAAGAGGGACTAAATATTTTTATTGTGGAATGACGTACAGAGAATCATTGATCACGATATCGCGAATCATCTTCTCCTGGATCGTTTCAAAATTCTGCAACAAAGGTGCCAGATGAATCACTTTGGCTACCTGAACCAGTGATTGCACGAAATTCGTCAATCGCAAAATATTCTTGATAAAATTGCCTTCAAAATCCTTGTAATAACTGCGAATCTCATGCCACGGCTTCCCCTCATACCAATCCCTGGCACACCGCATCATCGTCCGCGATAGATCCCAATCCTGCACAAACACAAACGGTAATTCTTTGACCAGCTCCATCTCCTTGGAGCGATACTCATCCGCCCATTCCCACAATGCCTGTGTACATCTCTTTTCCTCGTCCGAGTCAAATACCACATCGCTCCATAACAAACTTTCCCTCTCTCTTTCCCTATCCGCCACAAACAAGGAAAACACCCCGATCATCGACGATGGACTCAGCAACGATTCCTCCTCTTTAAAAAACTCCGAATCCAGCAACCGTGAGACCAGCATGCCATTGCCTTCATGAATCGATCGGAGCAAGACTCCTCTTCGCGTCAGCGCACAATCCTCCTGCATGAAACCCTCTTTCTTGAGAAAACCGTGCAGAACAGATACCTGCAACTGCCATCGCTTATCGTGATACACCAATTCCGTTTCCAGTTCAGTGCGTTTGCGATCCATCTCTCGGCGTCGAGAAATTCCTTTCAGTGTTTCCTCCGGAACAACACGACGAATCTCCGAAATCCGTTTCCGATATTTCTTTTCCATTTTTTTATCCAACCGAATGTATCCATCCGGTACGAGTTTTTCTTCACATGCTTGAAGCTCTTCAAACAGCTTTTCTTGTTCTGGATCGAAACCTTTTGTATCCACCGTGTTCTCAGTCTCGACCAGAAGCGGGCAAAGTGAGGATCGACGTGCCGTGTACTGATCCATCGAAAGCCTGTCCTGTTGTAAGAAGAAAAGCGTACTTTTCAGCACGGTTTGCTCCTTCTTTTTGTCTTCTTCTCCTTGATCGATGCCTTCACCGAGGATAACCGTGAAATCCACCGACAGACGACTTTCAATCGTCTTGGGCGGTGCCGTAATCATCTCCCGTAACATGGTCTCGGAAAGCATGTAAGGGTGGGGAAGGATCACGATAGTTCCAGAAGGATCCAATCCACGTCGTCCTGCTCTTCCCGCCATCTGTAGATATTCCTCCGTGTACAGCGCGCGTTTCGTCTTGCCATCGAATTTTTGCAGATTCGTAAAAACAGTCGTCTTGGTGGGTGCATTCACACCGAGGGCAAACGTCTCCGTGGCCAACAGAATAGGAACCAATCCCTCTGTGTACACAATCTCAACAATCTCTTTCAGAATGGGAATCATCCCGGAATGATGGATCCCGATCCCTTTCTGCAAAAGACCGTGCACCAAGTTCCATTGTTCTGTCGTTTCATAATACTTGGCATACTTGTGAAGATGATGTCGCCACAACTCCTCGATACGGGCAATCTTGAGATGATCGGTTTGCATCGCACGCATCGCCTTGGCCTGTTTTTCGACAAGATCACGATTGAGCAAAAACACCGTCGCTGGAAGCATTTCCTGTTTATCCAGAAAATCGATGCATTCCAGATATAAATGAGAAGTCCATGGACGACCCCGGTAGTATTTGTCGGCACTTGTGGCGACCTGACCCACGACACCATGATGCCATTTCGTCTCTTGTTCAAGAAACGTGTGGAGTCGGCCATCCCAATACAGCGTGTGTTTCAGTGGAACAGGACGCCGTACCGTGGATACCAGATGACAGGGTATTTGTTTCATATCTCCGATCCATCCTACAAATGCGAGTGGATCCGACAGTGTTGCCGATAGCATGACGAGCTGGATGTCGCGGTTCAGATGGACCAGGATCTCCTCCCACACTCTTCCCCGGTCCTGATTGTTAATGAAATGCACCTCGTCCAGGACGACACAGGACACCTCTTCCAGTGAAAAATAAGATGGAACATCCTTGACAATAAGAAAATTCCGAAGAATCTCCGCCGTCATAATCAGACATGAAGCATCGGGATTGATCTTGATATCTCCCGTCAGAATCCCGACTCGGCCTTCAAACGCCTCTCCAAACTCTTTGTATTTTTGATTCGAAAGTGTCTTGATCGGAGAGACATAGATGACTCTCTTACCGAGTGCAAGAGATCGGGCAATCGCGTAAAGCGCAAGCACCGTCTTTCCACTTCCCGTATGCGCACATACCAGAAGATTCTCACCCTCATCAATCGCCTTACAACCATGTTGTTGGAAATGATCTAACGGATATTTGAATTGATGATACACGGTGGGTGGATCCCCACTATATTTCTCCAGAGCCGGATGTTCTCGTATAAAATTGCTTTTCTTTTTTTCCATGTGTGACTTGAACGATAATAAACAAAACACAATTTCATCCGTCCAATTTTTTTTTCTTTACGTAGTATATCAATGTATTAGAGCTCTTATTTGTGAATACCCGACGATTAATGCGGGTTATCTAAAACTGCCATCGTTGTAAGTCGCGATAGGCCGTCTTTGTAAAACCCGTAATCTTTCTTGTATCTCGGTAAGTCTTCTTTGCAGATTTGTTTTCCATTCTATCTCACGAATACGACGAGGAGCCTGTCGTCGAATCTGGGCTGTCACTCTCCTCATTCTTTCTGGTATATGAAACGTCAGTAAATCTTCGATTGTCCGTCGGCTCCTATCGATATTTTCCATACCGCCTGCATAAGGGGCTGACTCATACGAAACAAATTCAAAAGGTCCTTGAGATCCACGTGGCCTAAGGAACATGTGCACCGCGATACTTCCAATCATCGTGACTACAATTTCATATAACGGATTTATGATAAGATAAACTTCGTAATTGCGAGGAAGTTTAGAAGCGTCAAGCTCATTGTTTCGAAACGTATACGGATAAATGGTAAGACCGTTGGGAAAAGGGCGTACAGGGATTCTATTGAAGACCCGAGTGATCGTCATTTGACTACGTGGAAATCCATCCGCCGTTCCTCTACCCTCTGGATGATTGAATCCCGAATGATTCACAAATTGAATTGCCTCGGCCTCGTACAAATTCATTATTTTTAAAAACCATTAGAAAAAAATCCAAACACTTTCTTTTTTTGATTTTTTTGTCGTCAAAAACATTCCATCACCCAGTCACTCCTATCTCTGCTCGTCTTCTTATCCTGCCTTACCACCAGGCGGTAAGACCGCCTGGTTGGCTGTCCTTTTCATGAAAAACATGTTTTTTTTTGGTAAGCGACTCCAAAAAAAAAGTCTTTGAGAATTTTTAATTTTTTTAAAAATCCAAACACTTTCTTTTTTTGATTTTTGTCAGAAATCAAAACAACACCCCATTACTCCTATCTCTGCTTGTCTTGTTTTCTTGCCTTACAACCAGGCGGTACGACCGCCTGGTTGGCTGTCCTTTTCATGAAAAACATGTTTTTTTTTGGTAAGCGATCCCAAAAAAAAAGTCTTTGATAATTTTTAATTTTTTTTTAAAATCCAAGCACTTTCTATTTTTGATTTTTCTCAGAAATCTAAACAATACCCAGTCACTCCTATCTCTTCTTGGGTGGAAAAGGACTTCTCCTCCAAAAGCCGAGTGTTTCGCCTGTTGACGACGCATCCATACTCTCATGCAAAAGAATTTGGAAAGTATGGATTGGGAAACGTCCAAAGTGTGAAACAGTACGAAGCCTATTCTGGAATTTCTTTTTCCCGACGGTGGGTAGACCCCGACTGGGGAGATTGGAAGTAAGCAAGAAGAATTCCCTATATTCAAGACGCTTGAATGCGGATAAAGCGAGGTTTTCCTTCCGATAAATTGTCGTATTTCTGGGTCACCTTTCCGAAACGGTAACAGTGAAACATACCACAAGCAAACGATACATTTCCTTGGAGCTCTGGAAGGAAAGTGATAGACCCACCTCCGGATTGGGAATAGTTGAACGAATATTGGAGGACTCCCAAAGTGTGATTTTCTGCATCCGAAGCAAAAAAGGTATACGTGTCCACGATGGACGATCCATTCGCAGATTGGACCACATCGATCACCGTCCGAGTATTGCTCGCGTTGTTATGGAGAGAAGACTTGAGTTGAAACGGACCTTCCAAATAAAAAATTTGATACTTTGAATCGGATTGTTGAAGGTCAATTTCGGAAAGTTGATTTCTAAAATAGACGAAATCAAGAGGCATTTCTTTTTTTTTCTTGGGAAAATAAAAATTAATGCCTGTGGTGTTTGAATACGATTACACCGACTTGGATATCATTCGTCTCAATTCGACCTCCACTGCCAATTATGTCATTTATTTATTTGATGGACCTTTTCAGTATGTCGGTAAAGACTATGCAAATACGCGTTTCACTGTCAGAAATGTTCAATCACAGTCGTCGTCCAATATCTCCAACATTGAATCCACTTACCAATTTAACGTATCGGATGCAGAAAACAATACCTTGGGGGTCCTCGAATATTCGTTCAACTTTGTTCAGGAAGGATCCGGTATCATCACCAAGGTTCCCTTTCTGACTGGAAATGTTTCGTTTGCATCCGGAATCTTTGCGTGTCGACAAAACGATTCCGTGATACAAAATTTTGATAATACTATAAAAAAAAGAACCATTACCATATCGAAACGCGTTTCGCCTGGTTGGCTGTCCTTTTCATGAAAAACATGTTTTTTTTTGGTAAGCGATCCCAAAAAAAAAAGTCTTTGATAATTTTTAATTTTTTTCAAAAAATCCAAACACTTTCTTTTTTTGATTTTTGTCAGAAATCAAAACAACACCCAGTCACTTCTATCTCTTCTTGTCTTGTTTTCTTGCCTTACTACCCAGGCGGTACCAACATTGATATCCAGTTCTCGATAGTGAATGACTTTTTGAACAAAGGGTGGTCGATACAAAGATTACCCAGCAAGCAAGGAGATATAGGAAATTGGTCCCTTTCCGTACCTCCATCGTTCCGCGAGAAAGAACGGCTTTTTATGTTCTTTCCGGAGATGCGGATGGTAATGGATTAGCATAAATTTTGCCGGATGTGCCTCCCGAGGCCTTGATTGAAACGGATATCATTACTGAGGCCCGTCTACGCACGAGGAGAAGTCCTGGAATTCTACAAGGAATTCTTGCTCAACATCTTGTGTAATCGAATCGAGTTTTTTTTCCCAAAAAAAAAAACCTTTTTATAATTTTTTTTTTTCCAAAAATAAAAAAATGGGAGGCGGTAGTTCAAAAATATCTACCATACTAAATTCACAAAGAAGTTGGAATGTCCTTGATTATTTGAAACAATATCCGAAGAGCAAAATCACTGTTGCGGATATGGAATTAGCAAGTTTGGTATTGTCGCCTGACAATTTTTTAGAGTTTTTAGACCATGTGGGAAATAAAAAGGATTTAAAAAACATTAAAAAAGGAGTGTTGACAAAGACTCAAAGTGAGGATCAGAATGATCAACTTAATATCATTATTTTAAAACTCTTGAAATATTATGGCTTAAAAAGAATCTCCAATTGGAATGCTAATAAATATCTGGAAACATTTTTAAATGTTGATATGAACAATCGTCGACAAATCCAACAAAGAGTACAAATTATTAGTTCCTGAAAAGACAAGTGATCATCAAGATCGTTTTTTTTTTGGTTAGCGATCCCAAAAAAAAAGTCTTTGATAATTTTTAATTTTTTTAAAAAAATCCAAACACTTTCTTTTTTGATTGTCGTCAAAAATCAAAACAACACCCAGTCACTCCTATATCTGCTTGTCTTGTTTTCCTGCCTTACCACCAGGCGGTACGACCGCCTGTTTGGCTGTCCTTTTCATGAAAAACATGTTTTTTTTTTGGTAAGCAATCCCAAAAAAAAAGTCTTTGATAATTTTTAATTTTTTTTTAAAATCCAAACACTTTCTATTTTTGATTTTCTTGTCGTTAAAAATCAAAACAACACCCAGTCACTCCTATCTCTCGTTTGAATGAAAAAAATAATCTTGAGAAAACAATATATAGTATTATACATGTGTAGTTGTTCTCAAAAACTTCAGACACTTCAATGTCTTTCTTTTGGATGCCCTTACCAAACCGCTATTAATATTCAACTGTTTTTTGGACTTGGAGAATCTACACCCGGTCACCGTATCACGGAAGAAGAATTCACTGAATTTTTCCTTCAGACAATCTTGCCTTTTTATCCCAACTCGACAACCTATACGGCCACCGGATACTATACCGATTCTCAAGGCATCCCTCAGAATAATCTCACCAAGGTGGTACAAATATTAACACGTGAGAGCACAAACACAACCAAAGCCAAGGTAGCATCCATCAGTCAGCAATTTGTTCAAGAATTCGGATCCGAGAACAAACCTTTTGTAACACTTCAATACAGCAATGCGGATTTTTCTTAAGAGTACTACGTGCGTTAGATTTAAAGAGACGTGGGTAGTGAAATGATATTATAGTAGCTTCAAGTCTAAAAAAATTTTTTTATAAAAAAAAAAATTTAAAATAAAATAATGGATTTTTGGTACAATTTTTTTCTCTTTGCTTTTTTGATCGTCATTTTGGTCCTTGTCATCTTGATTTATGTGAATGTAAATTCACAAGAAGATCAGATGGAAGATCAAGTAGAAGATGTTCTTGATGCGGTCGAGGTCATTGCCGCTACTTCTCCGCGATAAGGGTCCGTTGCCAAGCCTAAAGAAGAAAGGATCTTCTTGGCTCGCTCCACACCCAATTTTCTTGTCTTGGTACCATCCGTCACAGGGATGGGAATCTCTGCCAAAAAGCCCTCCGCGCCTGTAGGTCCGGTCTTGGCGCTCTTTTTCTTTTTTGGTATTTTTTTCTTGATTGTCGGTGTTTCTTCTTCGGGCGCTACTGGCCCTACTGGCACCGGTTTTTCTTCTTCTTCCGTCACTACGACCACTTCGCATTTCTTGCATTTTTCAAAAAATTCCTGTAGACTTGTGCTTTCTCCGGCGATGGCCCCGGCCATGGCACTGGAGATGCCCGAGACCGACTGTAAGAAAGCCAACAGATAATGACGCGGGGTCTGTACATCTTTCTTCGTCTTTGCCATCGTCCGGCTCAGATCCTCAATCCGTGTCGTGACCGTATCCTCAATATTTTTGAACAATGTCTTTTGCTCGGTAAGCCATACCACATAATCAGCGCTTTCTTTGATAGACTTGGTTCTCCACACGGCGAATCCGTACAAGATGGCCAGACGATGGATGGTCTTGAGACAAGTATCTCTCGGCGTCGTGCCCACATCCTCGGGCTTACCCTCGATCAAATAAAGAACATGATGCTGGGACGGAGACGCCCTCGACCATTCTAAGAGACGCGCGCGCTGTTCCCGGAAACGCCCATCCGTGATCGACGACCACAAATCACACCACGTTTTCCTCTCGATGCACAACCGGTGCTCCATAGGAAACACAAACAAAAGATCACCAATCACGAGATTTTCTTGTCGGTAGGTGACCCGTTCTCCAAGCGCCGTCATGAGCCCGCGCTCGCGCATATCAATCTCTAATGATTCCATTTTTTTATTCTTGTATCGGCATGATTGCTTAATTAGGTGTGTAAATCAGGACCTGTACAATGAGTTTATCTTTTTTTCTCGAGGTATCGGCACCGGTACTGGCACTGGCACCGGTACTGGCAATGGAATCAGTGGAAAATCACGACATGTTCCCGGGAGACCCTGCATGTATAAGTGACAATACATATGCCGTGGACAATCCCACTGATCGTAACACCAAAACGATGATTTCTTCGCTATCATTAATACCCCAATAAAAAAAAGCCTCTTCATGATCGATCCTCTATTTATACGATCCGGAATCTTTTTTTTAAACACTCTCAAAAAAAAAACTGAAGGCCTGTTTAAGAATATGATTTTTCTAAAACAAACAAAACAAGCTATCCAAAGATAGAAGATGAACCAGAATCAGCTTTCAGACTACGATTTCAAGACCGAGAACATGGTGTTTTCCAAGCCCGAGATTGGGAGCATCCCAGGACAAAAGATCAATTTCAAGAGGGTGCGCATCGCGTGTCGCAACCCGGATAACAGTATTGGTGATCTGATCTTCTCTACGCCCGAGAAGATTCACACCTTTGGCCTCCAGGAGTCGCGTGACCTGACTTCTAATAAGCTGAATGGCTATGTGCTTCCTCTGTGCCTGTGGGGAAGGAATGGACCTTCGGAGAATGAGAAGAAGTTTACGGATGTGTTTAGTCTTGTCTCCGATCATTGCAAGCAGTACCTCTTGGAGCACCGTGAGGATATTGAGAAGTATGATCTGGATATGTCGGATCTGAAGAAATTCAACCCCCTGTTTTGGAAGATGGACAAGGGGAAGCCCGTGGAGGGCAAGGGACCTATGCTTTATTCCAAGGTCATCATGAACAAGAAGAACAACAAGATCTCGACGATCTTTGTGGACGAGGCGACCAACAAGGAGATTGATCCTTTTACGATCCTGAACAAGCCTTGTAGCGTGACAGCGGCGCTCAAGTTTGAGAGTATTTTTATTGGCAACAAGATTTCTCTTCAGGTGAAGCTGTATGAGGTGGTGGTGCGCTTGATTGAGAACAACAGCATGCGTGGTCTCTTGCGTCCTAATGCCGGAAAGATCGAGGCGGCGCCTACCGTGCCTACGGCTTCGGTGGGCAAGTCGTTGGAGGTGAATATTTATAATTCGCTGGGACACGATGATGAGGAGGACGACGAGGACGAGGAGGAGGATGTGGATAACAAGGAGGAAGGAGAGGATGAGGAAGACGATGAGGAGGACGATGATGGCTCCATCGTGGTGGAGGAGGCGCCCAAGGCCGTGGAGCCACCTGCACCAGTCGCTACGGAGACCACCGATGCAGAGTCAGCCACCGCACCTAAGAAGCGCGCGCCTGCAAAGCGCGCTTCTGTTGCAAAGAAGGGTTAGATTAGGCATTGGTTCGCAGGTCGCCATAGAAACAGAGGATGAGGACCACCAGGATGAGTAGTAAGAAGCATAAGATGAGGGTATAGGAATGTGGGGTTGTTGAATTTACTTTTTCTTCTTCTTCTTTTCTCTTTTTCTTTTGTAGACTGGAGTATCCTTCCTTAATAACGGGTTCGGGTTCGGGTTCGGGTGGGGGTTGTAGCGGTACGAGCGCCGTCACGGCAGCATTGGGATTATCGGCAAATGTATCGACTCCGGTCCCCATCATCGCGGGAAAAAGCCCGGACGTGGGTAGAGGAGGAGGTTTTTGAGTTTCTTTGATGGTTGCATTCATCTCCGGGCTAATGATCTGGACCTTACCAATGAATGGTTCGTAAGGATAGACGGTAAAGACGGTGTTGCGCAGGCTTATGGAATAAATAAGCTCAGAGGGTTGAAAATCGTTCGGGCATCCTCCCGGCATCGTGGCGATGTCAAACGTCGCATAGCCGAATCCATCGTACAGCTTGTTCGTTCCACTGATTATAATAGGAACATTAAGGAATCCATATTGCTTGATATAGGACACGGCCTCGAGAGAGGGTTTGATAAAAAAGACCGGATTAAATTGCACATTGTCGTAGGTGAGTTGGGTCCAATATAAGATCTTGATTGGTTTCATGAAAAGGAGTAAGGTTTTTTTTTTAAGGATAAAAAAAAAATTTACCTTTTTATTCTGTTTCGTTAAAAGACAATGATGCAACGTGGAGATCGAATTTTATATAATAATTCTAATAAACAATTGTACGGCGTCTTCTTGAAGGATTCGGGATCCAGAAAAATAACGATCCTTCTGGATCACACCGATCATTATGCTTATTGCCCCCAAGGAAATGGGAAGGAAATCGTTTCGACAGAGCGCCGTACAGTGCAATTAGTACATCATGTCCTCTATCCGGGAATCACGCATGATCTGGTGCGTATTAATAAAGGAAACAAACAATGGGCGTGGCAACTTTATGACGAGGCGTCTTGTCAAGACAAGGAATATATAGTCATCTGTCGACCCTCGACGGCCACAGAGCCCGAAAGAGATCGATATCATACGATTCTGAATTATTTTCAAATGCTTTGCTCGCTTCCCGCGGTTCATAAATTGTTTTTCTCTCTTGAGATGGAAATTCAGTTTGATCAAGAAATGTACAAGGGAAGGATGATCGGCGTCTCTCCCAATCACAAGTACTTTCTCTTTTCTCCTTCATGGGATGTTTCCGATTATCAATGCTTTAAAACTTTTGATCCGACTCTTCCCCCGGATATCCGATTTCTGTCCATCGATCGAGTAGAACGACCCGCCCCCGTGATCTCACCAACTTTTTTTCATAAAGGCACCGCATCGTCCTGGCAATCGATCATGCAGGTCTTCAAAAGAGATTACATGGATATACTCCGTCAAATGGGCCACACACATCCCGAAGACAGGGTCACTCTGGGTTATCAACTTCAAATACCGGATACCCCTTCTTTTTGTGTGACAATGAGCCTCCAGCCCGAGGCGGTCACGGTGGAAATGAACTCCTTTGGGGATAAGACCAATATGCATTATATCTCCAATCTTTTGGTCTCCGAAAATGGTCCCTTCTATACCAGCCCCCCGCTTGTCTATATCGAGGAACCCAGTGTCAAGACAAATCCCAGCGATTGTATCCAGGCAACCGCTCAATGCCATTTGTCCATCCGACATCGACCCGCTTCCTTTCTTATCCACAATCCTGGGCTCTATCGCAAAGAATCCGATGATTTAACTATTGTTCCGCCCACTGTTCTTTTGCTTCCCGTTCATTTCATGGATTGTGCCCAACTTCCCATCAAGATGGAAATCTTTCCCGTGGATCCAAAAAATGGTTGCCAGCCCAAAAAAGAGTCGGACATCAAGGATAGCTATCTGGTTGCGGTGTTGTATCGACCCCAAACCACCACGTTTCCCTCGACAAAGATGGAAATCAAAACACTGGGATGGTTTGTTCCCGTGGACAAATATTTTGCACTCAAGAAGAATTTCCGTGAAATGCTTCAATACACGATCGAAATCATCGCTGTGGAATTGGGTGTCGATATTCTCCAACTGGATGATCAATCATATATAAACATCCATGGTATTACCCACACCATGATCGATACCTTTAATCTCTTTCCTGAACAGCTGGAGCCTCTTCCACCGGGTAGTAGTAGTACTACCCGGACCCGGAAGCCAAAACCACTGCTCCATCCTCCTTTTTTCAAGGTTCTGCGCTCTCTTGATCGTGGTGTCACGCTCTATACGGATATGGGATTTTTTTGCCTGCCCAAGATTCTATTCGATGCCGTCGATGGGATTCTTGGTGTGCCCGTCCAAACAGAAGTATTGGATAGAATGATTCCACTTCTGAGCGTGCTGAGTCGGACCATCGGTCGTGTGATTCATGAGCTGGCGATGTCCATTCCTATCGCCGAATTGATGAAAGAGGAAGACAACGATTTTTTAAAAGATTGTACGAGAATCCTCCTGTCCATGTCGTCAACAGGAAAGAAGATGAAAATTGTGGCAGAAGAGGTTGACCTGCAACACAAAAATGTGAGTGAAATGGCCACAAGGTTTATTCAACTTTTCAGACAACATCCTCCCAGCCTTCGAAATCATCAGGATTATCGGGATACCGTAAGGCGAGAAAATATATGGCAATTGTACAGCCGATTCTCGAGAATGGTGTTTACCTTTTACAAAAATTATATACGTGATATGAACACTCCAGAGGGTCAAATCCACTATTTTGATCTTTATATGGGATATGTGCTACCCTTTGTCAAAATTAATGGAGAGGAGGACTGGACATCGGTAAAATTATTGGCGAATCTTTCTCTGATCTACAGCGTTGTTGAAATGGAATCCTCTTGGATTCGTTTGAGAATTATTACATTAATTTCATTAGAAGAGCGAATCAAGATGCTCCGGGTATTGTTGTGGGGTTACAACTCGGTTTTTTCTTCCACAAGAATGTACCGGAACCGTGATGGACAATTTCATTTCAAGAAGTTGCCTCCTCGTTGACCTTTTCACTCTTTTTTCGTTTTGGATTCTTGTTTTTGCGATTGTATTTTCGTTTGGGTTTTTCAGCGGTATCCTTTGACGGTTCCTCTAACGGCTCTTCCTCGACGGGGACCACCACCACGACTTCCGCTACTTTCTCTACCGGTGTCGGTGTCTCTGGAGGAGGAATGGGAGGAGTGTCTTCTTGCACCACCACCACGACTTCCACCAATTCCTCCGTGGTCGGCGTCTCGGGGACAGCAATGGGGACCGTCGTAGAAACTTCTTGTGGTTCAACAATTGAGGTGTCTTCTTGCACCACCATTTCCACCACTTCCTTCACAGTTGTTGGTGAGGATTCCACAACGGCCTTTGATTCCAAAATATTTATATCCTTGACCATTTCTTCTACAACAACGGGTTCAATCGCCACAGGGTAATATCCGTGAAAACGTCTTGACAAGATTTTAGAGTTCTTCATTGGCTTTTTTTTTACCTCGAAAAAAAAAAATTTATTGCTGCTATTCCCTCCAAATAAATGGAAACCTTCTCATTCTCACCAAAGAATATGGAAGTATAAATCGCAAGCACTATTAAGAGTCGTATGACTGGACGATTTTTACAATTCTCAATAGGTTTCCAGGAAAACTGATGTACTAAACCAATTTATAGAAACGGGCATCAACAGAACAAAAAATGTCTTCCGAGAATGACAATCATTATGTAGAAATTTGGAAGATGAAAAAACTCGTCCAGAAACTGAGAGACGCTCGCGGTGCTGGCACCTCCATGATCAGCCTCGTCTCTCCACCAGGCACCGCGATTCCTCAAATCAATCGCATGTTGACGGAAGAATATGGAACCGCGACCAATATCAAGAGTCGTGTCAATCGGCTCTCTGTCCTGGATGCCATCACCTCGACCCAGCAACGTCTCAAGCGCTATAATCGGATTCCTACCAACGGATTGTTGCTCTATTGTGGAACTATTCTTACTCCGGAAGGAAAAGAGAAGCGTGTGACCATCGATCTGGAGCCTTTCAAACCCATCAACACGTCGCTGTATATGTGCGACAATCGATTCCACGTCGATTGTCTAAAAGAACTTTTGGAAGATGAGGATGTCTATGGTTTCATCATCATGAATGGAGATGGATGTTTGTACGGCACCCTCCAGGGTAATACAAGAAATGTGTTGCATCAGTTTGGGGTAGAACTCCCTAAAAAACACGGACGTGGTGGACAGAGTTCGGTTCGTTTTGCCCGATTGCGTATGGAAGCGCGACATAATTATGTGCGAAAAGTTGCCGAGCACGCCACCCAGCATTTCATCTCTGATGGGGAACGATGCACGCTGAAAGGCATTGTTCTGGCGGGATCGGCGGATTTTAAGACCGAGTTGTCAAAATCCGATCTGTTTGATGCCCGTTTGAGTGCCAAGGTCTTGCAGATTGTAGATATCGCCTATGGGGGCACGGCGGGATTCAATCAGGCTATTCAATTATCATCGGAATGTCTTGGCAACATCCGGTATGTCCAAGAGAAGAAATTGATCCAGCAATTTTTTACCGAGTTGCAGATGGATAGTGGCAAGTCGTGTTATGGGATGGAAGATACGATCACGGCACTGGAGATGGGTGCCGTGGAAGTGCTGATGATCTGGGAACAATTGCCTGTGGAATGTCGTGTGGTCAAGGAACGAGTGTCCGGTGAAGAAACCATGCAATTATTGAAAACCCCGATGGATGCCCAGAAATATGAGCTGTTGGAACAAATGCCGTTTCTGGAATGGATTGCGAATCATTACCAGAAATTTGGTGCAAGAATGGAATTCATGTCGGATCATTCTCACGAGGGCAATCAATTTGTGAAAGGATTTTCGGGAATCGGTGGCTTGCTTCGATGGAAGATCGATTTTGATTCCATGAAAGGCGAGGGTTTGGAAACGATCGCGGATGATGGAGATGAGGACGAGGACAACAACAACAACAACAACAATGCTATGGAATGGGTAGACGATGAGGATATATTTTGAGTGGCGCGCGCGCCTCTTACACACGTTGAAATTCAACAAAAGAAACCGTGGGAGGATATTGACCCGAAACCTGAATAATTCCATTCACGGTTCCTCGAAGAACCTTGTTCTGACAATCGGTTTTGGTGGCCAGGGCGACGCCCGAGAAAGGGAGCGTTCCCGATACAAAATTGAGAGATGGTAAACCTTCCGCATTATATGAGGAAATGGCAATCAAGGGATCCGTTGAAGGATAACCAGGTAAGGCAAGATAGATCAACCAGGAAGGAGTATTGGGTTCTTGACGAACAATTTCAATCGGAGATTCAAATTGAATGTACGTCGGCGTCGTTCCATTGGAATAGTAAGTACTGTAAAATGTACCGTTATAGTTTCCCGACCAATCCGAATTATTGTCGATTTGACTGCTCTTTGCACAACAATTCTGAATATACATGAATGTCTTCTATAAATTAAGAATGAAAATAAAAGAAGAAAAGCTTTTTACAACAAAATTTTAGTTGAGATTTCGATTTAAAAAAAATTTTTTAATATTTTTTTTATGACAAATGTCGGATGCATTAACTTTAACAATTTACAATATGATGATACAATCAAGATCGTTGACCTTGTTTATTTCACAGGTACAACAAAAGTATTCAAGGTTTTCACAAGAATTGATGGACTGTCTAATCGCAGTTTACAGAAAGCACTTCTCACTGCTTATGGACCTGACTGATAATTATGATAATATATGTCCATTCTTGTCTTTAGAAGATTTGATGAATATGCTGAGCACGGATAAAGGAAAAAAAACATTTGCAGGATGCATCCCGTTTCTATCACGTCAATTAGCATCATTAAAACCATCAATAGAATCTATTTTTGATTGTCTGGAAAAAATCGCGACGAATCCCGAATTAGAAATACGATTTCCGTTTGCTCAGGATTATCATAGTCAATTGTCCAAAGAGCAACGACAAATTGCAATAAAGTGCATTTTGGATCTCGGTAGAATACCGTTGACGATTCAAATGATCAATGATATCCTTAATATTGGTTTTGACAAGACAGATTATATCAATATTATGTACACAATCCATTTTATAATCTATGAGATAGGATCCAATTGGGAGTATGCAAGAGAATTTCATGAACAAATGATTGAACAGCTTATTCCTGAAATATCACCCTTTTCTGATCTACTCATCGAGTTATTGTTTTTCAGAAAGCAAAAAGTATTGGATCAAAAAGACAAAACGCTTCATATCGGAGGTCCTTTCCTAACTTATGATATCGAGATATTTAAACATTATTGTAAAATACATGGACCATTAAAAGCATTCCGCATGTTTATAGACAACGACAATAATATTGAACATCGATTGACCAAAATAATAATCCTTATTTTAAAATATTGTCATGTTCATCACCCCGAAACGATAAGACCTATTTTGCAAATTATAGAGGAAAAATATGGAAAAGAGTATTTGATAAATATTGCGCAAGCTTATCCAGATATTTCTCGTATCATGAAGGAAACATAGTCCCCAATGTAATTAATTTTTATTTGTATATTCAAGGACGGTACCACTATCATTTTCGTTTAATTCCCCCCCCCCCTAATATCTCTCCGTAATACAGAGCGAATAGATCTATAAGGAATGTTTTGAGCCGTTATAAAACGTTCTAATTTATCCAAGGTCCTTCCCTTCTTGTATTCTTCCCTGATAATATCTGTCCATAATTCAGAGCGAATTACTTCATAAGGAATGTTTCGAGCCGTTATAAAAGGTATTAATTCCTCGAACGACATTCTTCCCTTCTTGTATTCTTCCCTGATAAGATCTGTCCATAATTTTGAGCGAATTACTTCATAAGGAATGTTTCGAGCCGTTATAAAAGGTATTAATTCCTCGAACGACATTCTTCCCTTCTTGTATTCTTCCCTGATAAGATCCGTCCATAATTCAGAGCGAATTTTTTCATAAGGAATGTTTTGAGCCGTTATAAAAGGTATTAATTCCTCGAACGACATTCTTCCCTTCTTGTATTCTTCCCTGATAAGATCTGTCCATAATTTTGAAAGAATTACTTCATAAGGAATGTTTTGAGCCGGTATAAAACGTATTAATTCCTCGAACGACATTCTTCCCTTCTTGTGTTCTTCCCTGATAAGATCTGTTAATAATACAGAGCGATCATATTTAAAACGTATATTTTGCGCCGTTATAAAGGGTATTAATTTTTTCAAGGTCCTTCCCTGCTTGTATTCTTCCCTGATAAGAGCTTCCCATGATGAGTATTTTCCATCTTTGATTAGATTAGGATATTCTTTTTCTCTCTGCTCCCATCGTTTTGCCACCTGATCCTTGATTTGTCCTGACGGCAAATCTGTTTCAACCAAGTATTTTTCTGCATCGGGAATGGATAAATATCGTGATATTTCACGATTTATGGCATTCGGTAATCGTATAGTACGCTGTGTACGCCTTCTGATGACAATGTCAGACAGACAATGAATCAAGGCATCGGGTACCAAGACCAGTTGAGAAGCAAGCAAGGAACGCAATTGGTCTTGAAGGATTTGAATGTGTGTTCTTGTGACTTGGACATCGCTTCGGATAAGTGGCAAGAGTAATTCTGCAATCTGATCCACAATCGTTGTCGTCATCTTTTTTGCTTCCAAAAGAATATATTTTATTTTTAGACAGATTTGTTTCAAGGACGGCACCACCAGAAGGACCACCATCCCTGTTGTTGTGGTTTCTTTTTTTTCTGAACTTGTTTCAGACGACGCCAGTGTGTATAAATTTCAGTAAGACGGTCGTGAAGGTCCATTGCGGTAGGTCGATGACGTGTATTCAATTGCAGACAATCCAGAATAATCATCTGTATATCCCGTGGAACATTTGAATGCGTCAGATGGAAATAAAGCACCGATAAGCGCTCCGGTTCCCGATGCGTGAATAAGAAGTAAAGGGTCATGCCCAGAGAATAAATATCTATCGGAAAGCCATATTGCTTCTCCATGTAAATCTCGGGGGCCATGTACCCTGGCGTCCCTGCCATGCCTTCTACTCTTTCGTCGATGGAGGCGCATTGGACCGAGAGTCCAAAGTCGATCAAGAAGTGATGATGATCACTGGGATCAATCACGATATTATCGGGTTTCAGATCGCGATAAAGCACGAATCGCTCATGCAGATGAGCAATCGTGCGACAGATGTTCTTGGCCATATAAAGACGCCATAAGAATGAAATATCGTTATAGAAGACATAATTGTACAGAGTGATCCCCGGCGCTTTTTCCATTATTAGATAAAGAATATCGCGTTCTGGGCATCGAGCAAATCCATACACTCGGGGCACATGAGGTACATCACGCAATGAATACAGTATCTTTAATTCATTCTCGTGCACCGAATTATGAATTGCGTGTTTCATGATTTTATAAACAACGGGCTTACCACGGAATGTAGCTTCAAAAACACGTCCAAATTCCCCACTACCCAGCTTGTATTGTGGAGGCTCCAGATCCGACATGCTAATCTCTTCCATGATTATTTTTTTTTTCATTTCATTGAATCAATCTTTATACGACTTTGAACCAAAAAAAAAATTCGCAAAAACATGCACTGATTTTTTTTTTGTAATGCGCAAAATAAATGGATATCACCCAATTTCCAGAATTACAATACATTGGTAAAAATCGATTGCTTCCGGAGCACTTTAAAAAAGCTTTTTTTCCAACTCCAGACGATCAAGAGGAATTCATAAAATACATTTCGTTTTTTCAAGCCGTCATTTTACAGGATTGGAAATTGGTAGACCTCTATTTGAAAGACGAATATTGTAATATGGTCGATTATCGGAATATTTTTGCGCTTCTATTCAAGTTTCATTATCGATGTGGTTTGATAGACAAGAAACAATTTCAGATCGCATTACAGATACAACAAGTACGAACGCATCCTCTCTTGTATGAAAAGTATGAATTTTACCGAAAGGAATATGATAAAACTTTGAATTTTCTTTATTACAAGAAAGCTAATATATGGAGAGTAATGAGAAAAAAAGGGAAAGATGCAGTAGAAGCAGAGCAAGAATCGAAATATATTGATGAACTTGTATTGAATAAATCACTCATTTATGACTCTTGGGAATTAGTCTATTTTGATGATCTTGATCCGGAGACTCAAGAAAGCATCGTCCATGTATTGGTAAGAAAATGGAGGAAAAATTGTATCTATAAAAATCCTCAAGATTGGAAAGCTTTTTGTGAAACAAAAATCAAGGAAAAATTACAAAGAAGTGTATGGTATAAGACTTTATGTTGGAATAATGCATATATTATGCCATATAGTAAAAACCCATCTGCCAATAAGTATTCTTACTTTCCCATACCTGAAACGTTAAATTTCAGTTCCTTTCTCTATACTTACGAGCCTCAAATAGTAGCTGGATTATTGAGATCATCGACATATATCCATCATATTTACAAATTCAAGAAAAGACCATTTGTTTTGTTCCATCCGGATGTACGATTGGGTTTGGTTCATGCAACTTCAGATGATACATTTTTTCCGATTGCTCATCATTGGCTTCATGATTTTTATCACATGTCGGAGGGTTTTATTCCTGAAGATAACATTGAACAAAAGAGAATAAAACAAATTATACAGAAAAAAAATGACCTTGAGGCGCTTGGGATTCATGATCATGGAATCCTTTTACATCCTCAATCTCAATGGCAACACCACCACCACTCCTGAAGCAAAATGCCGATTAGTTATAATTCATTCTCTACTTCTTCTTCTTGTCTCGGTGATTTATTAGTACCAGATAGAACTAAACTAATGACTCCAAGGATCAATAAGAAACTTGCCAAATTTTGAATCATCAAGGGTAAACGAATCCACCGGATATGAATCGGATTGGTGGTAAACGTTTGATTGGACGAGGACATGTAAAAAGCATCCAACCAGGAATGTTTTCCTGGTTCCTTCTTGTTCAAGATGAGTTTATAAATAATCGCAAATACAATGATCATCACCAGCACAATAATGACTTTATAAACAAAAATTTTTGCAATTCCCTGGGCCTGCATTTTTTTTTTATTTTTCAGTTGTAAAAAAATAAAAAATTGTTTTGGGATGATGAAATACGTTTGCTAATGACCATTTATTTTTGAATGATATGATCTTGATTAATAACCTCGTCCACCACCACCACCACCTCTACCTCCACCGCCACCTCCACCACCTCCACCACCACCTCTACCTCCACCGCCACCTCCACCACCTCCACCGCCACCTCCACCACCTCCAACACCTCTACCGCCACCTCCAACACCTC
>Ga0214919_10002237_pt1 | contig 30715 bp, 23 predicted proteins | sample LL1503_MetaG_FD_177994 | JGI IMG/M metagenome (GOLD analysis project Ga0214919, IMG submission 177994) | Freshwater microbial communities from Lake Lanier, Atlanta, Georgia, United States - LL-1503 | ecosystem: Environmental > Aquatic > Freshwater > Lake | place: USA: Georgia | collected... | reverse complement strand
TTACTGAAAAATATAACGCCAAAGGCTACAGGGATGCCCGAATTATAAAAGACTCTGTATATTTCTTAAGCCCTAATCGAGTAGCTATTGACATAAAGATTGACGAAGGACACAAATATTATTTTGGTAAATTTAATTGGTTTGGCAATACCAAATACAGAAATGGGCAACTAGATACTATAATGAATATAAAGGCAGGCGAGGTTTATAATCAAAGTAAACTAGATCAAAAATTATTCATGAATCCTAACGGATTCGACATTTCGAGTTTATATTTGGACGATGGATATCTTTTTTTTCAAGCCAATCAGCAAGAAAGTAATATAAGAAACGATACAATTGATTTTGATGTATTAATGTATGAGGGCAAACAGGCTATTATTAATAAAATAACTGTTAAAGGAAATGAAAAAACAAATGATCATGTTATTTTCAGAGAAATTAGAACAAGGCCCGGTCAATTATTTAGGCGTTCAGACATTATGCGCACCAATCGAGAATTAGCTCAACTAGGCTTCTTTGACCCTGAAAAACTAGACGTAAAACCAACTCCAAATGCAGCAGACGGAACCGTTGACATAGAATATATTGTTGAAGAAAAATCTAACGATCAAATTGAACTCAGTGGTGGCTGGGGAGGCAATAGCTCTCTTAATTCTTCTCAAGGAGGTCGTCCACCTGGCGCGATAGGTATTGTGGGTACGCTTGGTGTTACTTTTAATAACTTTTCGACAAAAAACTTTTTTAAAAAAGATGCCTGGAGGCCTTTACCAAGTGGCGATGGGCAAAGATTAAGCATTCGCGCTCAAACTAATGGCGTTTATTACCAATCTTATAACTTCTCGTTTACCGAACCTTGGCTAGGCGGAAAAAAACCCAACTCGCTTTCGGTTTCTGCCTTTCACTCTTTATTTAATTCAACAGGCGCGGCTGCCTCAAATCCAGATCGACAGAGTATGAGCATTTACGGTACTGCTGTTGGTTTAGGAAAAAGATTAAAATGGCCAGATAATTATTTTAATTTAAACGCAAACATTAGTTACAACTATTATGATTTAAATAATTACAATGCATTTATTATAAAAACTGGTTTCTCTAACGATCTAAATCTTGGCATCAATATTTCGCGAAACTCGATCGACGCTCCCATTTATCCTAAATCAGGCTCTTCTTTTTTAATTCACGGCCAGTTTACCCCTCCTTATTCTTTATTAAATGGAAAAGATTATTCTACATTAAGTAACGCCGAGCGTTATCGTTTTATCGAATACCAAAAATATAAAATCACCGCCGAATGGTTTACCCAACTCACCAATAAAAAAGCTGCCGAAGGAAAAGAGGCGCGAAACTTGGTACTTAGAACAAAAATTGGATTTGGGCTTTTGGGCTCTTACAGTAAACAAACTGGCGTTTCGCCATTTGAACGTTTTTATATGGGTGGTAGTGGCCTTAGCGGATTCCAAAACTTTGTAGCGCGCGAAATTATTGGGTTAAGAGGCTATAAAGATAATAGCGTTTCATCTGCTCAGGGCGATCCAATTTGCTCACGTTATACTATGGAACTGCGCTTTCCTATTAGTTTAAATCCTCAAGCAACCATCTTTATGCTAGGTTTTGCTGAGGCCGGAAACACTTGGTCCTCTTTTAAAAAATTTAACCCCTTCGATGTTAAACGAAGTGCAGGTGTTGGCCTAAGGGTGTTTTTACGTATGTTTGGATTATTGGGGCTAGACTATGGCTGGGGATTCGACAAGCTTAATGGGAACTCTGATCCGTCTAATGGCAACGGAATGGGGCAATTTCACTTTACTATTGGAGGAACCCTAGGAGAGTTATAATTTAAAATATGTTAATTAAACGCTAATTGCAATTATAATTCGTTTTATTCTTAATTTTAAAAAATAAAATATGAAAATTAAAGCTGCACTTCTGCTTATTATTTTATTAAGTAATTTTTTCTCCTTCTCTCAAAGTGGAGCTAAGTTTGGATATGTGGATAGCGAATATATTCTAAGCCAAATACCTGAATATAAAGCTGCTCAAGGCGAGCTAGACAAAACTAGCCTGATGTGGCAAAAAGAAATTGACGGCAAATATTCAGAAGTAGATAAACTATATAAAGCTTATCAAGCAGACGCGATTTTACTTACCGAGGAAATGAAAAAAAAACGAGAAAACGAAATTATTAATCGTGAAAAAGAAGTGAAAGATTTACAAAAACAAAGATTTGGTGTTGATGGAGAGTTATTTAAAAAACGACAGGAATTAGTAAAGCCCATTCAGGATAAAGTTTACAATGCTATTAAAGCTGTCGCCGAAAAAAACGGACTAGGTTTTATTATGGATAAAAGCGGCCAAATTTCGCTGCTATACGCTAGCACAAAATATGATAAAAGCGACGAAGTATTAACTGTTCTTGGTTATAAAAAATAAACTACATTTGTAAAAATAAAAAATAAAATCATGACTAAATTATCATTTAAAAAAACATTATTAATTCTTGCGGCAACTGGCGCTTTTTCTTTTGTAAACGCTCAAAAGATTGCCCATATAAGTTTTGACTCTTTAGTTGGTTTAATGCCCGAAACAAAAACCGCAACTGAAGCCGCGCAAATATATTTAAAAGGCCTAGAACAAGAAATTGTTGCTATGCAAACCGAATTTGAAAGTAAATATAAAGACTATATGGAAAAAGAAGCCACCATGGGCGAGCTTCTTAAAAAAAATAAACAAGAAGATTTACAACAACTACAAAAACGAATTGAAGATTTTAAAACTCAAGCAGGCCAAGATTATCAAAGAAAACAGGCCGAATTAACTTCCCCTATTATTGCAAAAGCAAAAAAGGGCATTGAGGCCGTTGCTAAAGAGGGTGGCTATAAATATGTTTTAGACGCAAGTCTTCAAAGCACTTCGGTTCTTTATAGCGAACCTAGCGACGATATTCTTGCTTCTGTTAGAAAAAAATTAGAAACTATGCCTTTAGCCGTTATCCCAGGAACAAATAACCCGGCAAACAATGGCAATAAAACAATGCCAGCGCCTAACAAAAACAACGGGTCGAAGGGCGGAAAATAATTTATTTTTTATTTTTAATAACTAAGTCGCCTCTTTAAACAAAGGGGAAACTTTTTTGTTATCTAAAATAATTAAACTTTGTCTACCAAATACACCATAAAAGATCTTGAACGCGTTTCTGGGATTAAAGCCCACACACTTCGTATTTGGGAACAGCGCTACGACATTTTAATCCCCAAAAGAACCATTACTAATATCAGATATTATAACGATGCTGATTTAAAAAAAGTGCTCAACGTTTCTTTGCTTAATAATAATGGCTTCAAAATTTCATCTATCGCTAAACTAAATCACGAAAGTATCGTTGTCGAAGTTGAGAAGCTTCTTAATGACTACAAAAAAGAAAGTTTGCAAATTGAAAGTTTAGTAATATGTATGCTAAACATGGATGAGGCCCGTTTTGAAAAAATCATCAACAACTCTATTCTTCATTTTGGTTTTGAAAACACCATCGAAAAAATACTATTTCCATTTATTCAACATATGGGCAATATGTGGCAAACCGGCATTATTAATCCTGCTCAAGAACATTATATTTCAAACCTTATTCGTCAAAAATTAATTGCCAGAATTGATAACTTAAGCCTCACGCTTCCGGTTAAACATAAAACCTTTTTATTTTATTTGCCCAGTCAAGAACTACACGAAATGAGCCTGCTTTACGCTTGTTTTTTATGTAAAGCCAGAGGGAATAAATGTCTTTATTTAGGTCAAAGCGTGCCTCATGAAGACCTTGACTCCATAGTAAATTTGATAAAACCCGATGTTATTGTTTCGATTATAACTTCTTCACTAACTGGTAGCACTCTTAATGATTATTTAAATAGTTTTTCTAAAAAAATATTAGAAACAGAAATTTTATTTAGTGGCAGATTGTTTTTTTCGCCAGATGAAAAGTATAGTATCCCTTCCAAAAAAATGAAACTTTTTAAAAATTTCGCTGAATTTAAAACCTTTATTTGATATACTCCCACCCCCGCTTTAATTATTTTTAAGCCGTTTTTTTTTGGTCTAATTTTTTGCCGTAAATTAGAGCAATATGCAGCCCTTAATTTTATATAACACATTAACTCGAAAAAAAGAAGAGTTCAAACCCATTAATCCCCCTTTTGTTGGATTATACGTTTGTGGGCCAACGGTATACAGCGATGTGCATTTAGGAAATTGCCGCACATTTAATTCGTTCGATTTAATTTATAGGTATTTATTGCACCTGGGTTATAAAGTGCGCTATGTTCGAAATATTACGGATGCTGGACATTTAGAGGGCGACCATGATGAAGGCGATGATAAATTTGCGAAAAAAGCTAAACTCGAAAAGCTTGAGCCAATGGAAATAGTTCAAAAGTATAGCCTTGGCTTTCACGAAATCATGAGCATATTTAATACCCTTCCGCCAAGCATAGAGCCCACAGCTACTGGTCATATTTGTGAGCAAATTGAAATGATTAAAGAAATTATTAATAAAGATTTAGCCTACGAAATAAAAGGCAACGTTTATTTTGATGTAGAAAAATATAATAAATTATTTAATTACGGACAGCTTACTAATAGAAAATTAGAAGAATTACTCGATGGGACGAGAGCACTTGTTGGCCAAGACGAAAAACGCGGCCGCCTAGATTTTGCGCTTTGGATAAAAGCTAAGCCCGAAACCATTATGCGCTGGCCATCTCCATGGGGACAGGGTTTTCCGGGATGGCATATTGAGTGTTCGGCCATGAGTAAAAAATATTTAGGCGAAACATTTGATATTCATGGGGGTGGCATGGATTTGCAAGCAACCCATCACACAAATGAAATAGCTCAATCTCAAGCTTGTTTCAATAAAAATCCTGCAAATTATTGGATGCACACCAATATGCTAACCGTTAACGGCGTGCGAATGTCCAAAAGTGCCGGCAATGGCTTTTTACCTAAAGAATTATTTACCGGTAATCATCCATTATTAGAAAAAGGATATCCCCCAATGGCTGTTAAATTTTTTATGCTACAAACTCACTACAGAAGCCCCTTAGACTTTAGTAACGAGGCCCTTCAGGCCAGTGAAAAAGGGTTTTTAAGATTAATGGAAGGGTACAGTACTCTAAATTATTTAAAAGCCGACACCTTATCTAACGAAAATATTATTGAGTTGCAATTAAAATGTTACGCCGCAATGAACGACGATTTTAATACCTCCGTTTTAATTGCACATTTATTTGATGCCCTAAAAATTATTAATTCGGCCAACGATAAAAAAACAAAACTTACCCAAGATGATATTGATTTATTAAAAACCATTTATCAAGATTTTGTATTTGATGTGCTCGGCTTGAAAAACGAAAAAACCGATTCTAAAACAAGCGAAGCTTTATCAAAAGTAATGGAATTAATTATAGATATTCGCGCCAAAGTGAAAGCAGATAAAAATTTTGAACTAAGCGATAAAATTCGCGATAAGCTTACTGATGCGGGAATTCAAATTAAAGACACTAAAGAAGGCACTGCCTGGAAAATATAAAACCGCTTTTATTATGATTTATTTAAAAAATACAATTATTATTATTTGCGGCATGTTGTTTTTTTTATCCTGTAAAAACGAAGATGCTAAAACCGAAAAGGTTTCTAACCTCAGCGAAATAAAAAATCCGATTGCTCAAATACAATATAGGGTAACCAATAAATATCCGCACGACATTAGCTCTTTTACCGAGGGATTATTGTTTCATAACAACACCTTGTTCGAAAGCACAGGGTCGCCCTCTAACCTGCCTCAAACAAAATCAGTATTTGGGCCGGTTGATTTAAAAACTGGCAAAATAAATGTAAAAGCCGAGCTAGATAAAACTATTTATTTTGGAGAGGGTTTGGTTTTTATTAAAAATAAAATCTGTCAAATAACTTATACCAACCAAATTGGATTTGTTTACGATGCTAAAACTTTTAAAAAAATAAATCAGTTTTCTTTCACTAATAAAGAGGGCTGGGGGCTAACTACCGATGGCACTTATATTATTATGAGCGACGGTACGTTTAACTTAAGCTATTTAAATGCCGACGATTACAGCTTAGTAAAAAATTTATCGGTAACTGATGCTGGTTATGGTTTAGATAATTTAAACGAGCTAGAATATATTAATGGCTTTATTTATGCCAATGTTTGGACAACCCAAACCATAGTTAAAATAAATCCCAGCAATGGCGAGGTGGTGGGTAAAATAGATATTAGTGCTTTGTTTGATGAGGCAAAAAAAATTAATCCTTCAATTGCAGAAACCAACGGCATTGCTTACGACTCTATAAATAATAAAATTTTAGTAACTGGTAAATTTTGGCCAAAAATTTACGAAATTGATTTTGTGCATTAATTGGCTTAAGTCATTGCTAATTTAAAATTAGTTTTTTATTTAAAAGTTTATTGTTTGTTTTTATTTGCAAATTATAAATCCCTTTGGCTAAATGGCCTAAATCTATAATTTTATTCCTGCTTATCCCCATTTGATTAAAAACAGATTGGCCCGCTAAATTATATAAAACAAGATCAGCCATATCGCTAAAATTTAAAATTAAACTAATTTTACCCTTGCTTGGGTTAGGAAAAACCTGAATGGTTTGCTCAATATTATTTTGATTAAGGCCTACTTCATAAATATTAATAGTGCTAATGGCAGTATCTGTAAGGCAAGGGTGCGCGGCAATTAACATCACGTTATAAGCGCCATTTGCGTTATAAGTTAAACTTGGGTTTGCTAAATTACTACTGGCGCCATTACCAAAATCCCAAACATATGACGCGCTAATGGATGAAGTGCTCGCAAAAAAAACAGTAGCTCCAACTACAGAAGAGGTAAATGCGGCAATAGAGGCGATGTTGCTGGCGTTATAGGCAGTATCGGCAAGGCCTTCGCTCATGTTAAAATAAGTGCCACTTGTCCCACTTTCTAATTTTAAAGCGCGCACCATATAAGTGTAAACGCCTTTATAAATTAAACAATTATCAGTAAAGGTATTACCAGCAATTGGCGCAGTATTTATTTTTACAAAACTATTGGCGCTATCATTTTTAGAATATATATTATATCCTATTACATTGGTTTCGGAAGAAGCTGACCAAGAAATTAAACAATTGTTGCCTGATTTGGTAGCAACAACATTTGATGCTGGCGAAACAACATCTTGCCTTAAGGTTGGGTCTCCCATTAATGCGTTGTGTATCCATTTGCCTGTAATATTAGTAGGGCTAGCATAATATAATCCATTAAAATTATTTTGAGTAATTAAAAGTCCGTATCCAATATTTTCGCCAAGCCCCATGTGATGAAATTGATAATGAGGCCTTCCTGACCAAACGTTGGTTAACGTTTTACCTTGAGCTAAGGGTGCTTTTAAGAAATTATTTTGAGAGTCCCAGTCGCCAAAATACGAACCAAAAATCATAGTAAAAACACCTTTTAAATTAGCGCTTGCAAAATTAGCTGTTGTGCCTATTCCCCCGGCACTATTATAAGTTCCGCCGCCACAACCATAAGACCATAAGTAGCTATTGGCAGTTAAGCTTGTAAAATAATCTGCGGCCAAAATATTAGAAGACCCAACTAAAGGCGCAAAATTTTTGTATCCACTTGAGGCAAAAGCTTCGCTATTAAAGTATCCAAAATTATCGTCAATAACGGCTTGCTTGTTGGCTGCAAATATTTTTTTTCGATACTCGTGATTTTTGTTTAAATAATTTTGTAGTAACTGCTGTTCGGTTAAAGTAAAACTGGGCATGCCATTAAAATCTACTCGGCCTACTTGTAATTCAACACTTCCAGGAACTACACTTTGATCAAACTTTCCGTCGCCCGGAACATTTTGTGTTCGAGCAGGCGAAGCTGTAGTGGAATTAACTGAAACATCGGTCCAATTTCCATCAACATCGCCATAATAAACATCGGCAGGCCATGCGCCCAGATGATCGGGGTGACCATCGGGATTTATATTGCCACTATAAGGCACCGGAATATGGCCAAATAAAAAAACGGCTTTTATGTTTGTTGTATCGATTGCATAATCATTTAAAATTAAATTTTTAACATGAGTTACCGAGCCTGTTCTTAACACATTGTGCCTAATTACTTCCCAACCGTCTCCCTCAACATCTTTAATATAGCGAGATATTTCGTTAGCTAATGGTAAAATAAAACTACTATCAACCATTAAAATTAATTTGCCTCTATTTTCAATTTCGGGAACACGAATGCCTGAATTAACATATCCGTATCCAACATATCCGGTACCGGATCTAGCAATCTTATATTCGTAGTTTATCCCAACAGAAACAGCATTATCAATATACTGGTTAGTTGTCCCGTTAAGATTAGCAATAGCAGTGCCCCATGTTAAACTTGATTTTAGTTTTCGAAACACTTGGTATTGAGAAGATGTTGCATTTCCAATCCAATTCAAAGTAATTTGAGCAGGATTAACTTGAACAGATACACTAATTTGAACTGCTGCATCTGAAGAGGATTGTGTTTTAGCAATAAGGCTAGCCAGAACAAGAACACTAAAAATAAATTTTTTCATTATTTAAAATTAATTTAACCTTGATAAATAATTTAGAGCTAAGTAAATATATAAATTATTTTAAATTAAACGAGTATTAAGGCGCTAATTTTGGAATAGAATGCCTTTTATTAAAATAAAATTTAATTTAATTTAATTTAATTTAATTTTAATAATTATTTTTTACCTTTAATTAAAATACCCCTTGCGAATGAATTAAAAAACCCAATGCAAAAATGAAAATAAATTTTGAAAAAAACGGGTTGCATACTTTTAACTATTGGAATTTTTGGGCTAACAAATTATTGCTTTTTTTAATCAATTTAAATCATAAAAATATGTGTCAAGCCAAATTAAAATCGAAATTTATTTTTTTATTTTTTTTATGTTCTTTAAACTCCTTTTTTGGGCAGCAAATTAATCGAGGAAAAAACAACGTTGAGGTATTTAAAACTTACACGCAAAAAGTTTTAGGAAAAAACATTGGCTATTATGTTGAATTTAAAAATAATGGAACAAAGAGTGTTGACGGGCTTAAATGGATTGCCAATTTTTATAATAATTTTAGCGATTATAAAGGAAACAGAGAAGGTAGTTTGGAGTCGGATAATTTTATTTCAGCTTTGGCGCCTGTAAAAATAACTAAAGATTTAGAGGCCAATTATGTAAAAGATGCTACAAAAGTTTTTATAATAATTAAAACCGTACACTTTACAGATAATTAATAATGGCTAAACTGCATAATAAATTTAGTGTGCCTCTAACCAATTAAGTCCCACGCCTATTCCAACTTCAACCGGAACATTTAGCGGAAGGGCCTCACGCATCAATTTTTCTATAATCGGTTTAACAATTTCTAATTCTGGTTTATAAACATCAAAAACTAATTCGTCGTGAACCTGAAGTAGCATTTTTGTTTTAAAGTTATTATTTTTTAATTCGTTATAAATATTAATCATGGCCATTTTAATCATATCTGCTGCGCTTCCTTGTATTGGGGCATTAATGGCATTTCTTTCGGCGTAATTTCTTACTGTTGCATTATTCGAATTGATGTCGCTCAGCCATCGTTTTCGGCCTAATAATGTTTTTACAAAGCCATTTTCTCGAGCAAACTCAATCGTGTCTTCCATGTAATTTTTAATTGCTCCATATTCTTTAAAATAATTATTAATTAATTCTTGAGCTTCTTTTCGGGGAATATTTAAATTTGAAGCTAAACCAAAAGCGCCTTGTCCATAAATAATTCCAAAATTTACGCTTTTGCTTTTATATCTCATTTCTTTAGTTACTTCATCTTCGTTAACGCCAAAAACTTTAGCAGCGGTAGCGGTATGAATATCTTTTTTTAATCTAAATGCTTCGCACATATTTGTGTCGCCACTAATACTAGCCACTATTCTTAATTCTATTTGAGAATAATCGGCGCTTAATAATATATGATTTTCATCTCGAGGAATAAATGCTTTTCTAATTTGACGGCCTTTTTCTGTTCGAATAGGAATGTTTTGAAGATTAGGATTATCGCTACTTAATCTACCTGTAACGGCAACAACCTGATTAAATGAGGTGTGTATTCGGCCGGTAGTTTTATTTACAAGTTCGGGCAAGGTATCTACGTATGTATTTTTTAATTTTACCAATTCGCGATAATCTAAAATTTTTGCCACAATGGGGTGTAAGCTTTCTAGTTTGCTTAACACGTCTTCGCCTGTAGCATACTGACCGGTTTTTGTTTTTTTTGGTTTATCTATGATTTTTAAATATTCGAATAAAATTTCACCTACTTGTTTAGGCGAAGACACATTAAATTTTGTTCCTGCAAAACTTTGAATTTCTGCCTCTACAATTGCAATATCGTTTTGTAATTGTACAGAAAATTCTTTTAAAGCTGGCACATCTATATTAATTCCTTCGCGTTCGATATTAGCGAGTACTTTTATTAAGGGGAGTTCTACTTCATTAAATAATTTTTCAAGTTCGTTTTCGATGAGTTTTGGTACAAAATTATTTTTCAGTTGCAAGGTAATGTCTGCATCTTCGGCGGCATAATTTTTAATCAAATTTATATCAACTGAGCGCATGCTTAATTGATCGCTTCCTTTTTTTCCAATTAAAGTGCTAATGCTTACTGGAGAATAATTTAAATATGTTTGTGCCAATAAGTCCATGTTGTGCCTCATGTCGGGCATTATTAAAAAATGGGCTACCATGGTATCAAATAATTTATTTTTAATATCAATGCCATAGTTTTTTAAAACCTGATAATCATATTTAATATTTTGACCTATTAGTGTTTTTGTTTCGTCTTCGAATAAGGACTTAAATAAATTTATTTGCTCTAAGGCTAATGGTTTACTTTCATTGATTGGCACATAATATGCTTCGTGTTCTTTTACCGAAAAAGAAAATCCAACCAATTCTGCATTTAAAGTATTAAGTGAAGTGGTTTCGGTATCAAAACAAAATTCGTGATGTTGTTTTAAAAGAGCTATTAAATTAATTATTTTTTCAGTTGAATCGATTAGTTCGTAAATATGATTAAGCTCATTTATGGTTTTAAAATTAGCAACTATTTCTTTTGGTGAATTATTTTCAATGTCCTGCGAAAATAGATCTGGGCTATTAAACAAATCGGTTTGAGCAGTTTGTTGTTTTGGTTTTTCAACGCTCTTCGTTTCATTAAAACCAATATCTTCGTTTAAAAGTTTTTGTGCGAAGCCTCTAAACTCTAGTTCTTTAAAAATTTCTAATAAGGCGGGTTTATTTAATTTTTTTATGGCTAATTTTTCTTCTTCTAGTTCAATCGGGCAATCTAAAATAATTGTGGCTAATCTTTTAGACTGAATGGCCATCTCTTTATTAATTTCAACTTTTTCTTTAAGCTTCCCTTTTAATTGATGTGTGTTTTCTAAAATATTTTCGATGCTGCCAAAATCTTTTATTAACTGAATCGCAGTTTTTTCTCCAACTCCGGGAATGCCAGGAATATTATCGGCTTTATCGCCCATTAATCCTAAAATATCAATTAATTGAGAAACAGATTTTATTTCCCATTTTTTACAAATTTCTTCTGTACCAAGTATTTCGGCGCCATTGCCTAAGCGGGCTGGTTTATAAATAAATGTATTTGTGTCGACCAATTGACCATAATCTTTGTCGGGGGTCATCATATAGGTTGTGAACCCGGCTTTTTCGGCTTTAATGGCGAGGGTTCCGATTACATCGTCGGCTTCAAAACCAGTAATCCCATATACTTCTATATTAAATCCTTTTATTAATTCAACGATAATAGGGATAGATTTTCTTAAATCTTCGGGCATATCTTCGCGATTCGCTTTATATGATTCAAATTCTATATGCCTTTGCGTAGGGCCTTCAACATCAAAAACAACCGCAATGTGGCTTGGTTTTTCTTTATTTAAAATTTCTAACAAGGTATTTGTAAATCCAAAAATAGCCGAGGTGTTAAATCCTTTTGAATTAATACGTGGGTTGTTGCTAAAAGCGAAATATGCTCTATATATTAAAGCCAGAGCGTCTAATAAAAATAATTTTTTTTCAGTTTGTTTCGTTATCATGATTTTCTTTTCTCCTTTAAATCTTTAAAATATGATTTATCAATATTATTTGATAATTACTTATTAAAGGAAATTAAATTTACAAGTAATATAACGAATTTAAGGCTCTGTGGATAAATTTATGCCTCCTAATTAAGAAAAGAATAAGAACTTGTTTTTTGGAATTACCTTTTATTTTTTCGAGCCAATAAAATAGCCTCTTAAGCGCAAATAATTATTTATGATTGTAAAAAGAGTCGGGTCTATTTGTTTTAAACTATGTAGGTTTTGAATGATAAACTTTTTATCTGGATCAATATTGTTAGAATAGTTTAGAATAGCAGGAACGTGTTCTTGAATCGCTAGTCTAATGTAACGAATCTCTATGTTTAAACTATCTTTATTAACGCAGTCGTTTAGTTTTATTTTTGCTTGATTAAACTCTGTCAATTTACTAATGGGATTAAATTTATATTTAGCAAGCGCCATTTGGGCAGCTGCTTTATAAGCATTATTAAGCGGGACAGAAATTGTTTTGATATTATTAGAGCTATTTAATAAAGCAACGGCATAACTTTCGTTTTTATTTATAAGAGGAAATAAATTTCTCAATTTATTTAAATCTGGGCTTAAATAAAAAGTAAAAAAAGAAAGGTTGATTATAAAAAAATTAATCACAATAAATTTAAACTATTACGCAAATAACTTCCGGCAAATAAAACCATTTTTTGGGCGTTTGGTATCCGAATTCGCTCCTCTAATATAGATTGTGGTTGTAATTTTTTTATTTTATTAAATAAGCTTCGATAATAGATATAAGCAACATAAACGCCAAAACGCGATTTTTTAGGGAGCTTGCGAATGCCGATAAGGCCTTCTTCAAAATCTAATTCTATATCGTTTTCTATATCAAGCTTGGTTTCTTGATTTAACTCCTCAATATTGATATTAGGAAAATAAATTCTGCCCATTCCAATATAATCTGCATTCAAATCTCTTAAAAAATTTATTTTTTGAAAAGCCGACCCCAAAGACATTGCAAAGGGCTTAAGCTCATTGTAAAGTCCATTATTATTTTCGGTAAAAACCCTTAAACACATTAATCCTACGGCCTCGGCGCTACCCAAAATGTATTTTTTATAGCTTTCTTCTGTATGCTCTTTTTTATTTAAGTCCATTTCCATGCTACTTAAAAAAGAATCTATCAAGTCTTTTTCGATGTTATATTTATTTACAACAGCTTGAAAACTATTTAAAATAGGGTTTAAACTAATTTTTCTCTCGATGCTTAAATGCGTGTCGCGAGTAAATTCTGATAACAAGATCGACTTGTCGTATTTGTGAAAACTATCCACAATTTCGTCTGCAAATCTAACAAAACCATAAATGCTATAAATAGAGTTACGAAAATTTTTATTTAAAAATCGAATTCCTAAACTAAAAGAAGTACTGTATTTTTTAGTTACAATTTTGCTTGTTTTGATAGAAACCTCGTCAAATAACTCTTTCATACAAATCTATATTCTGATAAATCCTTATTATTAACAATTAATTTTTAAAATAGTTTAAAACCTGATCGGCTACTAATTTTCCGGAAATAATTGAAGGCGGAACCCCTGGGCCCGGAACAGTTAGTTGGCCTGTATAAAATAAATTTTTAACTTTTTTATTTTTAATGGCTGGTTTAAGATGGGCCGTTTGTAATAATGTGTTTGCTAGGCCGTAAGCATTCCCCTTAAAAGCATTATAATCCTGAATAAAATTGCTTGGCGCATAACTTTTAAAATAGATCATGGAACTGGTTATGTCTGTTCCTGTTTTTAATTTTATTCTCTCTACTACTGTTTTAAAATAATGGTCTCTAATTTCTTGATTGTCTTTTAAATCGGGGGCAATGGGTATTAAAATAAAGAGATTCTCATGCTCAGGTGGAGCAACAGAATAATCTGTTTTACTTGGGCAGCAAATATAAAACAAGGGGTTTTTTGGCCACTGTGGGTCTGCATATATTTGATTGGAATGACTTTCGAAATCTGCATCAAAAAATAAATTGTGATGCAATAAATTTGGGATTTTTTCTTTTAAACCTATATAATAAATTAAGCAACTTGGCGCCATTTTTCTGCTTTTCCAATAAGACTCGCTATAATTACGATAAGCTACGTCTAATAATTTTTGTTCGGTAAAATGATAGTCTGCCGAAGAAATAACTGCTTCAAATTCAGTCGTATTTTTTGAATTAAAAGAAATGCTTTTTGCTAGCTTCTGATCTACATTTATTTTAGTTACATCTGATTCTGTTTCAAATTTTACGCCCAATTCTAATGCTAATCTATACATCCCTTCTGATATTTTTTGCATCCCTCCTATTGGATACCAGGTACCTAAAACTAAATCGGCATAATTCATTAAACTATAGAGAGCGGGTGTGTTTTGAGGCAATGCCCCTAAAAATAAAACCGGAAATTCAAGTAACTGAATTAATTTTTGATTTTTGAATAGTTTTCTAACGTGCTTACTCATGCTTTTAAACACGTCTAGCCTGAAAATACCTTTTACTAATTCGGCATCTAAAAGCTCTGAAATATTAATACCTGGCTTGTAAACAAAACGATTAATCCCCACCTGATATTTGTATTCCGCTTCGGATAAAAAAGTTTTTAAATTACTGCTACTGCCAGGTTCGTGTTTTTCAAAAAGTAAATATAACTCCTCTAAAGATGCGGGAACATCTATCCCATCGTCCTTAAAAAACACTCTATATCCTGGGTCTAATCTTACCAAATTGTAATAATCTGATACTTTTTTTCCGAAATCGCCGAAAAATTTTTCAAATACATCTGGCATCCAATACCAGCTTGGCCCCATATCAAACAAAAAACCATCTTCTGAATAACTTCTCGCTCGACCTCCAACAGAATTATGCTTTTCGTAAACAGTAACTTTATGTCCCCATTTGGCTAAATAGCAAGCGGCCGAAAGACCGCTAAATCCTGCTCCAATAATGGCAACTTTTTTCTTTTTCATGGACTACAAATTTAAACAAATTCCAAATAAAATTGTTTAGAAATTGTACTTTTATAACTAAAAATATTATTAAAAAAATAAATATAATTGGTTCGGGCATTGCAGGTTTGGCGGCTGCAATTCGGTTATCTAAAAAGGGTTATCAAATTACCATTTTTGAAAAAAACAATTATTTAGGTGGCAAATTATCTGAATTAAAATTAGGCTCATTCCGTTTTGATAAAGGCCCTTCATTACTCACCATGCCCAATTTGATTGACGAGTTAAGTGAAGGCGATCCCAATTTAATTCTAATGCCCTACACAAAACTTAATACTTTAACGCATTATTTTTTTGAAGATGGCACTCAAATAAAAGCAACGAGCGCACTTAATGAATTCGCAAAAGAAATATCTGAAAAACTAAATGAAAATGAAACTGTTGTTTTAAATCACCTTAAAAAAAGCGCTTTTTATTATAAAATTACTTCCGATTTATTTTTAACTCAATCCCTCAGTAAAATAAAAAACTTTTTAAACCTTAAAACCCTCAAAGGTATTTTGTGTATACCAAAACTAAATTTATTTAGAACCATGCATTATCAAAATGCAATTACCTTTAAAAATAAGAAAACAGTTCAAATTTTTGACCGATACGCCACTTATAATGGTTCAAACCCTTACAAAGCGCCAGCTTTGTTAAACATAATACCACATTTAGAATTTGGCTTTGGGGCCTATTTGCCAAAAAACGGAATGCATCAAATAACCAAACATTTGCAGCAACTTGCTTTAAGCTTAGGTGTTGAACTTAAATTAAATGCTCCTGTAGAAAAAATTAATTTACAAAACAACAAAGTTGTTGGGCTTACCAGCAATGGAGTATTTTATGAATGCGATTCAGTTTTAAGTGATATAGATATTCATTCAGTTTACGAGCATTTATTGCCAAAAGAATTTAAGCCTAAAAAATTATTAAGTCAGGAAAAATCTAGTAGCGCTTACGTTTTTTATTTTGGAATAAATAAAGAATTTAATGAATTAGATGTTCACAATATTTTATTTTCAGAAAATTATAAGGAGGAGTTTGATTGTTTATTTAATGAACAAAAACCTTATCACGACCCTACCATTTACATTAATATTACCTCTAAATTATGTAAATTAGATGCTCCGGCAAATTGCGAAAATTGGTTTGTGATGATTAATGCGCCGCATAATACTAAAAAAGAACCCATCACGTATGGCTCAGAATTAAGAAAACAAGTGCTTGCAAAAATCAATAGAATGTTAAAGACCAACTTAGAGTCTTATATCATAGAAGAAGCGGTTTTAGACCCTTATGAAATTGAAATGCAAACCTCTTCAGTGGGTGGCTCGCTTTATGGAAATGCTAGTAACAATAAGTTTTCGGCCTTTTTGCGGCACGCTAACTTTAGTAGTTCTATTAAAGGATTGTTTTTTCTTGGTGGTAGCGTTCATCCAGGTGGTGGAATTCCATTATGTTTATTAAGTGCTAAAATTGTAGCTAATTTATTTCCTAATCAAAACTAATGTCAGCTGTATTAAAAAAATATTCGCTTTATTTTCTTATTCTAGTTTATGTTTCTGGCGCAATTGGTTTTGTTATTGATCCCAAATTTTTTATTCCATTTACTCCGCTTACCTTAATATTAACTAGCTTCGTTTTTCTTATCTATCAACCAATTAAGGACAAAAAATTTATCTTAACCTTTGCTGCCATTGCCTTATTTGGTTTTACTTGCGAAGTAATAGGTGTTAAAACTTCTTTTATTTTTGGAAATTATTATTATGGTAATGCCCTTGGTTATAAAGTTTTTGGCGTGCCTTTAACTATTTCATTAAACTGGGCCTTGTTAATTATTGCTAGTTTTTCGATTAGTACTAAATTATTAAAAACTCCCTTGGCCCAATCAATTCTTTCGGCAGTTATTACAACAGCAATAGATTATTTAATTGAACAATTAGCAAGCCTACTTGACTTTTGGTATTTTTCTGCAGGCATTGCTGGGCTGCATAATTATATAGCTTGGTTTTGTATTTCTTTTTTATCAAGTTTATTCCTTTCTAAAATTTTATTAAACTGCAATGCTAAAATTGCAGCTCTAATTATAGCTTTACAACTCTTTTTTTTTAGTTGCCTTTTTTTGTCTCAAAAACTTTAATTTTACACCGTTATGACTATTTTATTAAACATTGTAATCGTCTTAATTACTTTCATATTAACAGAATTTTCTGCTTGGGCTAACCATAAATTTATTATGCATGGCTCTATGTGGTTTTTCCATTCCGATCATCATAAAAAAAACCATTCGAGTTGGTTTGAACGCAACGATGTGTTTTTCTTGATGTATGCAATCCCTAGCTGGCTTTGTATCATGTTGGGTATGATGAATGAATATGCCTGGTATACTTGGGTAGGCTTTGGTATTGCCCTTTATGGACTAGCTTATTTTTTTGTTCATGATATTATAATTCACCAAAGATTTAAACTATTAACTAAATCAAATAATGTGTACGTTTTAGCCTTAAGAAGGGCTCATAAAATGCATCATAAACACATAGGAAAAGAGAATGGCGAAAGTTTTGGCATGCTATTTATTAATCCAAAATATTTTACTGAGGCGAAAAAATTAAAGCTTCCTAATAAATAGTTTTTAAAAATGTCTTCGCGCGTTTCATACGATTTTATTATTGCTGGTATGGGATGTGCCGGGCTTTCTATGGCAATGCATTTGATTAATTCTAAAGTAAAATTCGAAAAGATTTTAATATTAGATAAAGACTTAAAAAATATAAATGATAGAACCTGGTGCTTTTGGACAAAGGAAAAAAATAATTGGTATAAGCCCATTATTTTTAATAAATGGGATTCTTTTATTTTTAAAAGCAACGACTTTGAAAAAAAAATAAAATTAAGCCCCTATTTTTATTGTATGATCAAAGGAATAGATTTTTATTCCTATTGTATAGATGCCATAAAAAAAGACAACAGATTTGAAATTGTTACAGATTCTATTCTTAATATTAAAAGCGAAAATGATCTTGGAATTTTAACTTGCTCTAATCAAACTTTTCAATCTAAATTTATTTTTAACAGCGCCCTTCGAACCCAACAAATTAAATCTAATCACGTTAATTATCTTCAGCATTTTAAAGGTTGGTTCATTGAAGCGCCCGAATATGTTTTTGATCTAAACCATCCTGTATTTATGGACTTTTCGGTCGACCAAAAAAATGATTGCCGTTTTGTTTATTTAATCCCTCAAAGTAAACACACCGCTTTAATAGAATATACTGGTTTTTCACCAAATATAATTGATGATGATGAGTACAATGATGAATTAAATAATTATATAAAAAATAATTTATCTATAAAAGATTATCGCATAATTGAAACTGAAAAGGGCTCAATACCCATGGCCGAAAGTAAATTTACAAATAACTTTGGCAAAAATGTTATTAATATCGGCACGGCAGGCGGAAGCAGCAAGCCGAGTACTGGGTTTACATTTTATTTTATTCAAAAAAATTGTCAACATATTATTTATCAATTAGAAAAAAATGCGAACAAAATAATTGCTCCAAGCCGTTCTAAAAAATATCTTTTTTACGATTCGGTCTTATTAAATGTGATGAATAATAAAAAAACTTCTTCGAAAAAAATTTTCGTAGATTTATTTAAAAAAAACTTGCCAATTAATTTATTGGCCTTTTTAAATGAAGAAACTACCTTTATTAAAGACCTTAAAATAATGAACTCAGTAGAAAAATTAGTTTTCATTAAATCGGCTTTTAAAATTTTATTTAAACGTTAAGTTTATTCCGCCGCGGGCGGCCTTCGAGAATCCAAAATACAAGAAACGTTCCAGGGGCACGTATAAATAATCTCATTCTTATCTATAACTTTTATATCTTTTGTTGTTACAATTATTTCTTTTATCTCTTTTTTCCATTCCACTTTTAAACAAACAAGGTCAAAATCTTCTCTCGAAAAACCTGCTGGTGTTTTTTTATAATAACGCCAGGCCTCGTATACTTTATATTTGTCTGCTCTTAACTTAATTTTAACCTCTCCGTTTTCGGTTGTTTTTATTGAATCTGTTTTCCCTTTAGAAGAAACAAAAATTATTGTTTGAAAACGATAAGGGTTTGGTTTATTTAAATCAGCCATTATTTCATCTGAAGGCCTAGCGCCTCCGCAATAAGACTGCCTATAATTAATTTGAAAATTTACTGCTTTTTTTTGTGAGTTGGCAATTAAGGCCCCAAACAAAATAATTGCCACACTTCCTTTTTTTAATATCTGCATAATCAAATTTAATCGTTTTTTGTTGGTCCTTAGTATTAATTTTTTAATCGTTTACGCGAAAAAATTATAAAAAAACATTGCAAAAAAATAAACTATTAAGTACCTTAGGATGTTATTTAAATAATTATTTCCAAAAATGAAAAAAACAATAATCGTTATCCTATCAATTTTAACCTCAACAAGCTTTCATGCTCAAAAGTGGGTAGAAATGGCCTCAAAACCAAACGCAAATTTTTATGAAATACAAAAAGAATTTTATAAATCGTTTGAAGGTAAAGACATAACCATAAAAAGCACAGGATATAAGGCTTTTAAGCGTTGGGAATATTTTGTTGGCCCTCGAGTTTATCCTAGCGGAGACTTATCTGTGTTGGCTCAATTATCAAAAAATTATACTGATTTCTTACTAGAAAATAATATAAATACAGGCGATAACTTCATGCAGGCGGCCGCTCCAACTTCTGCTACATGGGTTCCGGTTGGCCCTATGGGCGCGCCAACTGGATTAGTTGGGGGCTTTGCGAGAAAAGCAGGGCGCGACAATTTTTTAACTTTTATGCCAAGCAATACACTCACTATTTTTGCTGGTGCAGCTGGCGGCGGTTTATGGCAATCTACAAATGGTGGAACTTCATGGACCACTAATACTGATAATTTACCAGTAACTGCTGTTTCTGATCTTGCAATCGATCCAACAAATACCTTAGTAATGTATTTAGCAACAGGTGGCGCCGATGATCTTAATTCTGGGACTCCTTCTCCTTCTGCTGGATTATTAAAAACCACCGATGGCGGGCTATCATGGGTTGCCTGCGGTTTAACCTTTTCCGTTTCTCAAAATAGGGTGATTAGTAAGGTGCTTATCGACCCAAGCAACTCTCAAGTAATTTTAGTTGCAACAAGTGTAGGTATTTATAAAAGTATTAATGGCGGCCTCTCTTTTATTGCCATTAATTCTAGTTTGACTTGGGATTTAAAATACCATCCCACAAATTCTAACATTGTTTATGCCTCTGGCACTGTATTTTCTAGGTCTACAAATGGCGGCTCCAGCTTTACAACAATTTCCTCAGGCATTCCAATTTCTGGCTCTAACCGAATGCAAATTGCCGTTACTCCTATAAACCCTAATAATGTTTATGTCTTAGCAAGCAAAAGTGCCGATAGCCAATTTTTAGGTGTTTATCGTTCGTCAGATAGTGGACTAAATTTTACTACGGCTTCTACATCTCCAAATATTATTGGCAACTCTTGCTCAGGAAATTCTACTGGTCAAGGGCAGGGCTGGTATGACTTAGCTATTGCTGCCTCGCCAACTAATTCAAACGAAATTGTTGTTGGAGGTGTAAATGTTTGGAGGTCTACAAATGATGGCACTTCTTGGACAAATATTGGCTGCTGGATAGGTAGCGCTTCAACCTACGTTCATGCTGATATTCACGAATTGGAATATGCGCCCAATGGGCGCCTTTATTCTAGTAACGATGGCGGTATCTTTTATTACACGGGTAATTCATGGATAGACATTACTGCTCAAAGAAACATAGCTCAAATTTATAAAATTGGCCTCTCTGCTCTTACGCCTAATTTATGGATTACTGGGCATCAAGATAATGGGTCTAACATTAAAAATGGAGTAAATTATACTGCTAGTTTAAGTGGAGACGGCATGGATTGTTTTATTGATAGAACTAATAACAACATCATGTATGCCGAACAATACAATGGAAGCTTTAACAGATCTACTAATGGCGGTGGTAGTTGGACAGGCATAACTTCAGGCTTAACGGGCACAGGGGCTTGGGTAACCCCTTGGAAACAAGATCCGACAGCCAATATTATTTATGGTGGCCGTGAACAATTGTTTAAGTCTACTAATAATGGCACTAACTGGACCCAAGTAGGAACTACCGGAGGCACAGGCTCTATTATTGAGTTTGCCATTGCTCCTTCTAATAATCAAGTAATTTATGTTTTATACTCGGGCTCCATTCGTAAAACTACTGATGGTGGATTAACTTGGACTAATGCTTCGGGTACTTTCCCAGGCAACCCTACATTTATTACTATTAATCCTACCGATCCTAACAACGCATGGGTTACAAAAGGAGATTATTCTGCAGGGCAAAAGGTTTATCAAACGACTAATGGTGGCACTTCTTGGTCTAACGTTAGTTCAAACCTGCCTAACTTACCTGCCAACTGTTCGGTTTATGAGCCTGGATCAAACAACCGCATTTATATTGGTATGGATGTGGGTATTTATTACAAAGATAATTCATCCTCTTCTTGGACTCTTTACAACGCCGGCTTACCAAATACTGCAGTAATGGATCTGGAAATGAGCCCCGCTTCGCCTGGAATCATTTATGCAGCCACATTTGGTCGTGGCGTATATTCTGCAGATGTTGTTCCGGTTTCCGCCGCCCCAGTTTCTGATTTTTCATTCGCTGGCAGCATGTGTGTTGGTTCTCCAAAAACTTTAATTGATAATTCTTCTAATACTCCAAGCAATTGGAACTGGACGATTAGCCCTATGGCCGGCGTTGTGTTTAATTCTTCGTCCGTTCAATCGCCCACTCTCACTTTTTCTAATGCCGGCATTTACACAATTTCTCTAGTTTCGGGCAACAGCTTTGGACAGGGTGCTATAATTACTAAAACAATTTTAGTTTCTAATACGCCAACAATTGTTTTATCCAGCAATAACATCAGTTCTTGCGATCAAGATCCAGTAACAATAACCGCCTCTGGGGCCAACACTTATACCTGGAGTAATTTTGGCGGCAATAATGCCTCTGCTACTTACACTTTTGGTATAAACTTTACTTACACGGTTTCTAGCTCTAACAATGGTTGCGTTTCTTCTCAAACAGTTGAAGTAACAATTATTAATTGTTTGGGAGTATTAGAATTATCGGCAAATAATTCTAGCTTTAATGTCTATCCAAACCCGGTTAACGATTTTATTACTTTAAAAATAAATGCCCCAAAAGAATTAAATGTATCCGTTGAGTTATTGGATGCCGCTGGTAAATTAATTTTAAAAGAAAACGCAAGTTTTACAAAAGAGAAAGCTGATTTTAAACTTAATATTTCATCCCTAAGCGCTGGAATTTATTATTTAAAACTAAACTCTAAAAAAGAAAGCTCTCAAACTTTAAAAATTTTAAAAGAGTAGCGAATTATTGCCTCGCTCTTTTACGGCGTTTAATTTTTTTTACAAACAAATTTTAAATGCTTGTTTTCTTTTTTTGTAAACTTGGTGTAAATTCTTTTTTCATGGTACAATCCAAAAAAACGAAAAAATGCCTGCAAAAAAATTAATCAAATTGCCTAATTTCAATCCCGCAAACATCTTACAGAAAAGCCACTTTGCTTATAATAAGTATTACTTTTTAATATATCACAATTATAGTCCAAGAATCGGTGCCAGGCTGAAGATATATTGTCCTCTGACGAACTCCACCAATAACCGTATGAACCAATGCCAGAGAAATTTCCAAAGCTATAGCGAAGTCCACCAGCGAGACCTGCAAAACCAATTGAGTTGGTTCCGTTGCCATTATTTTTCCAACCATAGTTGCTTTTCATTTTTTGGCCTGCTATAGAATCTCCACCTAAATAATCACTTAATGTTCTCCATTCTGAAATTGAAGGGACGTGGTAACCAATTGGTGCAAGCCCGCGCGGATCGTTTATAGCGAACCAATTATATAACTTTCCATACGTTGTATCATTGGCAATTTTGTTTTCGAAATAACACCAAGCTCCTACGCTTATATTTGCCCATGAGTTCCCATCTTTTATCTGCGGGATAGTATCACCATTTCTATAAATGCTCACATTTAAATTTTTACTGGACCATATTTGTGAACCAATATTAAGCTCCTGTGCTTTTATTTTAAAACTCATTACTATTATAATGATTATTACTTTTTTCAAAAATTTAATTTTTTAAATATATTTATAAATAATTACCCTAAGTGTTTTTTTTTAAATTTATTTTGATTTCCACTTATTAAAAATAAAATAAAACAATACAATTACGGTAATTGAGCATAATAAAATAATAATGGTTTGATTTACGTTAGGTATTGTATTTCTATTACCCGTCTCGATTTTGGCTTCTTTTAAAAAACGATGCAAGCCTAAGTTTTTTCTTAAAAACTTTAGTTCGTCGTCATAATCGTTTCCGTATGTTAAGGTATAAAAATCTTCTTTTTCTGATTTAAAAAATTTCCTACTTCGGCTGCACCAATCTAATTTACAATTATTAACTTGTTTATATCTACTATAGATAATCCACTCATCTCCAACATTAAATTTTTGATAACATGGGGTATTACATTCAAACAACACTTTAAATGTTTTTTTTGCTTGTCCCTTATAAAGTTCGTCTATTTCAAAAACGGCCTCTCCAAATTTATTATCACATTCAATAACATTTTTTACTCGGCCTTTAAAAACAATGTCATATTTGTCGCACTCTGCAATGCTTAATCCCGAGAGAGGACATTGGCAGGCGTTTAAATTAACATAACAAAAGAGAAAAAAAAATACAATACTTTTTATAATGGCATTAATCATTCAACTGGGTTTTTACGAAGCGCTGCGAGGCCTGAATTAATTCATACAATATTTCGTCTTTATTTATAAATGAAACCTGTTTGCGATATTGCAAAAGAAGATTTTCTATTACAGGAGAAGATTTTAGGGGCCTTCTAAACTCGATGGCCTGAGCGGCATTAAGCAACTCTATAGCTAAAACTTTTTCTACATTATTAATTACCGTAAAACATTTTGTGGCCGCATTGGCGCCCATGCTCACATGATCTTCTTGGCCATTGCTACTCACAATACTATCTACACTTGCGGGAGAACATAGTTGTTTATTCTGACTAACAATACTCGCGGCTGAATATTGTGTAATCATAAGCCCTGAATTTAATCCTGGGCTTGGGGTTAAAAAAGGGGGCAATGCTCTTTGCCCAGAAATTAATAAAAAGATTCTTCGTTCTGAGATATTAGCCAACTCTGCCATTGCGATACATAAAAAATCTAAGGCTAAAGCCAAAGGTTGGCCATGAAAATTGCCTCCACTTATTATTTCATCTTCCTCAACAAAAATTGTAGGATTATCTGTTACAGAATTAATTTCTGTTTCAAATACCGAGCTCACGTAATTTAAAGTGTCTTTTGTTGCACCGTGCACTTGAGGTATACATCGAAACGAATATGGATCTTGAACTTGCGTTTTGTTTTGTTTGCTAATTTCGCTTCCCTCTAAATTTGTGCGAATGGCTTGGGCTGTTTTTATTTGTCCTAAGTGAGGCCTAATGTTTTGCAAATTTTCTTTAAAAGGATCTAAGCGAACATCAAATGCATCAATAGATAAAGAAGCGATTTTATCAGCTAAAAAATTTAAGCGCTCAGATTGCAAAATACAATAAACCCCATAAGCGCTCATAAATTGAGTGCCGTTTAGTAAAGCCAGCCCTTCTTTTGATTGCAAGTTTATTGGCTCTAGTCCTTTTTCTTGAAAAACATCTTTTGTATCAAACAGTTTATTATTATGAATTACTTTTCCTAAGCCAAGCAAAGGGAGGCTTAAATGGGCTAAGGGCGCAAGATCTCCGCTTGCACCAAGAGAGCCTTGTTGATAAACCAAAGGATATATTTTATGATTTATTAATTCGCATAATAGTTGCACTGTTTTAAGTTGAACGCCACTTTTACCATAAGATAAAGATTGAATTTTTAATAAAAGCATTAATTTTACAACTTCTTGGGGCACCGGCTCTCCCAATCCACAAGCGTGACTCTTAACCAAATTGATTTGCAATTGCTCAATTTCAGCATCAACAATTTTTACATTACACAAAGAACCAAAGCCTGTATTTATGCCATAAATAGGCGCTTTATTTTGTTTTAGTTTATGGTCTAAATAGTTTCGGCAATCGATAATTGCTTTTTGCGACACTTTCGAAATGTTTACTTTGGCGTCATGGTCATCTAAAAAGGATTTTAACTCCGCTAGCGTAAGTCTTTTAGTATGATCAATCGTTAGTGTCATTTAATTGTTTTTTTATTAAGTGAATCATGTCGTTTAATTTAAGAGCTTGCTGCTCTCCATTAAGCATATTTTTTATTGCAAAAACTCCGCTTGTTAATTCGTTGCTGCCAATAGTACATACAAAAGGAATGTTTTTTTTATTTGCATAATCAAATTGTTTGCTTAATTTTTTGGTTACGTCGGGGTATACTTCACAGGCCAAGTTGTTTTTTCTTAACTCCGCGGCAAGGCTTAAACAAAAAAGTTGCGTTGCTTCATCAAAATGAGTAAATAAAACTTTAGACGTGGAGGAAGAAGCGATTTCTGAAAATAAATTTAACTCTTCCATTGCTTCATATATTCGATCAAAACCAAATGATATGCCCACGCCGCTGATGTTTGAAAGGCCAAAACCGCTTGTTAGATCGTCATATCTTCCGCCGCCCAAAATACTTAATTTAAATGTATCTGAATTAGTTCTAACTTCGAAAATAGTTCCAGTATAATAATTAAGGCCGCGAGCTAAAGTTATGTCTAATTCAAATTTTGTATTTACTGTTTTTTCATTGTCTAATAAAAATTGTATTTCTTCTATTCCCTTTTTTCCTACTAAACTATCTCCAACTATGCTTTTTAAAATATTTATTTTTTCTGAATTAGAGCCAGTAAAATTTAAAAGTGGTTGTAGTTTTAAAATTGCCTCTTCCGAAATTCCTTTGTCCTTCATTTCTTGATTTACTGCCTCTTTGCCAATTTTATCAAGTTTATCTAATGCAATGGTTATCTCAACAATTTTAGTTGGCTCGTTTATTACTTCTGCAAAAGCGGTTAAAATTTTTCGATTATTAAATTTTATAACTACAGGTAAATTTAAGTCGAAAAAAGTTTTGTCAATTAATGAAATTAAATCTAATTCGTTAACCAGAGAGTCGCTTCCAATAACATCTGCATCGCATTGTAAAAACTCTCGATAACGGCCTTTTTGTGGGCGATCTGCTCGCCAAACTGCTTGTATTTGATAGCGCTTAAATGGAAAAACCAGTTCGTTTTTATTTGTTGCGACAAAACGGGCAAAAGGAACAGTTAAATCGTAACGGAGAGCTCTCTCGGTAAGTTCTTCCGAATTTCTAGAAGACTCCAAAGACAATTCAAACTCCTTTCGAAGCAAATCTTTATTTTTATTTTCGTGAATACGTGAGTTTAATATTTTAAAAACAAGTTGATCGCCTTCTTCTCCATATTTATTGGTAAGGGTAGTTAAATTTTCCATGGCTGGCGTTTCAATTGGCTGAAAGCCGAACAATTCGAAATTCCGTTTGATACAATTTAAAACGTAAAGTCGCTTCTGCATTTCTGCCGGACCAAAATCTCTTGTGCCTCTTGGAATTGAAGGTTTCATTAAAACGATTTAAATTACACAACAAACTTACTAAAAAAAGATGCGAATTAATTCAAAAAATTTTTACTAATATCTCGCGCTATTTGGTTGAAATTTAAAAAAATTACATATAATGTTAAGATAACACAAGAATTTGTGTTAAATTTTTTGTTTCCTTAAATTTGAGGTCTTAATCAAACAAACTGACGATTCAGTAGTTTCTATGTAAATTCATAATGCGCGCAACCCTAATTTTTCTTTTTTTAATTTACTTTACTCATTTTTTTGCTCAGGAAGAAAAAAGAATATCAGTAGAAAAGTATACGCTTACTGGATATATCAAAGACGAAAAAAATGGCGAAACTTTAACTGGCGCCATGGTTAGTAAATCTGGTTCTAATATAGGTGTTTCTGCTAATGAATATGGTTTTTACTCATTAACCCTTCCAAAAGGCGAGCATGTTATTTCGGTTTCAATAATTGGGTATAAAACTTTTACATTTTCTGTTATTCTTGATCAAAATATCAATAAAATTTTTGAGTTAAAAGAAGAGGGTAAAAATTTAGATGAAATAATAATAACTGGCGAAGCAGAAGATAAAAATGTGTCGAGCATAGAAATGAGTACCGCAAAATTAGACATTAAACAAATAAATAAAATACCGGCATTTTTAGGCGAAGTAGATGTTATAAGGGCAATACAATTGTTGCCTGGGGTTACTACTGTTGGTGAGGGTGCAAGTGGGTTTAATGTTCGTGGCGGAAACGTTGATCAAAATTTAATTTTATTAGATGAGGCGCCAGTTTATAATTCATCTCATTTGTTTGGGTTTTTCTCTGTGTTTAACCCAGATGCCGTTAAAGATGTTAAATTAATAAAAGGTGGTATACCAGCTCAATATGGTGGGCGGGCCTCTTCAATTTTAGATGTAAGAATGAAAGAGGGGAATAATAAAAAACTAGCGGTAACAGGTGGCATAGGAACAGTTTTTAGTCGTATTAGTATTGAAGCTCCTCTTATTAAAGAAAAAGCAAGCTTTATTATTGCCATGAGAAGAAGTTATTTAGACGCCTTAGTGAAACCGTTTTTGTCAGATTCTAACCCCTTAAAAAATACTCAATTTTATTTTTACGACCTTACAGCAAAATTTAATTATAGGATAAACGAAAAAAACACAATTTTTGCTAGCGGGTATTTAGGTAGAGATGTTTTTGGGGCTTCTGTTTTTAATTTTAATTATGGCAACACTACCGCTACAGCCCGATGGAACCACATTTTTAATAAAAAGTTATTTATGAATGCAACAGCCTTCTATAGTAATTATGATTACCTTATCCAATTTGGATCATCTGACGGTCAAAATTTTAAATGGCGAAGTAATATTATTAACTACAGTTTAAAAACAGATTTTATTTATTATTTAAATACAAGAAATACTATTCGTTTTGGGGCTCAGTCTTTGCTTTATAACTTTAAGCCTTACGATGCCATTAGCACATTTGAAAATGCAAATGTAAATTTTGTTGCAGACAGGCGCTATGGCCTAGAAAGTTCTATTTTTGTTGGTGTCGAACAAAAGATTTTTGAAAAACTCACCTTCGAATACGGCTTGCGCTTAAGTATTTATAATTATTTAGGAAAAGGAACCGCATACTATTTTAGAGATACAATTGCAAACACAACCTTACCTCTTCAAAATTCGAGAAATTACGAATTTGGCCAAATAATCCAATCATATCTCAATCCCGAACCCCGTTTTTCGGCAAATTATTTACTAAACTCTAGCAGCTCTATAAAAATAAGCTATAACCGAATGGCGCAATACATTCAGTTAATAAGCAATACGGCGGCAAGCACGCCCTTAGATGTTTATACAATTGCTTCAAATAATTTAAAGCCACTCACTGCCGATCAGGTGAGTTTAGGCTACTTTAAAAACTTTAAAAACAACATGTTTGAAAGTTCGGTAGAGTGTTACTATAAATATTTAAAAGATCAATTAGATTATATCGACAATGCAGATTTATTTATAAATCCAACTGTAGAAAATCAATTGGTTCAAGGCCTTGGAAGGGCTTACGGCACTGAATTTTATTTAAAAAAATCAAAAGGCAAACTCCAAGGCTGGATAAGTTATACCCTAAGCAAAACGGAGCGTTTAGTTAGAGGTATAAGTAATGACAATTGGTTTTATAGTCGTTATGATCGCACTCATTGTATAAATACGAGTTTAAATTACGACATTACTAAACGCTGGAATATTTCTACTAATTTTGTTTTTCTTACTGGCGTTCCTGGTACATTTCCAAATTCAAAACTTCAAATTCAAAATATAAATATTCCTTATAATACAGATGGAATTAGAAATAATTACCGCATAACGCCATATCATCGATTAGATATAGGCGCAACATATTCCTTTAAAAAGAATGACACAAGAAAATATAAACAAACCTTAGTGTTTAGTGTTTATAACGTTTATAATAGAAGAAATGCCTTTAGTATTTATTTTAGAACTAAAGATGGAGAGCCATTACAAACAGAAGCGGTTCGTTTTTCGGTGGTTGGCTCGTTTATTCCAGCGGTAACTTATAATTTTAATTTTTAATTTGTATGAAACCCATAAATAACTTTCTCTTTTTTTTCCTTTCTCTTTTTTTATTCTCGTCTTGCGAAGATGTTGTTCAAATAAAATTAGACGAAGGCTCTGAATTAATTGTTATTGATGCGTTTATAAATGATTTACGAATAGATCAAAAAATAAGAATTACAAAAAATAGTAGTTATTTTAGTTCAACAGACCCCGCGCCCTTAACTAATGCTGTTGTTAGTTTAAAAGATTTAACCCTTAACAAAGCCTATTCTTTTAATTATGAAAATAATGGCAACTACGTTTATAAACTTATTAATTCAGATACTATTGCAAAGACAAATCATCAATACGAACTCAGTGTTAGTTTAAACGAAATAACATACACTTCTATAGCCACGCAAAAACGTAGCGCCAAAATCGATAGCGTTTCTGCAATTATAAGAGACACCAGAAGCGGTGGCTTTGGTTCCACAAAAAGGCCTCCTTACATTTGTTTATTATTTGCAAAAGATAAAACTGATAGCAATGCCGATTATTATTGGATAAAAACATATAAAAACGACACGCTGTTCTCGGGCTCTCGTGACATCAATGTTTGTATTGATGGAACAGGAGGCGAAGTTTATGATGTTAGTGTCGATTCTACCGCCTTTACTCCGCCTTCTGCCTTCTTAGGCTTTAAGCGTTATAATAAAAACGACGTTTGCAAAGTTGAAATTCATTCTATCTCAAAAGACTCTTACCTCTTTTTTATTCAAGCTTTGGCCCAAATAAACAATGGCGGCTTGTTTGCTAAAACTCCCGAAAATATAAAAACGAATATTGTTACGCCAAAAGAAGCTAAAACAAAAGCAGTTGGTCAATTTAATATGGCAACTGTAGCTTCTGCAAAAAAAATTATTAAATAATACTATTTTATTTTTATATTTACTAAATCTCTTTGAAAAAATCTATTTATATATTATACTTTTTTTTAATCATCGGCATGACTTTTTTTATAAGTTGTGCTAAAGAAGAAGTAGAGCCCGATCCTATTTCTTCACAAAGTAACGGTAATTTTAATTACTCTATAAATGGGGCGACACTTCAAAAAGCAGACTCTGCTGTTTATTATGCTTTAAACACAACGGTATATGCATACAAAAATGGGACATCTACTACTTTTGAAATCAACTTATCTGAC
>Ga0214919_10002236_pt1 | contig 30717 bp, 28 predicted proteins | sample LL1503_MetaG_FD_177994 | JGI IMG/M metagenome (GOLD analysis project Ga0214919, IMG submission 177994) | Freshwater microbial communities from Lake Lanier, Atlanta, Georgia, United States - LL-1503 | ecosystem: Environmental > Aquatic > Freshwater > Lake | place: USA: Georgia | collected... | reverse complement strand
TCTGCCACTTCTGGGCCTAAAATAAATTTGCCATGTGCAAACACTCGCTGCATACTGGCATCAATTTCTTTTTTTAAAAGATGGTATTGGATTTTGAGATCATAAAATTCCATTTGTGCTTACTATCTGCTTTCTTCTGCGCTACAAATGCCATTACGCAGTACATATTTGAGGCTTGTACTGGTGCAAATAGTTTCACCATCCCCTAATAAAGGTAAGTCAAGTCTTTCTCCGTGCTTACTCATCCAACCTATTTGCTTTGCTGGAACTCCAGCCATCAATGCATAAGGCTTGACATGATTGATAACAACAGAACCTGCAGCCACAAAGGCGTATTCACCGATTGTATTGCCGCATACGACGGTAGCATTTGCGCCAAGCGTAGCGCCACGCTTGACACATGTGTTTAGATATTCATCTTTGCGGCTAACTTCACTTCGTGGGTTTCGAACATTGGTAAACACCATGCTGGGGCCGCAAAAAACCTCGTCTTCTAAAGTGACGTTGTCATACACTGATACGTTATTTTGAATTTTGCAGTTATTCCCTATAAAAACCCTGTTGCCTATAAATACATTTTGCCCAAAAGAGCAATTTCGGCCAATTTTCGCACCCGCACAAATGTGCACCCAATGCCAAATATGACAGCCATCTCCAATCTGTGCACCTTCGTCAACAATGGCGGTGGAGTGGATTGTGATAGCCATGTCAGTATTCAAGCGGTAAAGCAACCCGCTTGCCATCGCGGGAAGATAGATACATTGCGATTAGCAATTCCAATGTTTTGAGTCCTTCACGACCATCTGTATCTGGTTCTGCTTCACCGCGAATGGTTTTGATAACATTATCGTAATAAAGCGAGTGCCCAAAACCATAGACTGAATTTATTTGATAACTAACATGTGCAATTTTAGAGTCTTCTTCTCGCGTCTCAGAAAAATCCCACGTAAGAATTTCATTAACTGCAACACCGCCAACTCGAACCGTACCCTTTTCTCCCAGAATGGTTATGCTTCCTTCCATGTTCTTTGGGTAAGTCAGCATAGACACATTTACCGTGCCCAATGCACCACTGCGCCAGCGCAGCGCCACGACACCGCTGTCTTCAACTTCAATGTCACGAGCCAAAGTTGCTGTATAAGTCATGACACTTTCCACGGGACCCATCAACCAATCTAGCAGATCAACATAGTGGCTTGCCTGATTCATCAAAGCACCACCGTCAAATTCCCAAGTGCCTCGCCATTTTGCGCTGTCGTAATAATCTTGTGGTCTTGTCCAAAAAACGTTTACAGCCACAGAGTAAATTTTCCCAAAACGGCCTTGCTCGATGGCTTTCTTAAGCAGCTGAAGGGTTGCGTTTTGGCGATTCTGTTTGACGACAAAGAGACGTACTTTTGCTTCGTCACAGGCTTTTAACATGCTTACGCCATCGCGCCAACGGGTCGCCATGGGCTTTTCGGTCATTACGTGTCGCCCCGACTTTGCTACCAAAATTGCTTGCTCCGAGTGCTGACCGCTAGGTGTAGCCAAAATCACCAGGTCAGCATTACTAGTTTTCAGCATTTCGACCAAGTTATGGTGCTTCCTAGCATTGGTACGATCAACCGCTTGCTTAAGGGCTTCTGCATTCTCGTCGCAAACGTCAACCAAAACAACGTTGTCAGAGTGTCTTTTTGCGGCCTCGAAATGATTAGCTGAAATTCGACCACAACCTACAAGAGCTAGGCGGATTTTACGGTCAGTGATTGAGGGGTAACTGAGCATGTCATAAACTATGAAAGTGATTTATTTACCTATTGCCACAGCCACACCCAAGGGAAAAATTGGTATGGCAACCATGCAAATGCAGTTTGTGCAAAGAATAGCCACACAAACTGCACCGTCGCACTGTACGCCACAACAGTGTATACCCACAAAGCATTTTTACCCCCCTTTATGCCCATCGCATCGGGTAGTCGCGATAAAACAAACAATTGTAGGGGGATCCAGTACAAAGCCACCCGATCAACAGCAGTGGATGAAGGCGAGACTGCCAGCAATCCTATGAAGGCAAGCGCAACCAAAGACATCCAGGTCCAAAAAAGATGCATACTTCGTGGCATAACAAATTGACGACGAAACCACAAAAAAATTACCGCCGGAAGTGCGTTCATTGCGATGCGTATGCCGGCACCCTGTGAGTTGTACTCTGCCCCAATGTAATTTCTGACGAGCGCATCCACTGAATCCTGTAGCAACAGCACAAAAAGTATGAATGTTGACACGCAGACCCAAAACGCCACAAATATGGGACGCCTGCTGCTTGCCAGCACGGCTAGTGGCAGCAAAATCACTGCTGATTTGTGAAACGTTGCAGCCAAAGCCAGCCAGAGCACAAAACGCAAAACATTACCCTGCGCTAAAGACACCAGCCCCAACATGGAAAGGCCAATAGCAACACTTTGACGCGTATAGCCCATCGCCACCACTATAACCAGGTAGGGTACTGCTATCGTCAGTGCGAGCCAAGGGCGCGGCTGAGCACGGCAGAACACTATCAATCCCCAACTAAAAGGCACTGCGCTAATAATATCGAGGGTGTGAATACCCTGGCCTATCAGCGCTACAAGCCACATTATCAAGCTGTATCCTGGATCCCCAACCCGAGTGACCTCCAACAAAGGCACATTCGTTGTCGAACCTATTGTTAGTCCATAGATTCCCCAATCGTTACCCCAGTCCCCTCCAACTTCATGCCGCAGGCCGATCATCAAAACTAACAGCACAAATGCAAATTGCCAATAACTTGACCAACGAATGGTCGGGTTTTGCACAGACCGCAAACGAGTGACGGCTAGCCAGGCCGGCAAAAGAAACAACAACCAATAGGGCCACATCTCAGACGGGCCCGGACCATGAAACTTGATACTTAGTCACACTCATCGAGTACTCGGTGAGGCCAAACCGTCCGCTCAAACACCGAATGCATGTGTGTGGAATTGAGACCACGACTACCTTCCACCACTTTTTGCGTTAAATATAAATAATCTTGAAGATAAAAACATAAGGGATGTATAGGTAACGGCTGCAATAAGTTGAGAAACTACCACATTTACGCCATAATATAATGCAAGTTGTAGTATTAATAAATTACAAAAAAAACAAGAAACAAAAAATAGCAAATAACGAACACTTTCTGCAACAAAATCACCATTGCTACGAAAGACAAATTTTTTCGAAAAAATAAATCCAAACAAAAATCCAACGCCATAACCAATAAAATTTGAATAAGTTGGCGAAAAACCTATTGCCATTGCTGAGAAAATACATATTAAACCTACTAATGAGTTTATTATCCCACTCCCTGCATATCGTGTAAGAATTAAAATCTCCTTATTCCAGTCATTCATATGTATCACTTTGTTCCCGCACATTCTTCGTACTCGCCACAATGTAAAGTGGGCGCCCCTTTACCTGCCGATAAATTTTCCCGATGTAAACTCCGAGAACACCTATAGAAAATAATTGAATACCTCCAAAAAACAAAGAAATTACAACAAGTGAAGTCCATCCTTGGATCGAATAGGTAGGGTCAATAATTTTGTTCGTGATCAGTACTAAAGCAAAAACAAAACTTATTAACGTGATACCAAGACCTACAAAACTAGAAAAATATAATGGTTTCTCAGTAAATGAGGTCAATCCATTCAATGCAAAATTAACATACTTTTTGAACGAAAATGTTGAAACACCGGCGAAACGCTTGTCCCTTTCATATACTATACCAATTTGTGGAAACCCCACCCAAGAAACCAAACCACGATAATATCGGCTTTCTTCCTTAATTGATTTCAAAGATTTTAATACAACCCTATCAATCAATCGAAAATCGCCTGTATCCACAGGGATCTTCGTATCACTCAAATTATAAATAATACGATAATAATATCTTGCAAGAACATTAAAAATCGGATTCACACCTTTGCGCTTTGGACGCACACCGTAAACAACTTTATAACCTTTATCCCATTTTGCGATCAAATTGAGAATGATCTCAGGAGGGTCTTGCAAATCATCATCAATAATAATTGCAATATCACCGCAGGAATAATCAATTCCTGCGGTGATCGCAATTTGGTTACCAAAATTTCTGGAAAAATCAATTAGCTTGACTTTGGTATCATTTAGCAAAATTGATTCAATAACTATTTTCGTTTTGTCACTACTACAATCATTAACAAATATAAATTCATGATTAAATCGCGGCCATAATTGTTCCATTACAAATTTTGTTCGGCGATAAAACTCTTTAATTCCATTTTCCTCATTGTAAGTTGGTACAATAATGGAAATAAGTTTGGTATCACTTATTAAGTGCTGAAAATATTTACGAAGAGAATGGGACACATAATTTCTATCAAAATCTAACTTAAGACTAATTAAGATCGAATAGATATCTGAAATATCAATAGAGTATTCCGATCCTTTATCGACTAACGTGTAATCTGCAGTACATCCCGTCAGATCTTCAATATCACTTATAAGCTGTAAAACATCCGTATTCTGAGGTGATGCAATATTAACAATCCTGTTAATAAGAGTGTTTTGCTTCAATATTTCACATACAACTTCATGAACGTCATCAATATCAATAAAGTTTCTTTTTGTATTTTTCCAAACTTCAATTTTCTCCTGATTGATAATTGCATTAACAAAATTAGTAACTAAACTTTTTTTGCAGTCTGAAAGTCCAAGAATTTGAGGCAATCTAAATATATAATATTTTTTTGCAGATTTCTGAATTAGTTTCTCTGTTCGAATTTTATGCTTTACATATTGCGTGTGCTGTACGCTAGGGTCCAAGACACTGCATGAACTGAAGTATATAATGGTAGAATTAACATGTGTAACCAAAGCTGCTGATATTAAGGCCTCCTCTTGCGTTATTTTACTCTCATCATCAATAGCAGAATCATTTACTTTTCCAGCAATAATAAAGTAATTTGTTTGCAAAGAGTAATCGATGAATCGGTTGAAAATTACTCCCTCACCATACATCATATTTAAATTTGTATTCATATTATTTATCTGATTTTAGGTATTAATTATTAATTAAATTACTTCTTAACTACAGCTATAATTGATACACCATAAGGTAAATTAATGTGATTAAGAAGATATTTCTCTAGTCCAAAAATCCTCGTTAATAAAATGTTTATTACCCTACTGGGCATCTCGATCTCAGATGCACCATCACGTTTAAAAAAAGAATTGAACATGCGAACTGCAAATACTATCGGAAATAAAAGAGTGTTATAATAAGAGATTTTCTCAATAGTGAAACCGGCCTGCACCAACTTTGCATTTAGTTCGTTAAGAGTATACCTTCGTTTATGTTCATTGAGATCGTCGAAGGGTGACCATAGGAACATATACGCAGGAACAGTGAAGATTGCTTTTCCATTTGTCGCAAGGCATGAGCGAATAGCTTTTAATGAATCAATATCACGGTCTATATGCTCGATAACATCCAAGGCTATAATTAGATCAAAGAATGCTTCCTCGTATGGAATTTGTTCGGGTAATGCACCTTTTTTTACTTCACCTGTAAAAATCTCTTTGCTAAAGTTAATAGCCTCATCTGACATATCCATACCGTAGGTTTGCCCTACATCCTGAAGTGTATTAAGCATCAAGCCGCTTCCGCATCCAATATCCAAGACCTTCGATTCAGGACGACTAGTAAAATGCCTACTTATAATATTTAAGACAATCTTTCTTTTTGTTACAAACCACCAATGACGTTTTTGAATTTGAAAAAAAATTCTATATAATTCAATATTCATTTTGATAATCTAATTATGACAAGCTTGGTATGTTAATCGGAACCAATCAAACACAAGCTAAAACTAGCTCTTATTAGTGGTGATAAGAACCGCCTTTGGGCCCCTTTGGCGACTTATCTTAGCTACTAATGCAGCAGGAATTACACCTGCGAATATTGTTATCAATACATCCGGCGTCAGAAGGTATCTCATTTCAGCCTGCACCATAACCAAACAAAAAAATGAATAAAATACTATTGCAGTGAAAATTAATGATTCGACTATTAATTTTTGTTCGCGCTTTTTGTTTTTTTGAATTAATATATACACCATACCTGCTAGACCCATTAATATTAATATTACTCTATATTTAAATAAAACATACTTGAACAATGCATATTTGTTTAAACTTAATGACTTATTCACTAAGTCCGATTTAGATATAATTTTCCAAATCGAATCTCTCCTGGATTCCAATGCCTCCCAAAAGGGCACCTCTCTCCAAAACTTCTCACTAAGCAAATTAAACCTTGTCGCAACAGAATCATTGCAATTTTGGTAAGGAGGCTGCTCCAGCGATGATTGCATTCTCCATTCCTGAAAACTTCCACCGCATTGGTATGCCAATAAAGCAGCCTCATCAATATCTTTTTTATGTTTAGTTACAAACTCATGATGCTTTGAAAGTAAAATTTTGCCTGTATATGCTACCGAATTGACATTTTCAATTATGTTCTCGTCGAACTTATTTGCAAAATGAGTAAATGCAACCATATCATTAAGTGTAAACCTAAGGCCTGCTGTCTTTGAAAAAAGTACAATAATTTTTCCTGAAGCGATGTAGTTTCTTATTACCCAAGGCGACATCATCAAAGAAAAACTGAAGATTAAAACAAAAAGATGAGCAATCTTCTGTTTTACAGTTAGTCTGGTCGTTAGTATAATAATATATATTGGAATCAATATAATCAATCCCAAATACTGTTTAGTTAATACTATTAATCCAACCAATATCCCTTGTATAATTACTGGTGTTATAGATATGTTTCTAGCTGAGGCTAGAAATACTAGAAGTAAAATACAGAATAACTGTAAAGTCTCAGTATATAATATTGGCACCCAAAGTAATGCAAACGGGTAAGTTGCAAATACGAAGCCAGAAAACTGGGCTGCTCGTCGCATTCTAGTAATATTTAGAATGCAACAATAAATTAATACAGAAGAACTTGCTCCGAGCAAGCACTGAACACTTGCAACGATATAATCAAAAAACCCCTCCGGCGAAATTAAATGAAATAGTCCAAGAAATAGAGGGTATACGGGCGGACGAAAATACCTCGAGTCGGTTAAATATTTGTCCCCAATATACTCTCCATTATTAATTAAATTTAAAATCGGGTTTAGATATGAAGATGTGTCGGCATATTTAAATATAAAATCACCAAAATAAAACTGCTGAAAATAGAAACTGAAAAGTAATCGCATGATAAGTGCGATCAGAAAAATTGAAAATGCGTCGAACCTTGTGCTCTTCATGATTAGTCTTTTCTGTTAGAGCAGGCTTTTCGTATTACATTTTCGAGCAATGGCAAATTTTGATGAAGAGAGTAGTGTTGTTCCACGCGCTCCCTACCAACTTCACCCATCTCGGCACGCCTCTTTGGTTGATCACGAAGTATTCTAAGGGAATCTATCCATTCCTGCGATCCTAAAGCCATTAGACCACAACTGCTATTTATTAGTTCAATATTTGCACCTACAGGAGATGCGACGACTGGCACTGCGCATGCCATATATTGAATGAGTTTAAAAGCACACTTACCTCGTGCCCAATCGTCATCTGGTAAAGGCATCACGCCAACGTCAAATGAATTAATAAGTTCAACCTCGGTATTTTCATTCCAATCAACTTCGACAACTTCGACATTTGGTATAACAGGTGCCCTGCCTCCAATCACAATAAATCTAATTGCTGCTTCCTGCCCAAGAGCCATCAGCGGAGCAATGAGCTCCGTCAAATACGGTGCCGTCGATGGTGAACCAATCCATCCAACTGTAAAAACCGGGCCACCTCGTCTATTAGGCTGGGGAAGATAGCGCATGATGTCAACAACTGTTGGCAGGTATTGTGTGTTAATGTTATGTCGCTTTGAATACTCAGCTAGCACTTGGTTACCTGCGGTAACGGCTGAAGCACCCCTCATTACTGTGTCAAACTTGTGTGCCAGAAATGGACTGTGCATTCCAAGGAGTCCCTTGCGATACTTCAGATAAAACGCATCATCGAAGTCGTATATATAGGGTATACGTATCAAAGCGCGTTCCATCCAGCCCGGCATTAGTGGGAACAACTCACAATGCAACATTACCATGTCGCATTCGTGCTGGCGCAATAAGTCAGCCATGCGCGCCAATGTTGACTGCACAAGGCCCCCCAAGTTTAGTGAGCCTTCGCTAAAACGCCCACGCAAATAGTCATCTCCGAGTAAATGCACAATTTGCAGATCAATACCTTTGCTTGCCAACCCAGGTACATACTGTCCGAGTCGATAGCGGGTGCTTGCAGCCAAAGGCCCGTAGAGAGCCAGTCCAAGCACCTTGATCATCGTTTAATACCCACAGCACACCAGAACGGTGCGCGGTCAGAAAAACGCACTTCATCCAGCCCTGCGGACTCCATCATTGCAGCAATTTCATTACGGGTAAAGCGTTGCTCCAAAGGGGTGCCAAAGCGATCCCGTGAATCGGTTCGCATGGTGTAGAAACTGTGGCTGCGATAGTAAGACAAAGGGATTGATGTTACGGCAACACCTAAGTGTTCTATCAACAGAGAAAAGCGCGCCAAGGGGTAGTACACCAGAGCGGCCAGAATGTCGGTTACAAAATGCTTTAGCGTTGAGGGAAGTTTGCAGATAGCGCGCCGCAGCAAGTCCGAACAATGCCAAGCAAGTTTAAACAGGTGTGACCTGTTATCGAAGGCGTAGTAAAGATAGAGCTGAAACGGCGCTCCCGATTTTAGCAGGGCAACACATGATCGAATCGCTTTCTCAGTGTCTGGCACATGGTGCAACACTCCTAAAGAATAGCCAAAGTCTTGGCTATTGGGAGTCAGCGGGCAGTCGTCCACAGATGCCAGATGAAACGTCACGTTGGTCTGTGAAGATAGCGCTGACTTGGCCACCTCCAGAGCTGAAGATGGATCAATGCAATGAAGATGTCCAACCCGCGGTGCCATTAGCTTAGCCCAGCGGCCTGAGCCGCACCCCATGTCAAAACCACACGCATTTTTTGGTAACTTGTCCCACGGAAAGACTGCAAAATACTCGTTGAATATCCTTTGGGCTTCTCGAAATGGCAACTCCGATTGATCAAACCTCGACCATTCATCGCCAAAACTTTCAACGGTATCTGCGTCCAGGTTCTTCTTCATTAGATTATCCAGCAAGCTGCTCATAGATTCCGCGATACCTGGCCACACCCTCATCTAATGAAAAATGCTTCTGTGCAGACGCTACACAGCGAGCAAGCGCTGCCGGATCGGCAACCACTTGCAACAACGCCTTTAGTCCATTAGTCAGAGCGGCATCGTCGAATGCTTGTACTGCCACACCGACTCGATCTCCCTCAAGCACTGCGGCCAAATCACCCACACCTACATTACTCATGCAAGGAATGCCACAGCCCAAAAACTCTCCCAGTTTGGTTGGCGCGCAAGCCGCGCGCGAGAAAGAGGGCCGATAGAAGAAAATGCCAGCATTCATTTGCGCCATCTGCGAAGGTACATCAACATGGTTTGCTGCGATGATATCAAATGTAGCTTCCGGCACACCAGCCTTCCTGAGTTCATGTCTGATATGGGCGTGTTGGCCCCTATTGAGAATCAGAAAGCGCACATCGGGTTTCATGCGCAACAAATGCGCAAAGCAAGCAGCTACCTCGTCAAATAGATACCACGTACCTGCTGAACCCACATAGCCCAGCGTAAAACCTTCCCTAGCCTGGTTGCGCGGCAAAGGGGCAAAGCGCTCTAAATCGGCACAGGTTGGGATTACGGTAACGAGCGGCATACGCCCTTGTAGGTACTCAAAGTGTTCCATTTCGCGCACCGCAGCTTGAGTGAGCGAAACCACATGATCTGCAGCCAGCAGAAAGTGTCGCTCGAACGCCTTCGCCAATCGGAACAAGCGCCCACTGCGCGGCCACAGGTCGCCGTCAACCCGCTCGTCAGCCCAGAAGCCGCGCATATCGAAAAGGTACTTCACACTAGTCAGTCGCTTGAGCGCCAGCGCCATTACCGAAGGAACATAGCTACGCGCATGAACGACGCTTAGAGGATACCGTGCTATCAACCACACTCCAACAATAATGCCACATGCAATATCCCAGGCTGTAGCTACAGCCGAAGGGCGCTTGTGATAGCGAAGCGGGTGCCAGATAATGCCCGCGTCAGCAATATCTTTCGTGATCCGATCCCGCGCTATCACATCACTCCAATCATCGGCTTTTTCAAAACTTATTAGGTGTATGCAACGACCATCCGCTAGACGCTTGAGGTATGCAAGAACTTGGGACTGTCCAAGCGGTTCGAGCATGCCGTCATAGGAAATGTAGAGAACACCCTGCCTCATGTTGCGGGTCGTCCAACAGAAATGTAAGCCCATCCTTCTGCTTTTAGCTTATGCGGCTGATACAGGTTACGCCCATCCACGATAACTTTTCCACGCATGCGTGATTGCATTTCAGCAAAATTCGGCGCACGAAAATGCTGCCATTCAGTACAAATGACTAGCGCGTCTACATCTTGCAATGCAGCGTACTTGTCGGAACACAATCTTAACTCTGATTGCTTACCGTAAATACGCGCCGCTTCATACATGGCGACAGGGTCAAACGCCTGCACCTTGGCCCCCACTTGCCATAGTGCCTCCATAAGGCTGCGGCTAGGCGCCGCACGCATATCATCGGTATTTGGTTTAAAGGCCAAACCCCACACAGCAATGGTCTTTCCCTGCAACTTTGCAGTGCCGCCAAAGTACTTCTCCAACTTAACAAAGAGAGTGGTCTTTTGGTGGTTATTGACAGCCTCTACAGCTTGCAAAAGTTTAGCGTTGTATCCTATTTGATGGGCTGTATATGCCAACGCCTGCACATCTTTTGGGAAGCAACTACCGCCATACCCACAGCCAGGGTAGATAAATTGGTATCCAATTCGGGGGTCGGCACCTATCCCTCTGCGAACTTCTTCAATATCTGCACCAAGAAGTTCCGCCACATTGGCCATTTCGTTCATGAAGCTAATCTTGGTGGCCAGCATTGCATTGGCAGCGTACTTGGTGAGTTCTGCACTACGAACATCCATGAATAAAGTGCGTTCATGATTGCGGTTGAAAGGCTCGTACAGTTCGCACATGATCGCTCTGGCGCGCTCGCTTCTGGTGCCGATTATGATCCGGTCAGGCTTCAAGAAGTCGTTGACGGCAGCCCCTTCTTTCAGAAATTCAGGATTAGAGACAACGTCGTAAAAATATAATCCATCAGCAGCGCGAGCGGTCAAGACTGTATTTATTTTGACGCCCACTTTGTCGGCGGTACCTACTGGAACGGTGGACTTATTGACGATTACTTTGTAGTCAACCATATTGGTTGCAATACTTTCAGCCGCTGCCAAAACATACTGCATATCTGCGCTGCCATCTTCGTCTGGCGGAGTACCCACTGCGATAAACTGAACTTGGCCATGCTGCACGGCATATGCCACGTCTGTGGTGAAACTTAGGCGACCTTCTTTTGCATTGCGTTCAACCAGCGCTTCAAGGCCAGGCTCCCAAATAGGCAAGATACCTTTACGGAGGTTGTCGATCTTTACCGGATCAACGTCCATGCACACCACCTCGTGTCCAACATCTGCAAAGCAGGCACCACTTACAAGACCGACGTAACCGGTTCCGAAGATTGAAATTTTCATAATTGCTCAATCAACCCTTGTAATAGCCTCGATACCAGTGAACAAAACGCGCAACACCATCAATAACTGCCGTGTTAGGTTTGAAGCCAATCCACGAGTAAAGCTCATCGGTATTAGAGGAGGTTGCTGGCACATCGCCAGGTTGCATGGGAAAGTAGTTCTTTTTTGCAATAATACCTAAGGTACTTTCCAACGCATGAATGTAGTCCATCAGCGGTGTGGGTTGGTTATTGCCGATATTGAACACACGATATGGTGCGCTGCTTGTCGCCAGATCGGGTTTAGCCGAATCGAATGCGGCATTAGGGGTGGCTGGTTTGTCAGCCACGCGGATGATGCCCTCCACGATGTCATCCACAAAGGTAAAGTCTCGTACCATATTGCCATGGTTAAAGATATTAATTGGCTGCCCCGCCAGAATGGCTTTGGTAAATAGAAAAAGCGCCATGTCAGGTCGACCCCAGGGGCCATAGACAGTAAAAAAGCGCAACCCAGTAGTAGGCAGCCCAAACAAGTGACTATAAGTATGGGCCATCAGTTCATTGGCTTTCTTGCTGGCTGCGTAAAGACTAATGGGGTGATCAACACTGTGGTGTTCACTGAACGGCACCGAAGTGTTGCCACCATAGACGCTGGAGCTGCTAGCGTACACCAAGTGCTTCGCTCCATTGTGACGGCAGCATTCAAGTATATTGATGAAGCCCCGTATGTTAGAGTGGATATAGGCTTGTGGGTTGGTCAGGGAGTAACGTACCCCCGCCTGTGCAGCCAAGTGGATTACCCCATGAGGTTTTACCTGGGCAAACAAGGCACTAATACTCTCCTCGTCGGCTAAGTCCAATAGATGAAAACTGAAATTTGCATAAGAAATTAAACGCGCCAGACGGGCTTGCTTGAGTGACACATCGTAGTAATCATTTAAATTGTCCAAACCAACTACACAGTCACCGCGAGACAGCAAACGAATACAGGTGTGCATGCCTATGAAGCCTGCAGCGCCGGTAACAAACCAAATAGCTGCAGGGGGACGGCTCTGTTGTTTTTTTATTATGGGTTCCATTGTTAGCTTAGTGTATGCCACGAATTGGAAAAAGTAAGTCTTCGTACTTATCCACCGCCTTATCGATCGAAAAGTCCTGTGCTCGTTCTTTTAGAGCTAAACGATCAGGGGCAGTCGCAAGAGACTCGGCCATTGCCCAAGCCATCTTCGAGGCATCACCCACAGGTACCAGTCGACCAAATTTTCCATTACATAAAATTTCTCTCGGCCCTGAGGGACAATCAGTGCTAACTACCGGTGTACCCGCGGCCAATGCCTCAACAATAACGTTACCAAATCCCTCGCCCGCTGACGACAAAATGTGCAAATCTGCGCGGTGATAGTAGGGTGACGGGTCTTTGACGAAACCGAGCATGTATAAGCTGCCCTCTATGCCTAATTTAGTTGCCTGAGCCTCGAGCTCATTACGACAATTACCCTCGCCCAATATCAGCAACTGCGCATCTACACGCTGGCGTAATAGAGCGAACGCTGCCAGCAGGGTTGAGTAATCTTTGATAGGAATTAGGTTGCCAACCGCAAGTAACCTCATATGCTTTCCGGACCACCAATTAAGCGGCGCCATCGGCACACTGACGGGTCGCGATTTACGTCCCGTCACAGGGTTGTAAATAACCGTAATGCTGTCCCGTTTTACACCTGCTAAGCGCGCTAGATCGTCTGCTGCGCCCAGAGATACGGCCACAATACCATCTGCTTTTGGGAAAGTAAGGTGCATTGTGGTTTTCACCTTCCATAGACCCAACACTGAACGGGCAATCGGATCACCTGACCAAGTTGTGTGCTCAGCCACCACGACTCGTGTTGGAACTCGCGCCAAAGTACGCCCCCACAGTGCAATCGATGTCAAAGGCCACATGTTGGCCAAGACGGCATCCGGTTGAACTCTCCGAAGGTAGCTCACCAGTGGAATTAAAGTCTCACGCAAGCGCCTAATTTGTAGGTCGATTACGTTGACATCTGGATGCAACTCATCAAGGAACTCCCCTCTGGCAGATAGCAAAACCATATCAATTTTGTAACCACGGTTTGCAAAACTGTTCGCCAAGTTGACCGCGACTCTCTCAGCTCCGCCTCCGCTAAGATCAGGCAACAGAATTGCAAGTCGATCGCAAGTCAATATAATTCCGATAATCTCATTGGCAAAATTGCCATGCAACCCAAGCATTCAACGACTTGGGGCAAGATGTTTCGCGAAACAATTAAGTAATTGAATCCGTCGAAAGTGGTCAAATCCTTTACCTGCCTGAGTTCTCTTAATTCTTCATGCACCTGAAAATAAGCGAACCTATTAGCATTAAGTAGCCTCCTCAGATCATGGCTTACATTTTCTCGAATCACCTCAATTAAGAAAATTATCTGGCGCTTGCTATCAGCTAATATGTTTGACATTCCCCGAACAACTTCCGCCTCATGGGACTCTACGTCTACCTTTGCTAGAATTAAGTCACTTGAAACTAGGCGCAAAAGGATCTCGTCAATTTTTATACAGAACACGTCAACAGCGACCGCGCCCTGTCCGCTTCTGAATTCTTGATTAAGTGATGCGCTGTAAGAAATTTCTTGAGGGAAATCAAAAAGGGTGAACAATTTATTCTCGCTGCTTGCAGCCAAGTTGAAACAACTTATCGGAAGCTTATTCCTTCTAACATTTGCTTTTAGTGCCATAAAATTAGAATAATTCGGTTCGATCGCAAATATCTTGGCTTTCTTATTGACAGCGGACGCAGCAAGGGCAAAAACTCCGGTATTTGCACCTATATCAAGAACGTGAGTTGCAACTCCTGCAAGCGCCGTGAAACACAAGAGGCTCGGTTCAATTTCAGAATCATTCTTCGCCCAGAATAGCTCGGTTTCTAATGGCGTATTGAAATTAAATAGTTCAATTTTTTTTCCCAAAATAAGAAGAGTAAACCAACCACGAAAATGAAGATGTTTAGTATCAGGGAGAAATCCCAGTATAGCTCTTGATCCCATCTTTATGCTTTGTGCGTAAAGCCAAGATTTTCTGAGTACAGATAAAATCATTTTAACTTTCAATTTTTTATCCCTGCGCAGTTCCCGAGGAGGAAATTTTTTCTGATTCACCTTCTCCTGCACATTAGGTTGATTTTCGTTGTTCGTTGTTCGTTGTTCGTTGTTATTATAGTGATAGTTGATTTTAAACTCATCTAAGACTACTACCTTTTGTTTTATTTACGAATCGTTTTAACCCTGACCGAGTTTCATAGAGAGTCTCCGGTAAAATGCAAAGAAAGCACTCGAGTTATTTTTAGAGGGCATTAAATTAATTTTCGATATATTTTATGAAGGATAATAGAGAGTACACCTTTGATCATTTTAATCCAGGCAGCTCCATGAGGTCTGAAAACCCTACCCCAAGGGGGAAACAACCTATCATGCTCGCCGTAGCTTGACCAAGCATATTTAAAATTTTTGTATATAAAAATGCTTTTAATGACCCTAATTGGATAAACAAAGGTAAATTCTGTGTTCCATGTAGGTTCAAGTGCCCACCAGCCCCAGCTTTTGACCCAATCCTCCGCCCAAAGAGCGCCTGTTTTAGTTGCCTTTAATTTAATTAACGCATCTTCGTAAGCACCTTTTACTAATAGCATTTCCGTCCGCTTAATTGGAGTTCCAATTTCACATCCACCCCTTATAACAGCGGGCCAGGGTATATCAGCCGCGCAAGGGATTCTAGATAAAGGACTAACTATACCTTTTTTGTGTGCATCTGCACTCATTGATTCTTCAGTACCAGACCATGATAAATCTCTAGCGCTCCATCGATCTAAATCGAAAAATCCCCAGTCGCTAAGTCCTACTTGGAAGTGTATAACTACATTCCCTTGAAGAATCTTGTAATCTCTCAAATCTGTTTTATATACTCCAGGATTTGTACCACGCTTTGGGAATCCAGTATAAACTTGGATAGAATTTTTGAAATTTTCGAAAATCATAATATAATGCGCTATAATTTCTTGATCCCACCAAAGTAGTTGGATATCACTTTGTATCAAATTTAAATATTGAAATCCATTATTTTTTACTTGTGCGAAAAGTTGATTATAACCATGATAAAGTGAACCAGTTTTGCTTGCATATTGTGAGTCATGATGAATTTCACTAATATATACTTTTGTGGTATGTTTATATTTATCTACGATCAAGTCAAAGTCTTCAGACTTACCACCAGTAATAATAACAAACAATGGCTCATCACTAATTCGGTAGCATATTATAGAATCTATTGCATTTGACAGATAATCCACATAATTCCAGCCTACAATTCCATGAGCAACTTTATTTTCAAAAATATTTTTCATTTAACTTAATTTATTTGGTTTTGATTATATTTTTCTTATAAACAGGCTTAATCTAAATCTTGAAATGGTAGTTTAAAATTTAAATTTTAAGTATTTTATTTTAGGAAAAAGTCTAAAATTTCACTATAAATATCATTAATAAGAAATTTATTTTAACGCTTAAAGCGGGCATGATATAGTTTGGTTTATTTATATAGTAAATAATCTGCTAAGCAGTTTTTATATATTAAAAAGTAAATTCATTGAAATAAATGACTTTCCCAGTAAATTTTGAATCTGCCGAACTTAAATGAAATGTTTTCATTGTAGCAAGTTTTTCCTAGCATTCCATGTTGTTTAGGCACTATTTCCGTTTCAAACTTGATCAGAATAAATATTCTGAATCTGAGCCAACGACTTATAGCCTATCGTTACCTTGTTGGTTTCATGATGAACTTATATTAATCAAAAATTTGCGATCAATCAAGCAATCTCAAGCTAAGGTTTTTTTATCAATTTAGTAGTCAAACATCATGCCTAACGGAGTGAAAACTGTTGCCGCATGCGCTTCAATACCCTATCAGCGCTATTTATGTACTGGTTAAGCTGACCCATAAAATTCCAGCCCAAGAGGTCTATAATTTCTTCAGGATGAATGAGGTATTTTTCACCAATGGAGTCAATCGCAAAATTTTGATCATGTAAACCTAGATTAGGGTTTTCTACAAAGAAGCGTGAAAAGAGTTCTCTAACATAACTTTCGCTTTGAAGCTGCAAACAATGAGCAATGTATTGCTTAGAGTGTTTATGTGGGTTACCATTGGTTAGAAATAGTGATTCATCATACGAATAAAATGGCCCAGAAAACGAGAATTTGCAACCGCAATATAATGCATAAAGCATGTGACTCCCAATAACGTTAGAGGTAACGTAGTTAAAGCCATCTAATATGCTCCTGACCCTTAATAATGCATTTGCATCATTTGGTCTAGCGCCTTCTATAACATTCAAACCTCGAGCCAATACTGCACTATGTATTGGCGTTTGTAAATCAAAATAATAAATACTGACATAAATACCATCAAAATCCTTCTTGATTGATTCTAGGTAATCAAAATAATTCTCTTGATTAGTTGAAAGGCGTTCTGCCTCAGCAGAATGAGGCGGAAATGCTAGAAGTGCATTCTCACTACGGTATAAGTGCTGTCGTGGAATATAAGAAAAAGGTAGTCCTCCAATTTTGATATTCTCAAAGCCTTCCAAAATTAATGCTTTTCGCTCAATCTCATTTCTAACAATAATCAAAGTCTCCTTATGAAGTCTTGAGCACGCTAGAAGCTCTGCTGTAGGAGTTGTGCTCCAAATCCATCCATGTACCCAGTATGCAGATGACCGTGGTAGACGAAGTAGACCACATTGCTTAGCAAGAAAACTCGAAAACCCATACCTATCTATGTCGCTTGTTAATCGAATTCTCTGACACGGTGGCAGCAAATTTTGTAAAATTGACTGGAAATCTTTTTCCATATTTCAATTGTAACAGGCAGATTTAAATTAGAAGTACAACATGCTTTATAGATCAGTCAATCAAGGCCGCTAAGTCAGACCTCTAAATGAAAGTCTCAGCTATAATCATAATCTATCAACACTAATCACCATATTGCTATTCTTATTTACTAGTTTAAGGAATACCAATGAGTCTTTCATTTGAGGGTCTAACTCTGTCGGTAAACAATCTGCAACTATTGAATAGCTGAACGATAACCGGAAATTGATATAAGAGCAAGGCTAAAAAAATTTCCAAAGAGCTGTTGTTAAAGCCTCTGAAAGCACCCATAACAAGTGCTAAGAAGACTGGCATAACTGAAAGTTTTGCGAAGACTTTAAGGAGAGCCCATGCCAAGTTGGCACATAGGATACTATCAATAAAATTATGGCTAAGCCGAAACATTTGCTCGATGACTAAACTTCACATCACCTGCACGGTGCACTAAGACACTTGAAGCAAACACTTTTCAGAGAAATACACATCAAAGGTGTTTTGAATCCAAGACTTTTACGAGTGTATTATGGCTATCTATTTTAAATTATTGCAATTACCTCCTCATTAACCACATACATGAAACTTTGAAATTTCTCAACAATTACTTGCCGCATACCATATCCCATTTTACTGCAGTATTAATTTTCACATTTTCTTTCAAAACCTTACCAATTAATTGGTCTAGGAATTTCGGCGCCAACCCAAACCCCGGCCTAACACTTCGAAGTACGTCCCTAGTTATCACATCCCCTGCTTTCAAATCCTTTACGAAGTAAAGCGACCGCCTAAACTTCACATTCTCAATCTCGCTCGTCTTGCGCCCATAGTCAACATGACCTAGTGCCTGCCAAGCCGTCTTGCTATCTTTACACAGTTCCAGCAATTCAGCTGGCTCCAGCGAGAAGCTGTCGTCTGGCCCACCGCCACTTCGGTCGAGGGTGAAGTGTTTTTCAATAATGGACGCCCCCATGGCTACGCTGGCAATTGCAGTAGTGTTATCGAGGGTGTGGTCTGACAAGCCAGTGACCAGTTTGAAACGCTGGATCATGTCAGGGATTGTGCGAAGATTGTAGTCGGCAGCAGGTGCGGGATAGCCACTGACACAGTGCAGCAACGCCAGTTCTCTGCACCCTCCTTCTCGAGCTGCATCAATAGCCTCCTGAATCTCCTGCGCATCTGCCATGCCGGTTGAAATGATCATGGGCTTGCGTGTGCTGGCTACATATTTTATCAACTCATGGTCAATAGCTTCGAAAGATGCAATTTTGTAGGCTGGAGCGTTCAGGTCTTCAAGCAAGTCAACTGCAGTGTTGTCAAAGGGAGTACTGAAAATGGTGATCTCTAATTTGCGAGCATACTCAAACAGTGTAGGATGCCATTCCCAGGGTAGGTGTGCTTCCTGGTATAGGTCGTAGAGAATACGATCGTCCCATAACCCACCATGGATGCGAAAGTCTTCTGAGTCACAATTCAAGGTTATAGTGTCCGGTCGATAAGTTTGAATTTTGACGGCATCAGCACCGGCTAGCATAGCGGTTTCGATGAGTTTTAATGCTGTTTCAATGTTACCGTTGTGGTTGGCGGACATTTCGGCTATCACATAAGGTGTAGCATCAACTGAAATGCGCCGCCCCTCTATTTCGATATTAGGATGATTCGACATGCGGTTACTCTTTTAGTCTTATAGACTGGGTTTCCATTCGTGCGAAAGTAGTCCGAAGAAAATTACGTTGTGATAAGAATTGCCATCAAAATGCTGATTGCGCAACAAGCCTTCCTGCTGAAACCCAAGTTTTTGGTGTAACACAATTGATCGCTGATTGTAGTACAGGGTTTGCCCACAGACTTTGTGGAACTTGAGTTTAATAAAGGCGTGATTTAGCGCTGCGCAGCCTAGTTTCCGACCGCTGCCTTTGGGCGCATTCGGAGCGACATAAAACCCCCAATTCATAATTCCACCTTTTTCTGCTTCGTTGAAATTCACGTACCCCATGGGCTGACGATTTTCTTCAAAAATAAGTAAATGTTTTTTCGAGTCTGTAATTGCACATTCAAACCAGCTCTTATGTTCATTCAACTTGATTTCATGCTGGGTGTACATATAGCGTCGAACATTAACGTGGTTGCGCCAGATCAGCACTTGCTCCAAATCAGCATGAACCATGGGCCGAATATGTGATGACAATGGGGTTGAATCAAGCATTTTTCAAATCCATAGCTTTCAAGATTTTATCAACTCCCAGGCCATCGGTGAGAGCACTGGCTGCTATACTCATTTGGCTTTGCCTCTCTAACTTGTTTAGTTCAGCAAACGCAAATGGCAGTTGATTCTCAATATCGTGCACAGGCCCAATTAAAAGAGCTGCATCTGCAGCCTCCATAGCTCTTGCACTAAGCTGTTGATTTTCAGCCAGCACAACCATCAAAGTAGGTAAGCCCAAACAGCAACGTTCCCAAGACGTGCTTCCTGCGGCACCAATTGCTAAATCACTTTCGGCCATACGCTTGGCAATGTCGTTGACATTGATCACTACTTCGGTTGGCCATGGCATTTGCCCCGCCAGTTCATTCACATTCTGCAACCAGGGCGCTTGCAGGCCCATGACAACGGTAATGCGGCATTCATGAGGCAAATCGCAGGTTTTAAGTGCACGCAGAACCTTTCCGGTTGCGTTAGGAAGATCGACACCTCCCATGGTTATGATTAACTTGCGAAATGCTGGCTCAGATTTTCGGCGACGCAGGCTGTAAGAGCGCACTGCTGCAAACTCAGAGCGTAATAAGGCGTAGTGCGGGCCAGTCAAAACTCGGCAGTCTAGGGGCACTAGATCTTTATAGTCTTGCGGCTGGCGGCCAAGGTTTTGATCAAGCAGCAACTTGCAAATATGGGGCCGATTCGCCAAGTCATCAATGACCAATACATTTTTGATTGTTTGCTGAACTAAAGTCTCCCAACGTGCATCTAGCGAGTAATGATCCACTACAAGCCAATCCCAAGTTTGATCAGAAAGTGCATGATTTGTGTCTTGAGCGTCGGACTGTTGATCAGTACCGAGCCAGTTGGAGTAAGTTGTGTCTTCATATTTCATCAGATTTGAACTGCTAATAAGTAGCATGCACTCGTGTCCCTTTAAAGCCAACTTGTAACGCAAATGCTCTGAAATATGACGGCTAACAAAACGAATCCTTGCTCCGTGCTGTTTTAATGCATCCGCCAACGCCAAGCATCTCATGAAGTGGCCAGTGCCGATTTCTTCAGACGAGTCGACACGGAAAGCAACATTAATGTGGGTGAGATCGATGATTTATAAACTTCTAATTGTTTTTGATTTGTAGATACTTTTTTTGCATATCAATAGAAAGATGTACAGGGCCGTAAGGAGAAGCTTCGCCCCAGATGTTGTCTTTCCACCAACATCCATTTTGAATCCACCAAACTCGAGAATCACGAAATCCATCTGCAGTAACCCAGAATTCATCCAAACTTAATCCTACATAATCCAGCCAGTGATAAAGATCATTAGAAACGACATGATCATACTTTCTAACCATCTCAACACCTTGCGCTCGAGTCATGTAGCCAGTTCGAATATCTTTGGATGCATGATCAGAAGCACGGCCATATCCAAATTTAATGAACTTCAGCAAATCATGTACGCCATTTTCGTATCGATCATCCAAATTCGAAGCCGTTCGGTATGTTCTTTCAAAAGGTTTATCTGATAACTTAAAGCCGTATTTATTTTGCACTAATGGTGTGTGTTTGTTAGGATCCCATTTAAAGTAATTTCCAACATAAAGCCCTTTCACTCCCACCTTAAGCACTTCCTCATCCGATGGATACTTTGCCCAGGATAAATCCTTTTCTTTTAGGTTTTCAGAAGGATCATTTAGCATGTCATACCACTCGAATCCACGCAAAGCATGCTCATGTCGAACGCGTGCGCTAAATTCGACAAAATCATCTGGCTCGAACATTCCCGAAACATCCCAAGCCGTTTCACCCCAGATCATTAATGGTATATTGAACTTAGTAGCAATTTGAACAGGATACGTCATGATTCCACAATGCGCGTGCCAGTTCATGTCGCCCATTTTTTTGAAACATAAACGATTAAGTTTTTTCAAAGTTTCAACGCTTGGACCAAAGACTAGATGATCAGCATCAAAGACATGTCTCATAAGGTCACGATTATGGTTCCCTTCAGGCAGGTAGTTATTGCCATGATAAGTTACCAACAATGGCTTCAGTCCATACTCAGCAACCATAACATGGGTTTGATAATAACTATCTTTACCACCACTAACTGGGATAATGCAATCGTAATCTGAGTTATTATTTTTTCTTATTTCTCTAATTTGCTGCTCAAACTTTTTTTGGCGTTTGTTCCAAAACTCTGGAGTCAACATTTCAAAAGCTTCCGCTGCACGGCAACTTGCACATAATCCATTATCATCAATTTGGAGGTTTACTGCGACAGCAGGGTACATACAACGATTACAGTAAAGCATTTTTTTGACCATCACAACTCCTCAAATTTCGAACAAACTTGGTAACCTAACATTCAACCCCTGTTCGGATAAGTATTTTTTTGCGAGGAAGACACTCTGGTCACTGTAATGAAAGATATTAGCTGCCGCAACCGCGTCTACGCCTGTTTTATCCAGTGCCTCAGCGAAGTGACGCCATTCTCCTACGCCTCCACATGCTATTACTGGGATCCTAACCGAATCAGTTACTCTGTTTAACAACTCAATATCGTACCCATTCTTCATGCCGTCACGGTCTATTGAATTTAGTAATATTTCACCGGCGCCTAGTTGTTCGACTGTTTTTGCCCAATCCTCCGGCGCATAGGCAGTCAGTTGTTTGCCTCCTCGGGCCATCACGAACTGGCTCTCCCCTTGCAACTTGACATCTATAGAAATAACAATGCATTGAGATCCAAATTCCTTGGCTGCAGTCTCAACGAATTGCGGATCGTCGATCGCCATCGTATTTAGAGCCACTTTGTCTGCGCCTAGAGACAATCTCTTCTCAATATCCTGAAGATTACGAATATGCCCTCCCACAGTTATTGGCATATATGCAACTTTAGCAACATCTTCGATTATCTCAAAAATGCTGTGGCGATTTGGATGCGCCAAGTCATCGCGGCGCATGTCATATGAGTCGCCATTGCTTATATCAAGATAAATCAACTCATCAGAAGCCCATTCACTAAGCCGCTTAACTGAGGAAATAGGATTGCCAAGGTTTTGATAACGGCTGAACTGCTTACTCTGCACAAGCCAACCATTACGCAACAGGAGAATTGGGATTAGACGTTTTTTTTTCATAGCAAGGCGAGAAAATTCTTAGCTAATCTAATTCCTGTCCGCTGACTTTTTTCAGGATGGAATTGCACACCATAAATATTTTCTCTTTGAACTGCACTACAGAAATTTTCTCCATAAGTAGTTGTTGCAAGCAGATGCTGGTCATTTTTCAAGTGGTAAGCGTAACTATGTACGAAATAGAAATCTGGATCATTCCCCAGTCCAGTTAGTAAAGGTGAATCTTTCTTTCCAGAAACGTTATTCCAACCAATGTGAGGAAGAGGTAGTTGTTTAGAATTAATTATTTCGACATTTCCCTCAATCCACCCTAGCCCAGGGCATTCTCCGAACTCCATACCCCGAGTTGCCAAAACTTGCATGCCAACGCAAATTCCGAGAAACGGCTTCTTATCGTTTAGAACCACTTTTTCCAAAAGATCCATGGGTAATCTTTCACGAATTTTACGCATTGCCGCACTAAAAGCACCTACTCCAGGCAGTACGAAATGCGTAGCTTGTCGAATTTCTGTCGGATCATTTGATATGACGACATGCTCGGCTATCGAGGAAAATAAATTGTAAACGGATTTGACGTTACCAGAGCCATAATCTAAAATGCAAACATAACTCATAATGTTACTTCGTTATATAATTATTATCCTGTATAGAATTAACTTTGACTAATTGACTATGCTGAGTTGATGGGTCACTTTCTTTATTAAATTTTGGGCCTGTAATCAACTCCAACATTATTAACTTTTGACAACTTATTAAATGAATCTACTTCATTTGAATTAGCCACTCAGCGTGTTGAAATCTTCAACCATTGCCATTCGAAAATGACGTTTCCGGCGATTTGCTTGTCTCCGATGATTCGTGTTACAGCTTGTTGCTTCTGGCTATGGCTTTTGTATTCTTTATTAATACTTTCGGCATCGAACTTATCCTTGATCAGGCTGACCTGGTAATTGCCTTGCGCCTTGATAAAGTTACTAAGCAATTCGAAGCTATAGGTATTCTGATGTACGAAATTCGTAGGATTACCGGCACCATCGAAGTCGTCTGAATAAAGAAACTTGTTCAGATAGGTCTTATCGCTCACTAAGGTCCGAATGTAGCAGTGTTTCCTCGTCACTTTGAGAAGACTCTTGATCGGCTCACGAAAATCTGGCAAGTGCAAGAGCACGTTGCAGCAATAAACCACATCAAACTGCCCGAGCGAGTCTGGGATGTTGAAAATGTCTGCAACTTCGAAACGTGTATTGTAATTGCTCTTAAAGTGCTCCTTAGCGAACTGAATGTATTTAACGGTCGCATCAATACCAGTGTATTTGAGGCTCGGATCAAGCCGCACTAATCCGTTATAGTAATGACCAGCGGCGCAGCCAACATCAAGCACAGTCATTCCAGGTGAGTAGACTTCGCCAACAAGCTCAACAAGCTGCTTGGTTGACTCCATCTCCGGGAGTTCGCCGGTAACACGCTTGTAAGTCCTCATCTCTACTTTGTCGTCGTTGTTCCAAATTCGCCATGTGTTATTTAAAGTCGTCAAGTGTTTGTCCTTTAAAATATTTTAATTAGGTATTTTACGTAAATAAGCCGCCGTGCATGGAAGGCCATTAAGCTCCATTAGCTCCACGGCTTCATGCATTTCTTCTTTCAGGCTTGCGAACTGTCTCTCTTGCCGCAAAGCTCTATTTATCATACTCGCCCATGGATGTCGGGCCAGGAGCTCAATGACTCTGTCAAGACTGAAGCAAGCGTCCTCGTGATATAGGTTCTCATATAAAAAACATGCAAAAGCATAGTCACTTTCCCAGTCTACAGTCAGTCGCAAATCAACATACTCCTGCTTAGTCAAGTCGAGTGTAGTTGTCTGAAATTGTCCAAGATTTCGGTTTATATAGAGAGTTACGTGCTCTTTGTCGTCGGCCCGTTCTGCCATTTCAAAGACTTTCTTCAAAGCTGCCGTCGAAATTACTTCAACGTTCATCCCAATTGGCAGTCCGATTGTCCTAGTATACTCGGCAGCCTGCTTGGTGTGTTCCTGTAATGCGAGATCAATATAATTTGGGTCTATGCAAGGATTGTCTGCGGTCAGTCTGACTATCGTGGTAAGCTCATGTTCCATTGCTGCATGATAAAATCGTTCAAGTACGTTATGTTCGCTACCGCGAAAGAGACTAGCACCGCTTTTAATAACGCTAGCAGCGATGTCATCGTTTTCGCTTCCTATCGAGGTTGCGACAATGACCTCATCTACAGACTTCACTCGCCATGCCCTTAAGATAATATTGTCGACGATCGAATTAGGCCCATCAAATGGCAACTTGAGTAAAACTTTTCCATGTAGCCGGCTTGAACTCGCACGCGCCTGAATGATAGCCCCGATTTTTACTAGGTTGCTTACCATGCGGTCCAACCACCATCGACCACTAGATTATGCCCAGTCACATAGTCAGATGCGGCTGAGCTTAAGAAAATAAAAGCACCCTTGAGATCATCTGGATGACCGATCCGCTGTAGTGGGTTCAGCGCTGTCAACTCAGCGATAAAGGCGGCGCTCTCTTGAGTCTTGGCACTTGGGAACGCCCCTGGTGTCACGCAATTGACGTTGATGTTGTGGGGCCCAAGGTAACCGGCAAAGTATCGAGTGAGCTGGATTACGCCCGCTTTTGCAGCACCGTAATGCGAAGGATTGAGTTGCAAAGGGAAGTCTTCGTAGATAGAAAACCGAGGTGAAACCATCCCGTAAATCGAAGACACGTTTATAATCTTTCCACGTCGGTGTTTTTTAAAGTAAGGCAGTGCCGCCCGGATACAACGATGTACACTATTCAGCGTACCTTCGATGCTAAATTCCCAGTCGTCATCAGATATTTTCTCAACTTCATTGCCCCTGCAAAAAAACGCGTTGTTGATCAAGACATTGATTTCCCCTGCACTATTGGCAATTCTTGCAAACGCAGCCTCAACGCTGATAGTATTTCCAACATCACATTTCTCGAAGCAGATTGACGTCGATTCAGGAAATGCTTGTCGAAACTTGTCTTCGCTCTTACCCAAGACAAAGACACGTGCTCCAAATTCGGCAAGCCCGTTGGCAACTGATTTCCCCAAGTACCCATAACCACCGGTTAATAGTACGACTTTCCCAATTAAAGAAAATAGATCAGCGCTCATGCCTTTCCCTTCGGCCACTTGAACGGCAACAAAATTGCCTCATCTTTCTCTTCGAATTGTCGCAACTCAGGGGTCAAGCCTTCGCAACGCTCCAGATGCTCGAATGCTGTCAGATTTTCTTGTAAGTTCGCCAGAGAGTCCACACCAATGACAAGTCGATCAATACGACTGTCGTTCAACCCAAAAGACAACAAAATAGAGGATAGCGGAATGCCCGTAGACTTAGACATACGCTGCAAGTCACAAACCTTAGCCTTGACAGGCCTAAAATGAGAACCTAGCTGGTTCGGCTCCACAAAGAAAAGTCCCTGCAAAAAAATCGACCGCGTGTGCACTTCAATATTCATGTCCTTTAGTTTCGGGAGCAATGATTCAAATCGTCTATCGAATACATTATAAGGTAGTTGTACCACTTGAGGCGCAATGCCACGACTTATGAGCTCCTTTAATTCCTGCGGGTAGTAAACCGATACGCCAACCTTTTCAACTATTCCCTGAGCCTGTAAATTGAGCAAAGTATGCCAGTTTCGCTTATCTTTCATAAACGCGGAAATGTCGTGAACGAGTAATCCATATAGACGATCAACGCCAAGTTTGCCAAGACTCGTTTGGGCCGCAAGTGTCACATCCTCTGGTGTCGTGGCACATGGAGGGATCTTAGATACGATCTTGAAGTTGCATCGACTGCTTGCCAGTGTCGCTCCTAATATTTTTTCGGCATCACCGTAGGCGCCTGCGGTGTCCAGCAGATCAATACCGCCATTAACGGCTCCCTTCAATATGTCTATGACATCATCGGAGGAGACTTTTCCGCAGGCATTATTTATGCCGTAATCTAATCCGAATTGGGCCGTTCCAAGAGCGACTTTGTTTTGCGAAACGGCCATCTATTGAAAGTCATCCAATCCGAGCAGATTTCCAAGGCGAACGTACCCAGCAACCATATTACTGAGCGCATCTTCAATGAACTTAGTCGAAACGCCTGACCCAGCCCAAATACAAAGAGTATTTTCCGGCGTTAAGTCGACCTCCCTTTGGAGATTTTTGAATTTGTTAAGTGAACTTAAAAAAGACAATGACAACTTCTCCCTTAAAAAAATAAGTAAAGTTCGTGACGGAATTTGAAATACAAGCTGGAGGTAGAAAGTTCTGGATAATTAAAAATATCTGTGCTCACAAAACGTTCAGGCTGGAAATGAAGAGAGTGCCGATTTGAGTGATTCGATAATGTGAGTCTGCTGCGCTGCCATTAAACTCGGAAACATCGGAATGCTTATGGCCTCCGAGAAATACTGTTCAGCCTCAGGGCAATATCCTTTCATAAATCCCATCTTCTCGTAGTATGGTTGACGATAGACTGGAATGTAATGCAAATTTACGTTAATCCCCGCTGCGTGCATTGCTTCAAACACTTGGCGATGGGTCAAATTAATTTTACTAAGCCTCAAACGAATTGGGTAAAGGTGGTAACTGGAACAGCTGTCAGGGTGTTGCCATGGGGTTAATATTGATAAATCGGCCAACATCTCATCATAATTCATGGCAAGCTTGCGACGCTTAGCGACAAACTCATCGATTCGCTGTATTTGACTCAAACCCAAAGCGGCTTGAATGTCAGTCATGCGATAGTTGAAACCTAGGCTTATCTGCTGATAATTCCAAAGTTCATCTGAAAACTTGGGATGTATATTTGTAGCGTCGCTGGTGATTCCATGACTGCGAAACAGGCGCAATCTCTTAACTAATTCTTCATCGTTGGAGAGCGCCATTCCACCCTCCCCTGTGGTTATGATCTTTACCGGGTGAAAACTAAACACAGTGATATCACTGTATTGGCAGTTGCCAATTGGTTCGTTTTTATATTTGCCGCCAATGGCATGAGAAGCATCCTCGATGATCTTGAAGCCGTAGCGCTGGCCAAGAGAGTAAATGCCTGCCATGTCGCATGGCTGGCCGCACAGGTGCACCGGGATCACCACTTTGGGCAACTTGCCGGTCTTTTCTGCTTGGGCCAGTTTTTCTGCCAAGCAAGCCACACTCATATTGTAGGTTTGTGGGTCAATATCAACAAAGTCGATACCTGCACCGCAGTAAAGCGCGCAGTTGGCGCTGGCCACAAACGTGATCGGCGTGGTCCAGACAAAATCGCCAATGCCAACACCCAATGCCAAGCAAGAAATGTGTAGGGCACTGGTGGCGCTATTTACAGCAACCGCATGCTTTGTGCCATAGTACTTGGCTACCGTTTTTTCAAAAACAGGAACGAGTGGGCCTTGCGTTAAGAAGTCAGAGCGCAGAACATCCACGACCGCATCAATATCAGCCTGAGTAATGTCTTGGCGAGCGTAAGGGATCATATTAATCAGTTCTTTATCTTCTCGTAGTTTTGCCCTATCCAAGCCTGCAAGGTGTTGATGCTCATCCAATCGCGATTAGTGTCTGAACAGTAGTGGAAATCAGAGGCGACTAGCTTTCCGCCGTTTATGCGCTTAGGATCCAAGAACCAATCATGGATGGATGGCAAGATTTTGTAGTGCTCGGGGTATTCGTAGGTGTGTGGTGCGTCTTCAAGACCTATCATTTGCTCATGGAGTTTTTCGCCAGGGCGGATACCAACTATCTCTTGATTGGCGGCTGGGGCGCAAGCCAGAGCCACATCAATCAATTTCATGGAAGGGGTTTTCTTCACATAAATTTCACCACCCACCATGTCTTCAAAGGCATGCCAAATTAAAGCGACACCTTGCTCCAGGGTGATCATGAAACGGGTCATTTTTGCATCAGTAATTGGCAGCACACCCTTATTTGCGAGTTTCAAAAATAATGGGATGACAGAACCGCGCGAACCCATTACGTTGCCGTAGCGCACGACTGCAAAACGGGTGTCCCTTTCACCGGAGTATGAGTTGCCAGCGATAAACAGCTTATCAGAAGTCAGTTTGGTAGCACCGTACAAATTGACAGGACTGCTTGCTTTATCAGTTGATAGAGCCACTACACGCTTGACCCCTTGATCAATACAGGCGTCAATGAGGTTCATGGCACCAATCACGTTGGTCTTGACACATTCAAAAGGGTTATATTCAGCAGTAGGCACAATCTTGGTTGCGGCGGCGTGCACAACAAAGTCAATACCATTCAATGCCCGAGACAAACGATCTTTATCACGCACGTCCCCAATAAAGAAGCGAACCCTATGATCGTCACCATAGAGTTTGGCCATTTCCCACTGTTTCATTTCATCACGCGAGAAAATTACTAAGCGCCGAGGTTTGAATTTGGCCAACGTCATAGGAACAAATGCGTGACCGAATGAACCAGTGCCGCCTGTGATGAGGATGGATTGGTTATTTAGCATAAGTGTTGCGTACTTTTATTGTTGGCGGTATTTGTTCCGCTTGATTTACGATGTCTTGATATGTGCCGGTTCGTTTAATTTTACCGTCCCTCAACTCAACTATCTTTGTGCAGTTTTTTAACGTGCTTAAGCGGTGGGCTATGATAAGAAGGGTCAGATTTTCACTGAGGCCTTCTATGGCCTGCATGACTGCTTGCTCGGTTTCGTTGTCCAGCCCGCTTGTAGCCTCGTCGAAGATAATAACATCAGCTTTTTTGTAGAGGGCGCGGGCAATGCCGATGCGCTGGCGTTGACCACCAGACAAACGAATGCCACGTTCGCCAACAAGGGTTTTATACTGGTCAGGCCAAGTCTCAATTATGTCGTCTATCTGAGCCTGACGCGCTGCTTGTTTTACTCGCCCCTGGTCAATTTGCTCATTAGGTACGCCAAATGCGATATTTTCTTCAATGGTGCTGTCTGATAGAAAAATAGTTTGCGGTACGTGTGCAATATGTGATTGCCAGGCGCGTTGATTGAGCGGCGTTATAGGTTGCTTGTCGATTTCAATTTTACCATTTGTCGGCTGCAGCAGACCCATTACAATGTCCAGCAAAGTACTCTTGCCACTACCAGTCACGCCAATGAAGCCTACGCGACTTCCTTTTGCAATTGAGAGATCCAGATTCTTAAGAACCCACGGGGTTTTCGGACTGTAGCGGTACTCGAGTTGCTTAATGATGATCTGATGCTGGAAAGGAATCGGTTTGGCAGCTGGCTGTTCGGCATAATCTGGCAGAGGTTGGTCGAGCAATGCGAGCGTGTCTTGCAGCGAAGCCTGCTGGCCCAGAATGTATGACCAAGCCCCATACGCTTGCTGCAATATGGGCAGAAGACGCTGAGCACCCATCGCCAATGCCCCGAGAATAGGAATCGACTTGGCGATACCATCAGCTTGTTGGGCGATGGAGTACGCCAATCCCGCGATAAGAAGCATGCCCAATGCTTCCAAGCCATAACGGGGTGAAGAACTGATAAATGAATTGTTACCCTGAACACGGCGAAGGGGTAAGTCGGCGTCACGGTAAATCTGGCAATAAGTAGCTTGACTACCATCGATCAGCACATCGCGTATGCCGCCCAGTCCTTCTTGAAGGGACTTAATGACTTGAGTGGACTCGCGGGCAGTGATCTG
>Ga0214919_10002235_pt1 | contig 30718 bp, 23 predicted proteins | sample LL1503_MetaG_FD_177994 | JGI IMG/M metagenome (GOLD analysis project Ga0214919, IMG submission 177994) | Freshwater microbial communities from Lake Lanier, Atlanta, Georgia, United States - LL-1503 | ecosystem: Environmental > Aquatic > Freshwater > Lake | place: USA: Georgia | collected... | reverse complement strand
CGCACATCTAGCTGCGGTTTGGTCGGCGAAGGGTCCAGTCGAGGCTGAGCAAAAATTCCGCTCTCCCGCATCTGGCGCAAAATTTCCTGCCCTGAGGTTTGAAGTTGGTCAAACTCCGGCCCTTGTAAAACCAGTTGGACGGCTCCCGCGCCTTTCGTCCCGCCACCACCGAAAGGCCGACCCGCGGCGACTGAGGCTTGGACACCGGTCATTTTAGCTTGAAGCATTTTACGTACATCCACGGTGATTTCCTGCGACTTCCGTTTGCGGTCCTCCCAGAGCTTGAGCGTGGCGTTGATGTAGGAACTCGTCTCGGTCATGCGCATGAACGTGCGGTCGATTTCCGGTATCGTGAGCGCTATTTGTTCAGCTTCAGCCGAGTAAAGCTTGAGGTATTCCGGCGTGGAGCCTACCGGCGGAACCATGTTGATCGTGAAAATGCCGCGATCCTCCATCGGGACGAGTTCACGTTGCAGTTGCGTGTAGAACCAAGCGCCAGCCAAAGCGAAACAGAGTCCGAATAATAATACCGCAGATTTGTAGCGCAGCGAAACCTGAAGCCATCGGGCAAACACAGCGGTCATCCAAATAAAAAAAGGCTCGGTTTTAATGTAAAACCAACCGTGAGCCTCACCATTGGGTCCGTGGCCGCGAAGCAGGCGCGAGCACAACATCGGTGTAAGCGTCAAAGCGACAAAAGCCGACACAAGCACGGAGACCGCAAGCGTGATGCCAAACTCGTAAAACAAACGACCGGTCTGGCCTGACTGAAACGCTACCGGCACGAACACTGCCGCAAGCGTGAGTGTGGTTGCGATGACAGCAAAGGCGACTTGGCGGGCACCGAAAATAGAAGCCGAGATCACTTCTTCACCGAGCTCAATTCGCCGGTAGATATTTTCCAGCATCACAATCGCATCGTCCACCACGAGACCGATACCGAGCACGAAAGCGAGGAGAGTCAGAATATTAATCGAAAACCCCAACGCGGCGATGATAGCAAAAGATCCGATAATCGAAACGGGGATAGCGACGAGGGGAATCAGCGTCGCGCGCCAATTGCGTAGAAACAGGAAGATCATCAAAACCACGAGTATGGCAGCCTCGTAAAGTGTCTTATAAACCTCTTCCACGGAGCGGGATATATAAGCCGAGTCATCACGACTTACTTCGATATTTATTCCATCGGGCATCTGCGTTTTGAAAAGTGGAATAAGTTTTTTTACGCCATCGATAGTCTCGAGCAGGTTGGACTGTGATTGTCGCAAGATTTGAACGCCGACGGTGGGGCGACCTTTAAACAGCGTGTCAGTGCGGTACTCCTCGGCGCCGAGTTCGACGCGACCTACGTCGCTAAATTTGACCTGATAGGTGCCTCGGGTGGCCAAAATGAGATTCTCGAATTCAGAAACTTCATTCATATTCGCAATAAAGCGAATGGGGAATTCGCGGGTAATTGATTCGATGCGTCCGCTAGGAACTTCGACGTTTTGCCGGCGCAGGGCGCTCTCGACGTCGCTCACCGTAAGCCCGTATGCGGCGAGTCGGTCGCTATCGATCCACATCCGCATCGCGTAACGTGGACCGTCTACAATGATCGAGCCTACGCCTGGAACCGTTTGCACTCGTGGCACGACGATACGGTCGAGCATTTCGACGATTTCCAGTCGCGTGAATCGCGTGGAGTTAAAAGACATCGAGAGGATCGGGGTCGAGTCGGGGTCAGCCTTACTCACACGCGGTGGATCAATCTCGGAAGGAAGTTTTACCCGACTAACGCGGTCTCGGATATCATTGGCCGCTTCGTCGATGTTGCGACCTAGGTTGAATTCAATGGTGACGGTCGAACGTTGCTCGGAGGAGTTGGAGCGGATGAGCCTAATTCCTTCGATCGCGGCGACTTCCTTTTCAATCGGCTCCGTCAATTTCGATTCAACAACTTGCGCAGACGCTCCTGGATAATTGGAGATGATGGAAACCGTGGGTGAATCCACGTTGGGGTATTCGCGCACGGGCATTTCGCCAAAGCGCAGCAGACCGACCAATATGATGATAATGGACGCCACCAAGCAGATGACCGGGCGTCGAATGGAAAGATCGGAAAGGATCATAGCGGTCGATCAATTCGAGCTATCGACACGAAATTCTTTACGGATCGGACGCGGCGCTAGCTTAGCTCCTTGGAATAAAATCAAAGCGCCTACGCCCGAAGCGACGACGGATTCTTTTTCCAATACAGTATCTTTTTTCACCGGATGGATCTCAACTAGACCCTTGCTTCTGAGCCCGAGCGTGACGGGAACAAAATCCGCCGTGGGTTCGGGGCCGCTTCCTGTGCGAACCACCACCACCTGTGGCCCTTTAATGGAATTAAAAATCGAGCCTTCTGGCACCGTCAAAACCGCTTTATGGACCGCGAGAACCAATTCTACATTGGCAAACATGCCGGGCTTCATATCAGGCGGAGGGTTGGTTAAATACCCCTTCGCTTCGCTCGAACGCGTATCGGGATTGATCACCGAACTCACAAAATAGACTTCACCAGCCACCGCTTTTTCGGAATCCATCGAGCGTGAACGCACGAGGAAAGAAGTGCCAATTTTGACGCGGCGCAGGAAGCGTTCCGGCACCTGAAAGTCGAGTTTTAGACGACTGAGATCATCGATTGTGGTCAGCGCGCTTTGGTTGGTCACGTAATCCCCCGGCGAAATTGTTCGCGCACCGATGAAGCCGTCGAAAGGCGCCCGAATTTGAGTCTTTTCGAGTCGATTGCGCAGCATCGTGAGCTGGGCCTTTGCGGTATTAAATTCCGAGATAGCGCGATCGTGGGCGGCCTGGGTCGTGTTCTGCGCACCTAACAAAGTGACGCTGCGCTGAAGGTTTATTTCGGCGAGTTTGTACGCTTCCTGCGCTTGAGTGGTCTGAGCGACTAGCTCGGTGTCATCGATGGTGAAAAGGATTTGGCCCTTAGTGACCTTTTGTCCTTCCTCGAAAAGTATAGAACGCACTAGCCCCGCCACTTCAGCGCGCATCCGCGCGGATTCGTTTGGGGCGACCGAGCCAACCAAGCTCAGTGTCTCGGTGACATCCTGGCGTACAATTGAAATCACTTCAACTGGTTGCACCACGGCGTTGGCCGCAGCTTTGCGCACCTCGCTACGCTTATCCTTGCATCCCGCCAACGTAAACAGGCCTATCAATATGAGAAATACGGGACGTAAAACACGAAAATGAGATTGAGACATTACGATGAGAAAGACGGTACTTTGACAGAAAAGACGCTTAGAAAAACGTCTCCTTACTAGCAAACGCGATTCAAGACCCAATTCAATTCAGCAAATTGCGATAAGCATCTGCATCCAAGAGCGAGGCAGCAGCCGAGGAATCGGCCAGTTTTACCTTTAACATCCAGCCCGCGTCATAGGGTGCGGAGTTGACCGTTTCAGGCGCACTTTCTAGGGCTGTGTTCACGGCGAGAATCGTAGCGGCCACCGGTAGGTACAAATCCGAGGCGGCCTTGACTGACTCGACTACACCAAAAGCGTCACCGGCTTTAAGCACGGCTCCGATCTTGGGTAATTGCACATAGGTAATGTCTCCCAGTGCGGCCTGCGCGTAATCGGTGATTCCGATGGTGGCGCTGCCGTCGGCTTCGAGATGGAGCCATTCGTGTGATTTAGCGTAGCGGAGTTGGCCGGGGACGTTGCTCATGATGATTTTTTCAATGCGACGAAGGGTGGTTTTACTAGGTGTAAATTCAATTTTGTCCCGCGGATATCCACGGCCAAAGCCTGAGAAGCAGAAGGGGTCGTAACCAAGGCGGAGCCGATTGATTCGTTGAGGATGGGTGAAAGCGTACCAGATAAAACTCGGCCCACTGTTAATCCGCCAGCATCCAGAACGGGCGTATCAGCACGCACGATGCGGCGGTCGCCTGTTTTAAAGAAAATGACTTGATGCGCTGCACCATTTTGCTTCTCCGCTAACAGTGCGGATCGGCCAATAAAATCCACGCCTTTATCTAGTTTAACCGTCCAGCCGAGGCCGGCGGTGAGCGGCGATATTTCTTGAGTGATTTCATGGCCGTACAGCGGATAGCCGGCTTCAAGCCGAAGGCTGTCGCGCGCACCAAGACCGGCGAGTTCGAGCCCGTGAGGAGCGCCAGCGCTCAAAATGGCCTCCGCCAATGCGACAGCATCGCCGGCCGCATGGTAAAGTTCTAGGCCATCTTCGCCGGTGTAACCCGTGCGACTGATCAAGCAGTGCACGCCCGCGACGGTGCCCTCCGTGAAATGGTAATATTTAACGAGGCCGAGTTTTGCCCCGGTCAAGGTCTGCACGATTTCAGCCGCTTTGGGCCCTTGGATCGCCAGCAAAGCGTAGTCCTCGCAACGATCTGTGATCGTGACGGCAAACGGCATAGCCTGTTCACGTATCCAAGCGAGATCTTTGAGAATATTGCCAGCGTTGATACACAAAAAATAATCCTCCGCAGCTCGCATGTAGACGAGTAGATCGTCCACAACACCGCCGTGGGGGTAACACATCGGCGAATAAAGCACGCGACCAGGAAAGAGCTTAGCCACGTCGTTGGTGACGAGGTAATTCAAAAACTTAGCCGCCTCAGGACCACGCACATCAACTTCGCCCATGTGGCTGACATCGAACATCCCGGCTGCGCGGCGCACGACCTTGTGCTCCTCTAAGATGCTGCGGTATTGCACGGGCATTTCCCAACCCGCAAAATCGACGAGCTTGGCGCCATGGGCGGCATGGAAATCGCGCAACGGAGTGCGTTGGAGTTCGCTCATGCTTTATACTACGGTCGCATGGGTTGGACGCGGCAAGGCTCTTTTCCCCGCCGAGCTCGATTCGCAGTTTGTATTCGCCAAGCGCGGTAGGTGCATAAACTAACGTCATGCAATGGCTGGTCCTAACAATCCTTCTCACGCTCGGCCTTTCTTTCATGTGTTCAATGCTCGAGGCCATTGTGCTCAGCACTTCGGTTACGGAAATCGAGCGTCTTAAAAAGAGCCGGCCGCGCCGCGGACTGCGCTTAGAAATCATTAAACACGAGCTCGACGCCACAATCTCGGCGATTCTTACGCTCAACACCATCGCTAACACGCTCGGTTCGATGCTCATTGGCAGCCTCGCCGCCACGTTGTTCAACGAAGTCGTGGTCGGCATCCTCTCCGGTTTACTTACGCTCACGGTACTCGTTTTCTCAGAAGTGCTGCCCAAAAGTCTCGGAGTTGCTTACCGCAAAACGCTCCAGCCGCATGTGGTTTATCCGATCTGGTGGCTACGCCGAGCGTTGGTGCCCATCACGTATTTATGCAATGTGGTCGTGCGGTTATTTATCCGCAATGTGCCTGAAATCCAACACTCGGAGGAAGAAATCCTTCTTCTCGCTGAACGCGGGGCCCAGCAAGGCACGCTGACTAAAAGCGAATCGAGCATCATCACCAACGCTCTATCGTTAGACAACGTACGCGTGAGCACCTTGATGACGCCCCGCACCGTGATTACCGCCCTGCGCCGCGATGCGACGATCACCGAGGTATTTCGCGATTTACCCAGCGTACCATTTGGTCGGATGCCCGTGTACGGGCGCAATATCGATGATATTGTGGGGCTCGTGCGAAGACGCGATCTACTCAAAGCCAAGGCCAATGATCAGGACAGCTTCACCGTCGCTCAACTCATGACGGAGGCCCATTTCATCCCTGAAACGATCGCCGTCGCCCAAGCCCTGCATCTCTGCCTGAAGGTCCACATCAAAATGCTTGTCGTCGTTGATGAATTCGGTGCTACCGCTGGCGTGCTCACGATGGAGGATATCATCGAACACATATTAGGCCGTGAAATTTTTGAAAAAGATGACGTCGCCGTCGACATGCGCGAACTCGCCCGCTCTCAACAACTGCGATCGACGAAGACGTCGATTAAGCCCAAAGTCTAATCTACCCTCCAACGCATGTTCCTCGCCTACTGGGTGCACGATCTTAGCCCATTCTTGATCCGGTTCACCGACACAATCGGCATCCGCTACTACGGGCTTTCCTACATGCTGGGATTTATTACGGCCAGCTGGTTGCTGAGAAGTTATGCGCTCGCCGGTCGGTCGCCCTTGGGCGTCGAAAAAATTGCCGATTTAATCATCTGGCTAGTATTCGGCGTGCTGCTGGGGGGCCGCTTGGGTTATTTTCTTTTGTATCAACCCGCGACTTTCTTTTCGGATCCCCTGGGACTATTTAAATTATGGGAAGGTGGCATGGCCAGTCACGGCGGGTTCGTCGGTGTGGGCTTGGCAATCTGGGGATTCGCGCGAACGCAAAAGATCCCGTTTTTACATGTGTGCGATCTCATTGCTTCATGTGCCTCAGCTGGGCTCATGTTTGGCCGGATAGCCAATTTCATTAACGGCGAACTTTGGGGGAAAATCACTGATGTGCCATGGGCCGTTATTTTTCCTCACAGTGCGGCGCCCGAGATTCCTCTTTTTCAAATCTTACCACGCCATCCGTCTCAGCTTTATCAGGCGGCTCTGGAGGGCGCATTACTGCTCGCGTTTATGCAGTGGCGTTTTTGGCGTAGCGCTGTGGTTCGAAGCCAACCGGGAAGACTGACCGGCGAATTCTGGCTGGCCTACGCTGCGATGCGCATCATCGGGGAACGCTTTCGCGAACCTGACGCGGGTTTGATCCTAGGAATGAGTCGAGGCACGTTTTACTCGTTGTTCTTAATCGTAGGCGGATTAATTTTCATCGGCTACTCCCAGCGGCGTAATCAAACCAGCGTCTGAACGAACGCTCAACGCTCAGCTGTCTGCGATTAGGGTGTTAGCTAAACGGCAAAAGTCAGCCGTTGAGCGGTTCAGACGACAGTCCCGGGCGGTAAGATGCCGCCCTTGGGCACGACCAGTACGCCGTCACGGATGATCACCACGCCGTTGGCATATTTACCGTCAGCCTTACCTGTTGCATCGAGGGTGCAGCCGTCGCCGATGCGGGCGTTTTTATCGATAATCGCTCCCTTGATGCGGCAATTTTTCCCGACACCTAGCGGAGGCCGGCCACGCTCCGTGTTCGTCGCCAACTGAGCCTCAGTTTCATAATAATCCGAACCCATCACAATGGTGTCCTCCAAGGTGCAGCCTTCCGCTACAAAAGAACGGATGCCGAAGACACATCGCTTGATGCTGGAGTCGGCCAAGATCGAGCCATCACCGATCACGGCATGATTGATGTGGCAGTTATTGAGTTTGGATGCGGGTAAGTAACGATCTTGGGTATAAATGGGAGCCGATGGATCGAAGAAATTGAACGGTGGAAGCGGCTGTGCCAGCGCGAGATTTGCCTCAAAAAAGGCGCGCACCGTACCGATGTCTTCCCAATAGCCCTCGAAAATATGGGCGCACAATTTCTTTTTTCCGAGCAAGCCGGGAATAACCTCTTTGCCGAAATCGGTCATCGTGTTGTCGAGGGCCTCGACTAGGGCCGCTCGGTTAAAAACATAAATACCCATTGAGGCGAGACAGCGCGGCTCAGCCGACGGAGTTCTAAGTTTGGCCTCGAGCGCATGACTCAACGTGAGGCCTGCAATGATCGCAGGGTCTTTGGGTTTTTCTACGAAACGTGCGATGGTGAGATCGTCATTCACCTGCATCAGCCCCAAACCCTCTATTTTCGAAACCGGAAACGGGATCGCCGCGATCGTGACATCCGCTTTGGTTGCGAGATGTTGCGCGATGATCTCGCGAAAATCCATGCGGTAAAGTTGGTCGCCTGATAGAATCAAAACTAGGTCGTGCTCGAAAGAGCGAAAATGAACGAGATTGCGACGCACGGCATCGGCAGTGCCTTGATACCAATCCACGCTTTTCTCCGTCTGTTCGGCCGACATGATATCAACAAAACCACCGCCAAAGGGATCAAAGTGATACGTGCCTTGGACGTGACGGTGCAGCGAAGCAGTCTGAAACTGCGTGAGCAAAAATATGCGGTTAATCTCTGAATTGATGCAATTTGAAATCGGAATATCGACGAGGCGGTATTTGCCTGCGAGGGGCACGGCTGGTTTGCAGCGCTCCATCGTCAGCGGCGAAAGACGCGTCCCGCGACCACCGCCCATGACCACCGCTAGAGTTTGTTTACGTCGTTCGGCCATAATTTTGAATTATCAGTTGTAATCGTTTAGTGCTCAGATGCACTCGTAAACAAATTTCATAAAATATGTGCGGAATCATTGGTTACGTTGGAAAACAAAAAGCGGCTCCATTTATTCTGGAGGGGCTAAAGCGTCTGGAATATAGAGGCTATGATTCTACTGGCGTTGCCATCCTGCAAAACGGGGCTTTTTCCGTACTTAAAAAAATCGGCCGGGTCGCCAATCTTGAGCTCGAAGTCGCCAAGGTGAGTCTTGGCGGTACTTATGGCATAGGTCACACGCGCTGGGCTACGCACGGAGGTGTAACCGACCTCAACGCCCATCCTCATCTAAGCAGCGACGGAAAATTCGCTCTGATTCATAACGGCGTGATCGAAAATTACGCCTCGATGAAAAAATATCTACTTGGCAAAAATTACACGTTCAAGTCCGAGACCGACAGCGAGGTGCTATGTAATCTGATTTCCTACCATTACGCGAAGGAACCCGTTACCGCTCAGGAAAACCGGTTTTTGACCAGTGTGCGCAAGGCACTGCTGCACGCTGAGGGCACTTACGGCATCGTCGTTATGTGCCTCGATCACCCTGGAGAGATGGTGGCTGCACGCAAAGGCTCGCCCCTCATCTTGGGCTTGGGTGAGGGCGAAAATATCGTCGCCAGCGATGTATCAGCCATCATTGCACGCACGCAGAGCGTGGTCTACCTTAACGACGGCGAGATAGTGCATTGCACGGCGAAAGAATTTCAAATCACTACGCTGGCCCTTGAAGCGGTTTCACCGACTGTAGCTAAGGTCACTTGGAATTTAGCCGATGCCGAGAAAGGGGCTTACGCGCACTTCATGGAAAAGGAAATTTTCGAGCAACCACTTGCTTTAGAAAACGCCATGCGCGGTCGCTTCTCTGAGGACGGAAGCACAGCGAATTTTGGCGGGCTGAACACCACCCCGATTGAGTTCCGCGGAATCGAGCGTTTTATGTTCTGTGCCTGTGGTACAGCTTTGCACGCTTGTATGGTCACGGAACATCTCATCGAGCAATATGCCCGCACGCCGGTCGAATGTGATTACGCCTCGGAGTTCCGTTACCGTAACGCTCCACTTTTTCGCAATACACTTTTCTTTGTGATGAGCCAATCAGGCGAAACCATCGATACCCTCGCGGCACTCCGTGAAGCTAAACGTAAAGGCTACAAAGTTCTTGCGATTAACAACGTCGTTGGTTCGAGCATCGCCCGCGAAGCGGATGGCGGCATTTACCAGCACGTCGGTCCAGAAATCGGAGTAGCCTCGACTAAAGCATTCACCTCGCAACTTTTAATCGGTGCGATGCTCGCGCTTTATATCGGCCGAATGCGCGACATGAGTTTTGGCGAAGGCGTGCGCTACGTTACCGCGCTTAAATCCGCGCCCAATTTGGTACGCAAGGCCCTAGAGCAAGCGTCGCACATTCAAGAAATCGCCAAGCGCTACTCCCATCACGCCGACATGCTCTTCCTCGGCCGCATGTCGCTTTTTCCTATAGCACTCGAAGGTGCGCTTAAGTTGAAGGAAATTTCTTACATACATGCCGAGGGTTATCCGGCCGCTGAGATGAAACATGGCCCGATTGCCTTAATCAGCGAGCATTGCCCCAGTGTGTTTTTCGCCCCGCGCGGTGAAATCCTAAATAAAATAATTTCCTCGATGCAGGAAATCAAAGCCCGCAAAGGTCCGGTTATTGCCATCATCACCGAAGGCGTCGAGCTGCCCGAAGGTCTGGCCGATGACGTGATCGTCATCCCTGATTGCCACGATGCGATCTTGCCGATCGTAGCATCTATTCCCGTTCAACTTTTAAGTTATTACATCGCGGTTGCACGTGGTTGCGATGTCGACAAACCGCGTAATCTAGCCAAATCGGTCACGGTGGAATAAAACGCCTACTGTCGGCTATCCGATTTCGTGCGCGCAGAAACGGCCTTGCCCGGCGCTGAACAGCCTCGAATATCCCAAGTCTTAGCCGATGAACATCCACCCGAGCAAGGAAGCCTTCGCGCGTCTCGCCACCCAAGGAAACGTCATTCCCGTATACACGGATTTGATGGCGGATTTCGAGACACCTGTCTCCGCATACGCCAAATTAAAAGAAGCAGGCCCGTCCTATTTGCTCGAATCCATCGAGGGCGGTGAACGTCTTTCTCGCTACAGTTTTATTGGTTGTCGCCCGCGCAAAGTGCTAGCTTGTGGCCCTGTCAGCACCGAAATCCGCACAACCGGTGCTCCCGTCAAAACCGTCCCCACCCCACAGGATCCACTCACCTTGGTGGAGGCGGAAATGGCCGGTTATCGCCCCGTCACACTGCCAGGATTGCCGCGTTTCACGGGAGGAGCTGTCGGATTTATTGGTTACGAATACGTCACTCGAATCGAGCCGAGCGTGCCGGCCGCCCCCGCAGATGAGCTAAAGATGCCCCTGCTCTATTTCATGTTCTCGGATTCGCTGCTCATTTTTGACCGGGCGAAACAGACGCTCCGATTGTGCGTCAACGCTCATGTCAAAGATGACCCCGCTGGCGCCTACGACGCTGCTGTGGCTGAGTTGAACACGCTGTTTGAATTGTTGCGTAAACCTCGTGAGTTGGCACCGGCGCCGTTGATCGAACCGGCCAAAGTCACGGTGCCACCGGGCAACTTCACGCAAGCGCGATTCGAGCACGCCGTCGAAGCCGGCAAAGAATTTATTCGTTCGGGCGATATCATTCAGTTCGTACCTTCGCAGCGCTTCACGCGGCCCTTTGGCGGCACGCCGCTCGATCTGTATCGCGCACTGCGGACGGTGAATCCGTCACCCTACATGTTCATTTTGGATACGGGGGATTTTGCAATCGTCGGCGCCTCGCCCGAGGTGCACGTGCGATTGACTGACGGCCGCGTAGAAATTCGCCCTATCGCCGGTACCCGCAAACGTGGGGCTACGCCCGCCGAGGACGCGGCCTTGGAAACTGAACTTTTAGCCGACGAGAAAGAGCGCGCCGAACACCTCATGCTAGTCGATCTCGCCCGCAACGACATTGGTCGCGTTTGCACCTACGGATCAATCACAGTGCCCGAGATGATGGTCGTGGAGCGTTATTCTCACGTCATGCATATCGTGTCTCAAGTCGAAGGCACAATCGCACCGGGCCATACCGCCTACGATCTAATGCGGGCAACTTTCCCAGCGGGCACCGTTAGCGGGGCTCCTAAAATCCGCGCCATGCAAATCATTGCTCAAAGCGAGCCTTCGCAACGCGGATTTTACGCGGGGGCACTCGGTTACTTTGGCTACGATGGCAATCTCGACTCGTGCATCATGTTGCGCACAGCTCTCTTAAAAGACGGCAAACTCCACATCCAAGCAGGAGCGGGCGTGGTTGCTGACTCAGTGCCTGCATCGGAATATCAAGAGACTGTAAGCAAAGCCTCTGCTTTATTAAAAGCTGCGGAGATAGCCTCGGGGTTCTAAACGTAGATGCGAGTTATACCAGCGGGCAGATGGGACGAAGTGTGCCCCCGTGTAATCTTAGCTGCGCCATAATTACGCGTATTTCGCACTGGTTGGCGCAACCAAACGCCCGGCTCGCTCGTAACTGAGTTTGGAACGATTCCCGCTTTAATGGGATCAAACACAATCCGACCAACCCTCCCTAATAATTCTTCCATGAGCACCCTAACAAAAACGCGCCGTACTTCGTCTCGGTCCGTCTCGGATTCAGTGGAACCGGTAACGACGGCAAGCCTCACCACCCTTGCCGATGCCCCACCCTCGTTTTTAGAAAAATCCGAGCGGAATGCCGAGGCGCCTATCGCGCATGGCGAGCGGAGCAATCTTCAGCTTTATCTGCAGGAAATCGGAAAAACCCCGCTCCTTACCATTAAGGAAGAAATCACTTTGGCTCGACGCATCCGCAAAGGCAGCAAAGCCGCTCGCGACCATATGATCTCCGCCAATCTACGGCTCGTCGTGAAAATCGCGATGGACTACAAGGATTTTGGCCTGCCTCTCCTAGACCTCATCAGTGAGGGTAACATCGGCCTAATCAAAGCCGTCGAGCGTTTTGATCCTCGCAAAGGCGGCAAGCTCTCCACGTACGCCGCGTGGTGGATTAAACAATCCATCAAGCGGGCGCTAGCGAACCAATCCAAGACCATCCGCCTGCCGGTTCACCTGGTTGATAAAATTTCCAAAATGCGGAAGACCGCGATGCGCCTATCCGAACAACTCGGGCGGGAGCCTTCGGACGAAGAGCTCGCCATCGAGTTGCAGATTCCTACCTCTAAGGTCGCGCATCTTAAATCCGTCAGTGTTCGGCCAGCTTCACTCGATGCTCCTGTGGGCGAAGACGGTGATTCCGGCACGTTTGGAGAAATCGTCGGCGACGACAACGCTGTCAGCCCCTACGAAGGCCTGCGCGATCGCAACCAAAACAGCGATCTCAACGCCATGGTGAATTCTCTCGATAAGCGTGAAGCCGAAATTATCAAACTGCGTTTCGGTCTGGATGGGCGTGACGAACTAACTCTCGAAGAAGTGGGTCGCCGTTTCAATGTGACTCGGGAACGCATCCGCCAACTTGAGTACCTCGCTCTTTCCAAGATGCGCCGGGCGATGACTCAACATGAATCGATCCGCAGTGTAGAGGAGATTGAGGAAGAGGAGCGAAATCGCCAGCGCATGGACGTGATTCGTGAGTTCATCGAGAGCAAGTCTAGCAACCGCTCGTTAAACTGAGTACACCATCGCAAAGATTTTTCTCTGAACTCAAAAGAAACAAGGGCCGGCTTAACGCCGGCCTTTTTTGCAGCCGTTCGGTGATGTCGTCTGCAATTAACTAAAAAAAAGCCGCCCGAAATAAATCGGGCGGCTTGAGGGATTCGCGACGATGGCTCGCGAAGCAATACTCGTTGGGCGAGTTATTCCTTCTTGGAGGCCTCGTCGAGGATATCGCCGAGGTTCATCATGTCGTTGCCGGCATTGCGATTGAGCGCCTCGTAGGTCGCCGTCTCAGCAGCCAATTCTTCGGCGCTGTAGTTGGCGGCCTTGATGGAGAGGCCCAAGCGACGCTCGTCGCGGTCGATCTTGACCACGCGGGCGCTGACGACTTGACCGGCTTTGAGCACGTCTTTGATTTTCTCGATGCGCTCTTCGCTGATCTGCGAGATGTGCACGAGACCGTCGATACCGTCCTTGAGCTCCACGAAGGCGCCAAAGGAAGTGATCTTGGTGACAGTGCCTTGGACGACGTCGCCGATCTTGAAGAACGAATCGATGTCGGACCATGGATCGACCGCGAGCTGCTTCATGCCGAGGCTGATGCGTTGCTGCGTAGGATCGATATCGAGAACGATCGCGTCCACTTCGTCGCCCTTCTTGAGGACTTCGGAGGGATGGTTGACCTTGCGGGTCCAGCTCATGTCGGAAACGTGAACCATACCGTCGATACCTTCTTCGAGTTCGATGAAGGCGCCGTACGTGGTCATGTTGCGGACCTTGCCGCGCACGCGAGCGCCGATTGGGTAATTATGGCGAACCATGTCCCACGGGTTCGGATCGAGCTGGCGAAGGCCGAGCGAGATCTTCTGGTCATCCTTTTGGATACCGAGGACAACCGCGTCCAATTCCTGACCGACCTTGAGCAGTTCGGAGGGCTTGGTGATGCGTTTGGTCCAGGACATCTCGGTGATGTGCACAAGGCCTTCGACGCCGGGCTCGATCTCGATGAACGCGCCGTAAGGAACGAGGTTGACGACTTTGCCGTGAACCTTGGAGCCGACCGGGAACTTGCGTTCGATCTCGTCCCATGGGTTCTTGGTGGTCTGCTTGAGACCGAGGGAAACGCGTTCTTTTTCGCGGTTCACTTCGATGATCATGACCTGAATTTCTTCGCCCTGTTTCACCATTTCGCTTGGATGCGAGATGCGACCCCAGCTCATGTCGGTGATGTGGAGCAAGCCGTCCATACCGTCGAGATCGATGAACGCACCGAAATCGGTGATGTTCTTAACGATGCCCTTGCGGACCTGACCGGGTTGGATGCTCTCGAGGAGATTGCGGCGCTTGGAGGCGCGCTGTTCTTCGATGAGCTCACGACGCGACAGAACGACGTTCTGGCGAACGAGATCGATCTTGAGGACCTTGAAATCGTAGGTCTGGCCGACGTATTGATCGAGGTTCTTAGGTGGCTGCACGTCGATGTGCGAGGCCGGCATAAAAGCATCGACGCCGATGGAGACGATGAGGCCGCCCTTGACCTTGGCCTTGACGCGACCAGCCGCGATGGAGCCTTCGGGGAATTTGGTGAGGATGTTATCCCAGTTTTTCTTTTGCTCGGCCTTATCGTAGGAAAGGACGGGGTTGCCGTTCTTGTCTTCGAGTTTTTCGACCAGCACTTCGATGCTGGAGCCGATTTGCAGTTCACCGATGTCGATGAACTCATTGGCCGGGATGAGGCCTTCGGATTTGCCGCCGATATCGACGACAACTTCATTTTGGCGGATCTCAGTGATCGTGCCGGGGATGATCGCGCCGACCTTCAATTTATCGAAGGCGGACTGCGCGAGCAGGTCATTCATTAACGAACTCATATGCGTAAAACCGGCAAAAGAGACGCCTGCTCCTAGCTTCCCTCCGACCGGCAATGACCCCGCCGTAAAGCAGGGTCGTGGGTTGATGGTTGGACTGACGTTGAATGTTGGCGGGAGCATCGCGGAGGCGCCAACATGAACTTGAACTGAACCGCGAAGGGTCAGATTCCCCTGCTAAATGGGTCTGCCGCAAGCCCTAATTTGGCTCGCAACGCAATTAATCGACAACACCAGCGATAATTTAAGTTCCACGCAACGCCTGCTCGACCTGCGCAAAAAACGAATCGTAGAGCCCGTGCACCCGCAAAGTTTTACCGGTGGCCCCCGCCTTGAAATCGCCTTCCAGCAACTCCGTCAGGCGCACATCGACATGGGTGCTCTGCGCATCAGCCCCATGCAGCCGAATTTCAAAAATAAACTGACGACCCATTCCAAAATTCGCGGTATCCCGAATACTACTTTTGGCCTCCACGATTCCTTGCGCCAAGGCGCTGCGCGTAACCACAAAATCCATCCGCTTCAGCGCTTTTTGAACCGCTTGAAACAGGGCTTTTTGATCCGCCGTATATTCGTGGGTCTTAGGCGGTACCGTATCAAAGCGCTCTGCCATGCGGGTTGAAATCGATTCGCAACCGGTAAAAACCAGCGCGCTGCTCACGAGTGCGAAACCGAACCAGAGGGTTTTCATTTCGCGGAGAGTGCGGCCTCGATAGCTGCTACGAGCGAAGCTGAATCGGGCTCCGCGCCTGAATCAAAACGCGCGATGACCTTTCCGTCACGTCCGACGAGAAACTTGTTAAAATTCCAAGAAATATCACCCGGGAACGCCGCGCCCGATCCAGCCAGCGCCTCGTACAGCGGATGACGTTGCGCACCATTGACGGCGATTTTGGCAAACATCGGAAACGTGACGTGGAAGTTGGCGGAACAAAATTCTTTGATCTCGGCATTGCTACCCGACTCCTGTCCGCCGAATTGATTACACGGAAAACCGAGCACCGTAAGCCCGCGTTTCTGATATTTGGCATAGAGCGCCTGCAAGCCTTCGTATTGACCAGTGTAACCACAGGCGGAGGCGACGTTGACGATCAGCAAGACCCCTCCGCGAAACGGCGCCAACGTGGTCGATTGCCCGTCGATGTTATTAACGGAAACGTCAAAAATTGGCTGCGCGGGTGCGCCGGTTAGCGTCGCGAGACAAGCCAAGGAACCGAGAAATAAGCGGAAGGTCATTGCTGCACCGTGTGTAACGCATTTGGAGTGTCAAACCACCCGACGCACTTTTGTCCTCGGTGTGCCAAACGCGTTACAATTCAGATCAATCACTAGCACGTCTTGCGCCTGAGCTGACTGTTGTTATTGATCAATTCTTCATCCCTCCATGCGTAAAATAAAATCGCGCCGCAAAGCCCAGTCTAAGACCACGCCGAAACGTGCGTCTAAACCTCAGCCTCTTACGAAGCGCAAAAAAAAGGTCGCTCAACCCGACCCTAATGAACTGTTTCGACGCATTCATCGTGAATTGATCGATGACTTTGACGAAGAACTCGAGATGGAGCGGGAAGACTGGGAAATAACTGAATCCGGCGGCGCCGCCAAACCCATCGCCAGCGATGCCGACGCCAAGGACCGGCGCCAATATTTCACCGAGCTTTACCGATTACAGGGTGAACTCGTAAAACTACACGATTGGGTTGTCGAAACCGGCCACCGCCTCGTAATCGTATTTGAGGGCCGTGACGCGGCTGGCAAAGGCGGAGTCATCAAACGCATCGCTCAACGCCTCAACCCCCGCGTTTGCCGTGTCGCCGCGCTTCCGGCGCCGACCGACCGCGAGAAGACCCAATGGTATTTTCAGCGCTACATCGCCCATCTGCCAGCGGCTGGTGAAATGGTGCTCTTCGACCGCAGTTGGTACAATCGCGCCGGCGTAGAACGCGTCATGGGCTTCTGCTCCGATACCGAATATGAAGAGTTCTTCAGGACCGTGCCGGAATTCGAGAAGATGCTAGCGCGCTCAGGCGTACAATTGATCAAATATTGGTTCTCCATCTCGGACGAAGAACAAGAATTTCGTTTCCGCTGCCGTATCAACGACCCGCTGAAGCAATGGAAATTGAGCCCAATGGATCTGGAGTCCCGCAAACGTTGGGAGCTCTATACCAAAGCCAAAGAAGTGATGCTCCAACGCACGCATATACCTGAAGCACCTTGGTGGGTCGTCCCGGGCGTCGATAAAAAGAAAGCACGTCTCAACTGCATTCACCACTTGCTCACCCAAGTGCCTTACAAAGAAATTAAACACCCGACCATCTTCTTGCCGCAGCGGGAATATCATTCCGATTACATGCGCGCACCCGTTCCCGAGGAAATCCACATTCCTCAGGTTTACTGATCAGTTCGACACTAGCTCGCCTCGCTTGACCCAAGCCACGCGAGCCGGCCAACTCAACCGACATGGAACTTCCAGCCGACGACCTGACCTTTCTGCGCGACCTCGTAAAACTCTCCCGCCAAAAACACCACCACGTTGCCTGGGTGGATCGTGATGGCACCGACCGTGTAACGACTTTTAGTCAGCCTGAAGTTGTTCGCCTCAATCAACTCGCTCAGCGTCTCCGCATTTCAAAAGTCGAACTGATGCGCCAGGCCGCCCATATACCGGTTGGAAAATCGAGTGGATCTTCTAAACCTGACATTGCGGCGTTGACTCCCCCTTCAGCCAGCGAAGCAATCAGCTCGTAATGCTTTGCATCGCAACTTTCTTTAACCCAAAATACATCATGAAAAAAATCGCCCTCGTACTCCTCACCGCCGGCCTGCTAGCCCTCGGTGCTTCCTCAGCCTCGGCCGCCGACACGGCCCCAAAATCTGTGATCCACGTCGTGACTGTAGCTTGGAAAGACGGCACCACCCCTGAGCAAATCAAAGCCGCCCTCGACGGAGCTATCGCACTTCCCGCCAAATACAAAGGCATCACGCGCGTCTGGGTGAAGTCCATTAAGGTCCAGGGTGGTAAAAACAACGCCATCGTAATGGAATTCGCCGACGAAGCAGCTCTAAAAGCCTATTCCGATAGTTCTGCGCAGAAAGAATGGTATAAAGCCTACCTGCCGATCCGCAAAGAAAGCACGACATTCGACATCACGAACTAATTTTTTCGACAGGCATTTTCGATCAAGGGAGTCGCCAACAGGCGGCTCCCTTTTTTTGCCCATATATCACGATGCAATGTTCACCCAATCTGCGATGAGTCGACTGCGACGATGACCCGGGCGGCCGGGGAACGGGCATTTGTGATCCATCCATCATGAAGCGCGATGGAGGAACCCGCGACGCGCAGTCGTACTGCATTCGCCAATGAGCCTTACCGACTGCTCCGTGTGAACGTGGGCGAGACATTTCACGATCCTTTGCGCGACATACCAGCTGAAGAGTAAAGAGTCGCGTCACGGCAACGCTTCAAGGATCGCGATGGCCTCAGAGTTCTTAAACTCGCGCGCCAGATCCAGCGCCGTCACGCCAGGCTTTGAACGCACTTTCGGATCGGTTCCGCGGGCAAGGAGCAACCGCACCATATCGGCGCCCGCGCCTGCGGCTGCTTCGTGTAAGGCAGTACCACCGAGTTCGCTCAACGCATTGGGGGGTGCACCATGATCGAGTAAAAGTTTAGCCAAGGGCAGATGGTTTTTCGCGGCGGCGTGATGCAGCGGGGTCCACCCCACCCGATCGCGTCTAACCGAATCGGCTTTCCGATCTAGCAACGCGGCTAACACCGTTGCGTCATTGCGTTCGACGGCGAGATGCATCGGCGTGCGTCCTGACGCATCGGCTAAGTTAACATCGGCCCCACGCGCGATGAGCAACATGGCCGTCGCGGTCTTGCGGCGGAGAATAGCCTGCTGCAACGGAGTTAACTTCGCGGCGCCCACGCGATTGATCGCAGCAGGATCCGCTGAAAGCAAACGCCCTACGTCGTCAGCCGAGCCCCGTGCAATGGCTTCTTCCATGCTCAGACTCGGCGCGGGAGAGTCGGCCGCCGCAACGTAAGCCAGTCCAATAAAACCGACTATCAGCCCGAGCAATGCTTCGCGGCCGATCAAAAACAAAAAAACAGAACGCATGAGCGCAGTTTATTTTGGTTGTTGTTGCGAGATGCAATGCAACGTCCCCAACCCCCACACCAATTCAAGGCAATCTATCGGAATGATTTCTCGGCCAGGGAAACACTCCGCGAGTACCTCGGAGGCCTCAGCGTCACGCTTGGGTTGACGGAATGCGGGCATTAATACCGCGCCATTAATTACCAAGAAATTCGCGTAACTGGCCGGCATCTGTTGGCCATCACACCAACAAGGTTTCGGCATAGGCAAAGCGACGACCTTGAATTTTTTACCTGCAGGGGTCCGCAGGGCGTGCAGCCGCTCTAAATTCTCGAGCAAAATAGGATAGTTTTTATCGCGCTTATTACTCTCCAAGACCGTGAGAATTCCATCTGCTGAGAAGAACCGCGTCATGTCGTCGATGTGCCCATCGGTGTCATCGCCGATGATCCCATCACCAAGCCAGTGTATCGTGTGCACACCGAGAAAATCACGCAGTGCCTGCTCGATCTCGGTTTTGGACATCGAAGGGTTGCGATTCCGATTGAGCAAACAGGACTCAGTCGTGAGCAACAAACCCTCGCCGTTCACGTCGAGGGACCCGCCCTCCATAATCATTTTTTTCTCGAAACGCCGAAGCCCAAGCGCAATAGCAATTTTAGGCGGTATCGTGTTGTCCAAATCATAAGGCGGATATTTTCCGCCCCAAGCGTTGTGTTCCCAATCTGTGATCGCGACTTCACCCGTCTTGTCATTCTTTACAAAAATCGGGCCATGATCCCGACACCACGCATCATTTGTCGGATGATCGAACAACGTGACCTTCGTCAAATCAGCCCCGGCTTTTTTGATCAATGACCAAGCCCGCTTATGCAATGCATGGGCGGCGTTGATTCGTACTTCTTCAAAGCGGCTGATGTGCGCGACGATCTCGGCAAATTTCGCCGGAATAGGCCTGAAGTAACCAGGCCAGGTTTTCAGATTATGGGGCCAAGAAAACCATACGGCTTCCTGAGGTTCCCACTCCGCCGGCATTCTAAAACCGAGCGCGTCGGGGGTCTTTTTTGCTACAGCCATAGCTCAGTCGCTGAATCGTTTTGTGAGGTCGCCGTAAGCGTCGATGCGACGGTCGCGCAAAAACGGCCAGTGCGTGCGGGTGACATCCACTTTGTCGAGTTCGATGGGCACGAGCATGACCTCTTCGCGATCGACACTGGCTTTGGCCAAAATCTGACCGCTTGTGCCCGCCACGAAACTTTGTCCCCAAAATTCGATTCCAGGTCCGCCAATGGGAGTTTCTTTACCGATGCGATTGATCGCAGCGACGTAGCAACCATTCGCCACGGCGTGACTGCGTTGGATGGTTTCCCAAGCACCGTGTTGGTTGACGCCATATTCGGCTTTCTCGTTGGGGTGCCAACCGATCGCCGTAGGGTAAAATAGAATCTCCGCGCCCTGCATCGCCGTCAGGCGAGCACCTTCGGGATACCATTGATCCCAACAGATGAGCACGCCGATCTTGCCAAATTTCGTATCCCAAGCGCGGAAACCGGTGTCGCCGGGCGTGAAATAAAATTTTTCGTAATAGAGCGGATCATCCGGGATGTGCATTTTCCGGTAAATCCCAAGTAAACTGCCGTCAGCATCGATGATCACCGCGGTGTTGTGATACAGACCTGAGGCGCGTTTTTCAAAAAGAGAGGCGACGATGACGACACCGTGTTTTTTGGCTATTTTTTGAAACGCCTTAGTGCTAGGACCGCCGATCGGTTCCGCTAATTTGAAATTCTCGTGATCTTCGTTTTGGCAAAAATATTGAGAGCGAAACAACTCCTGCGTGCAAATGATGTTGGCCCCTTGCTTCGCGGCGCGTTCGGCCAAAGCGAGAGTTTTTTTAAGATTTGCCGCCGGATCGCCGGAACAGGCGTGTTGCAATAAACCGAGAGTGACTTTGGACATGACGGTAAAACAGGTTAAAAACGTCAGCGTTGCGATGTAGCTAGATCAGTAAACCACTTTGTTGAGCGGATATTCAACGATGCCTTCGGCCCCGAGTTCTTTGAGCAGAGGTATGATTTCGCGCACCACGCTCTCGTCGATGATAGTCTCGAGCGCCACCCAATCCGGATTGCTCAAAGGAGATATCGTGGGATTGCGCAGCGAAGGCACGCAGTTGACGATTTTATCCAGAGCCTTTTTGGGAGCATTAAGTTTAAGCCCAACCTTGCTTCCGGCCTCGAGCGCGCCGCGCAACAAGAGCGCGATTGTTTCAATTTTCTTACGTTTCGCGGGGTTCGCCCAGCTCGCTTTATTGGCGATGAATTTTGTGTTGGTTTCTAACAGTGTATCCACGATGCGGAGTTTATTAGCCCGCAGCGAGCTGCCCGTCTCAGTGATATCCACGATGGCATCTACGAGATCGGGGACCTTAACCTCGGTGGCACCCCAAGAAAATTCGATTTCAGCCTTAACCCCTTTCGCTTCAAAAAAGCGCTTTGTGGTATTAAGCAATTCCGTGGCTACACGCTTGCCTGCGAGATCTGCAATGGTCTTTACCGAAGATGATTCAGGCACGCATAAGACCCAGCGGGACTTGAGCACGGATGCCCGGCTGTACACCAGGTCCATGACCTCAACGACATCGGAGCCGTTTTCCTGAATCCAATCAAAGCCCGTCAGGCCGCAATCGAAGAAGCCGTGTTCGACGTAGCGACTCACCTCCTGCGCGCGTACGAAGCGTCCATCTAACTCAGGGTCATCGATGGACGGTTTGTAAGAGCGCGAGCTGGTCGTTATTTTCCAGCCGGCCTTGGCAAACAAGTTCTTGGTGGATTCTTCGAGGCTGCCTTTCGGCAGACCGAGCATGAGGAGCGGATTGGCGGACACGCGGCCAAGGGAGACGCGGCGACGCGCACCTTCAAGCAAATTTCCGAAGAGTGACTTCAGTCAGCACGTATCGCAGGCCCGGCCTAAAAGCGTTTTTCCCTAAAAAAGCTCGGGTTGACCATAACGCTGCCGTGCTTCCTGCAAAGCGGACCGCATCTCCAGCTCCTCTAGTAAACGATACAACTCCTCAGGCGCCGGCGTGGGCTTACTCAAGACAAGACTCGGTAAAGCCACATTCAACGTGGTCAGCTTTAAGTTGCGCCGTAACTTATCCACTTCGCTAGCCACCGCCGCTCGGAAACGCTCTGGTTGTAGGTCGGCCGCGTGCGCAATCACGCCTTCGAGACTCCCCCACTCGGCCAACCACTTGGAAGCTGTTTTTGGTCCCACGCCATTAATGCCAGGAATATTATCCGAGGTATCGCCGACCAGCGCCAGATAGTCGGCAATTTGTGAGGGTGGTACACCAAACTTTTCTCGCACACCCGCCGCATCACGCACCTGCCAACCCAACTTCGGGTTCGCGGTCGGCGGCGGCAGTAAAATTTTAATCCGCTCATCCACAATCTGTGCGAAATCTTTATCCGAACTCACGATCAGCACCTCGTGACCCGCCCGTGCCAACGCTACCGCTTCAGCTGCGAGCAGATCGTCGCTCTCCACTCCTTCTAATTCGATGCCGACGCAGCCCAGCGCGCGGGTCAAACTCCGCACGTACGGCAACTGTTTAGCGAGCGCTTCCGGCATCTCCTCGCGTTGAGCCTTATACTCAGGATGAATCGCCAAGCGATCCTGCGCTCCGCCCAGATCGAAGAAAACCAACGTGCCTTCAGGCTTTTCTTGATCGGCGAGCTTCCAGATCGATTTTACCCAACCATGAAGCGCGTTCGTCGGAAACCCATCCGCGCGCGTTAACTCTGGGATCGCGAAGAAACAGCGGTAAGCGAGATTGAACCCATCTACGAGAAGCCATTTTGACATGTATACTAGCTAAGCAGGTGCGGCGCCCGCTGGCAAACCTGCGTTATTTTTCCGACGGCACTTGGGCCAAGATATACGGCTCCACCGACGGGAAGAAGGAGATTTTCAATAGCATTTTGGTCCTAATAAGCTGAGTCGCGCCCCAGATGAATTTTAGCGGAGGTTTCAACTGGGATCAGCCTATGCGGAGGGTAAGCCAACCGTAGCTCCGGCTCGGGCACCGCTGACGGCCTCAGCAATGTTTGCTGTCGGTTTTTCAGCGATGGAATGCTCGTTATTAAAGTGCATCGACACAGTCTTGGACACACCGCGCTCCTCCATGGTCACACCGTAAATTGCGCTCGCCGCTGAGACGGTGCGCTTGTTGTGCGTGATAATGATGAATTGCGATTCGCCGACGAATTTTTTCAACAGGTCCGTAAACCGGCCAATATTGGATTCGTCGAGAGGTGCGTCTAATTCGTCGAGCAAACAGAAGGGCGACGGTTTTACCATGTAGAGCGCGAAGAGCAGCGCCACCGCCGTGAGCGTTTTTTGCCCGCCCGATAGCAGAGAGATGCTCTTCAGCTTAGTGCCTGGAGGTTGCGCGACGATTTCGATACCGCTTTCGAGCACGTCGTCGGTTACGATCAATTCGAGGGCCGCGCGACCACCGCCAAAGAGAGTTTGGAAGGTGTATTCGAAATTCTTTTTAATTTGCTCAAAGGTGAGCGCGAATTGCTGCTGCGAGGTCAGGTTGATCTCGTCGATCGCTTTGATAAGTTCGGCTTTGGCATTGGTGAGATCGTCCGTCTGCGTGCGCAGGAAGTCGTGGCGCTGTTTGAGCTCCGCGTACTCCTCTATGGCGACGAGATTAACCGCGCCTAGGCCGTTGAGCCTCGTACGGAGCATATCAATTTCCGACTTGGTCTCATCCCAATTAATGTTTTCGAGCCCCGCCAGATCTTCAGGCGTGGGTTCGGGCTTAGGACCCTTTGGCTTTCGGCGGCGTTTGGTCGGTTCGCTGACTTCGCCTTCGGCGGCCATGGTGGCCTCGGGCGCCGGTGCGGGCGGAACGGCTTCTTCGCCTTCATCCTCTTCATCGAGGTCGAGCAGTTTCATGCCCTCGGGTTCGCCGTCGGCGTGCCAATAAAAATGGCGCCAATCTAGCTGAGCGATGTTGGCCTGAAATTCGCGGGTGACTTCTTCGGCAATGAATTGAGCGCGTTGGCGATCGCCGGCGAGTTTGATGTCGTGTTTGGCTAGGGCGGATTGGGCGGCTTCGGAGTCACTGCGCAGCGAATGTTGCGCGGCTTCTAGTCCGTTTATCTCGCGCTCGACCTCGACAAGCTCGACGCGGATTTTCTCCACTTGCTCCTGCGCGACAACTAGGGTCTCGCCAAGTTGGACGGAGCGCGCGCGTTGACCGTCGGATTCGCCCGTGAGTTCACTGACCTGGTCGGTCCAACTTTCAATCTCCTGCTGGCGTTGAATAAGAAGTTCACCGAGCTGTTGGCTGCGGCGGGCCATTTCGCCGAGACCGCGGTCGAGGACTTCGACTTTTTGTCGGCGCTCGGCTAGTTCTAGGCGGGCTTGCGCGAGAGAGTCTCGTTTGACGTCGCGATCGGTGCGCAGCTCGACAATGCGTTTCTCGTCGTGGGCAATACGTTCGCGTTGCGCGACGCCGTCAGCTTCGGCTGTGGTAAGTCCGAGCTGGGCTTTTTCCCAGCGAGCGTGCGCTTCGTTGCGGGCTTGTTCGAGCCCAGTGAGCTCATTTTCCATGCGACGCAGTTTAGCGATGATTTCTTCGGAGTTGCGCTGGGCATTGCGCTGTTCGGCTTGAACGGCGGCGACGGTTTGCGTGATCGCGAGAATTTCGGTGCGGCGTTGCTCGAGTAATTGTTCGGCCTCGGCGAGGCGGGCGTTTAACGCGTCGATTGTGAGTTTTTGCTCGTCGTGGAGGCGTTGCTCGTCGGCGAGGGCCTTAGCCGTTTCGCGCAGATCGATTTCGCGCTGAACAATGCTATTAGAGGATTTTTTGGAGCCATGATATCCGCCGTAAACGAGCCCGCGGCGGTCAACGAGGTCGCCCTTGCGGGTCGCGACCGCAAGGAAAGCAAAGCCAGGATTAGCGCGCCAAAACTCCAAGAAAGCCGGAAGGTCATCGGCGATGTAACAGCTACCGAAAAGGGCGAGTGCTGGGTGCCCTTCGATTTCAGAACTGACGGCGGTCGATGCTGAGATTAGGCCCGCCGGTAATTCATAGACGGCTTCCTGACGCACACCGCACTCAGTGATTCGAAGTATGGCGGAGCCGATCTGCTCGTTTTCTAGCTGGGCAAGGATCCGCTGGGCCGTGCTGAGATCGCTGACGCTGATCGCTTCGGCGGCGGACCCGAGGATGGCTTCTACGGCTTTGCCGAACTCGGGTTTGACGTCGAGTCCCTGCGAAATCGGTGAGGCTTTCGCACCGTTAAGCGCAGTTGCAAGACGGCCTTGGAGAACAGCTTTTGCGCCTTCGCCAAAGCCTTCCCAACGTTCTTGGAGTTGTTGGAGCAACTTGAGGCGCGCGCTGCGCTGTGCAAGTTGGCGATCGATTTCGGAAAGTTTGCGCTGGGCCTCGCGGAACTCGCTGGTGAGCGTCGTGATCGCCTGCTGAGCGGTCACCGATTCGCTGTGCGCGCGGGATTTTTCACCCAAAGCCTCTTCCGTACGGGCGTCGAGTTCGGCGACTTGCTGCGCGGCGGCGGTCTGTTGTTGGCGGATGGATTCGATTTCTTGCGCGAGTGAATCGTGACGGTGAGCACTGGTTTTTTGATCCACCTCGTAACCCGAGCAATCCGTGCGCAGTCGAGCGACGGTACTCTCAAATTGGAGGAGCTGGAACTTCGCTTGCTGGAGGTCTTGCTCGAGCTTGGTGAGTTCGCCTTCAACGATCGCGAGCTCGCGATTGCGTTGCTGGAAGACGGCGTCGCTGCTGCCGAGTAGGCCGAGTTCGTGTTGTTTATCTTGGGCTGCGGTGTCGCCTTGGGCGGTGACTTCGCGCAACTGCATTTCGAGTTCGCCGAGATTGCCACGGGAAGAACCTAGGCGGTCTTCTAGGCCGGCGCGACGAATGTGGGCGAGATTGGCGGCGTTCTCAGCGGCTTCTTTTTGGGAGCGCACGTCGTAAACCCCTTGCTGGGCGTCTTGCACGCGCTGATTGAGACGACTGCGCAGACTCTTTTTTTCTTCTAGCGCGATTTCTTGTTCTTCTCGACTGGTACGACGACTATCGGCTTCGGCGCGCAAGGTGGCGACATCGGCTTCTAGTGCACCCAGTGTGGCGGTGAGTTGGGAGTGATGAAAACCGCTCCATGCGAGGCTGAGGTGACGAAGACGATGATTGAGGCGCTTGTAGCGCATGGCCTTGGCCGCTTGACGACGGAGACTACCGATCTGGCGCCCGACTTCACCGACCACGTCTGCTACACGGGCGAGATTTTGATCGGTCAACGCGAGCTTGCTCATAGCTTCACGCCGCTGACTCTTGTACTTGGTGATGCCGGCAGCTTCTTCGAAAACGGCACGGCGCTCCTCGGGCTTCGAAGAGAGAATCTGGTCAATCTGGCCCTGAGCCATGATCGAGTAGCTAGTCCGGCCGATGCCGGTATCCATGAATAGTTTCTGAATGTCCTTCAGGCGGCAGGGTTGGCCGTTGAAGGCGTATTCGCTTTGGCCGTCGCGGTAGACTCGGCGAGTGATTTCAATTTCGTGAAACTCGCTGCCGAGTTGTTTTTCGCAGTCCGTAAGCAGCAGAGATACTTCACATAACTGGGCGGGCTTGCGGGTGTCGGCACCCTCGAAGATGACATCCTGCATTTTGCCGCCGCGAAGGGCTTTCGCGCTCTGTTCGCCAAGCACCCAGCGGATGGAGTCTGCGATGTTTGATTTGCCGCAGCCATTTGGACCCACCACGGCTGTCACGCCGGGTTCGAAACGGAGGGTCGTGGGGTCCGCGAAGGACTTGAAGCCGTGCAGTTTTAGCGCCTTGAGATACATGAAAGTAATGATTGTGAGCGTTCGTGATGAACGCGCGCAAACGGAAAAATCCAAACATCCTTAGCTAATGGTTTGATTTCTGAGGCAAATTTGAACTGACAACCATTCATTCGCACCAACAACGGCAATCTCAGAGTATCTGAAAATTTGTGACCCTAACTTAACATCATAAAATCCAGACTGGCCCAATTGTTTGGGTATGCTTTTGCTAGAGCCCTACTAGTATGATGACGCCGGAATCTAAACTTTCTAAAATTTATCATAGGCGTTTTATACGCACAGCCAGCTACCGCAACCGCGTCTGGAAAATTTTAACGGGCGTTTTTTTAAATCGTTGGGTTCGCCCTAAAGACGTGGTGCTCGACCTCGGTTGTGGCTACGGGGAATTCATTAATAACATATCAGCAGCCGGTAAATGGGCGATGGATCTTAATCCTGATTCGCTAAAGCATCTTGGATCGGAAGTGCAATTTTTGCATCAAAATTGTTCCTCTCCTTGGCCCTTGGCTAGTGGCACTTTGGATGCCATTTTTACAAGTAATTTTTTTGAGCACCTGCCGAGTAAAGACACCCTAAATCTTACGCTGCAAGAAGCCTTCCGCTGCCTTAAACCTGGTGGCTGTATAATAGCTATCGGGCCAAATATAAAGTACCTGCACGGCGAATACTGGGATTTTTACGACCACCACATTTATCTTACCGAGGCGTCGCTAGGCGAAGCCATGGAACTTGAGGGTTATGAGATTGAGGTCATAAAGCCTCGTTTCTTGCCATTCACCATGATCAAGGCGCCCGAGTACCCAATGATTTTTTTGCGACTCTATCTAGCTTTTTCTTGGCTATGGCTCATTTATGGAAAGCAATTCCTCATCGTCGCTCGCAAGCCCATCAGAGTTTAGTTTCCTAGTGGGGCTTTTGGACCCCGTTTACCAAATAATAGCGATCTGTCCAACTACTATATGTATGTAGCGTGCAATTTGTTACATCGTAAAAAATGCTGGGTTTTTCCGCCACGAGCTCAACATTCAGCAATAAAGGTAACATCTTCAGATGCTTAGCGCTCCATTCGTCATGGTAATCAATTGCGCGCAACATGACTTGTCCACCACCTGTGTTAAAATGTGCAATTAAACGGGTTAGCGGCTCTGTATTCATAAAGTCCTCGGACCACCAATCCATATTGGGATATGCGGTTCGAAGCCGGGTCTCAATTGCCTTTACTTGAACAGAATTACGCCCCGAAAAACCCATGTGAACTAGTCTCCAGCTGAGCTCGAAAGGGCGAATCAGCGAAAGAACACCTAAAAGCACAGTTAAAGTCAAAATTTGTACCCGCCATCGCAGCGCAAGGACATCCGATATTACGAACAATCCCACTCCCGCCAACACGCAAAAGAGCGGCACCACGTGACTCAGATTTCGTTCAAAAAATACAGTGCGCGTGCAAAAATAACTCACAAAAAACACCAGCGGACCTGCCAATAGAAAAACCTCGGACCAGCGGCGTTGAAACAAAAGCCATCCCGCGCCTGTCGACGCTGCAATTAGAGAAGGGATTCCCAACGTGCTTAGAAAATACCCTCCCAACATCCCCGAGACGGGGCCACCTCCTAGATTACTATGGGGCGGGTGTAACCCAGCATAGTGCGCAGCAAGATACTTAATCCCGTGCAGGTAAACCTGAGGATTTATAATCGCATATGGCGCGCCGATGGCGAACCCGACAGCGGTCCCAAGCGTGACAAGACAGGCCGCACCTAGTGCCAGCTTGATCGTGCGATGCCCGTTCCATCCCTCGGACAAAATTGGCAACATTGGCAGCCAAACAAGTGCAACAAGAGAAAATTTACATGCCACTGCGATACCTATCAAAACGGACCCGAAAAAAATTCGCCTAAAGTCATAATCATCCTTGGGAATGCAGAGCATTGCCGCCCCTGTGCACAATGCAGTCACCCACGCCTCCGGACGAGAATAATGCGCGTCCTGCACGAGTAATGGTGCAACCGCTGCGATACACCCTGCTAAGAATCCGGCCTTATCTCCCGCCACCTTTCGGGCTAACCACCACGTTTGCCACACAACCAGAGTGGCCAGCATTACCGAAAAAAAACGGTAGACCCAAAATCCACCATCTCTTGATCTCCATGACTCTAGACCAGGCACAAGTTTTACGACGCGATAAAAAAGAAATGTCGCGTAAAGATGCGACGAAAAGTTGTATTGATCGTATTTGAAACTGGGCTCGAGATTAGCCTTAGCCCAGTTTGTATCCCAATCCCCCGTGCTTCGCATGCGGCCTACGACTTCTGTAGTTATGGTCTCATCGGCATGTCCATAATTTCTGTCGTAATAAGAAACCCTAAGCAGGAAAGCCATACATACGACAATTGCTGCTAGCAGCCAACTTCGCCATGAGTTCATCATATCCAATAATGAATTTGCTGCTAAAGCTCAGCAATGCCAAACAAGCAGCAAGTTAGCATATTGGGGCGGCAGTTGAGGTAAAACGCGTCTCGCAGGGGCTAACCCGTTTCTTCACTTATGATCCCAGGGGAATTTCACGTCGATCCGCTGGTGTTTCCATACTTCAAACACCTCGAACATTTTACCGGGATTCAAAATCCCCTTAGGATCGAGTGCCTGCTTCACAGCCTGCATCGCGCGCACTTGTGCTGGAGAGTGCTGCAACCGCAAAAACGGAGACTTCGCCAAACCAATCCCGTGTTCACCCGAGATCGCTCCGCCTAGCGCGACTACGGTCTTCATGAGTTTTTGCACCGCTTTTTCCGCAGCCCGCACTTCAGCCGGCACGGCTTTATGGTACATGATATTCACATGGAGATTGCCGTCGCCTAGATGCCCGAAGGTCGGGATCGATAACTTCGACTCCACTCGTAATTTCTCCAAAAATACGGCAAACGCCTCGTAGTTTCGCATCGGCACGACGATATCCTCGTTGAGCTTGGCGTCGCCAAGTTCGAACATCGCGCCCGAGCATTTTCTGCGCACTGCCCACAGAGCCTCGGCCTCGGGACGATTTTTCGCCGCCCGATGCGCGAGCGCGTACTCCGCCGCCCACGCCAAGACTGTTTTCTTCACTTCCCGCACTTCACTGGCCGTGCCAGCCAGTTCGATTAACAACACCGGTTTGCCCGGTTGCCCTTCGAAAACCGTCGCGCCCGTCGCGCGTTCCGCACACATCACCGAATACCGATCGAGAAACTCGCAGATCGCCGGCTGCACCCGCGCGCGAAACAGTGCTCGGACGGCCTGAAACGCATCGATTTCCGTCGTGAAAGCGGCGAGCAACGTCCAACGCGCCGCCGGCGTCGGGATCAGTTTTAACGTCGCCGCCGTCACTATTCCGAGCATGCCTTCGCTGCCGATCCAGAGATCACGCAGGTTGAAGCCCGAGGAAAATTTCTTTGTAGGCGTGCCCCATTTGACGAATTCACCTGTCGGCAAAAACCCTTCGAGCGCTAGAATAAAATCCCGCGTCACCCCGTATTTACCGCCGTGCATGCCCCCAGCATTACACGCGATGTTGCCGCCGATGGTGCAGTATTCGCGCGACGAGGGATCGGGCGGATAAAACCAACCTACCGCTTCCGTCGCGCGCTGAATATCGGCCACTTTCGCTCCGGTTTGCACCTGGGCCATACCGGCTTCTGCATCGACGGTGATTTTTTTCAACCCGAGCATATCGACGACCCAGCCACCACGCCGCGGGGCAGCGGCTCCGGTCAGCGTCGTACCACGACCACGTACAGTCACGGGTACGCCGTGGCGATTCGCGAGAGTGAGCGCCACGCCTACATCCGCCTCGCGTCGCGGGAATATCACCGCCTCGGGCAGGAACGGCAGTTTGCTACTATCATAAGATGCCGCCTCACGGGCAGCGTCGTCCGTGCGCACCGTTTTCCGGCCAAGTCTACGCTGCAATTCTAT
>Ga0214919_10002234_pt1 | contig 30718 bp, 28 predicted proteins | sample LL1503_MetaG_FD_177994 | JGI IMG/M metagenome (GOLD analysis project Ga0214919, IMG submission 177994) | Freshwater microbial communities from Lake Lanier, Atlanta, Georgia, United States - LL-1503 | ecosystem: Environmental > Aquatic > Freshwater > Lake | place: USA: Georgia | collected... | reverse complement strand
CATTTTTATCTCAACAAATGGGCGTTGAATTGGTGGAAGGAAAAGATTTATTTGAGCGCGATGGTTTTGTTTACATGCGAACCACGCGCGGGCCTAAACGAGTCGATGTGATTTATCGTCGTGTAGATGATGATTTTTTAGACCCCTCTGTTTTTAGATCTGAATCAACTTTGGGATGTCCCGGATTGATGAAGGCCTATCGAGAAGGCAACGTCACCATTTGTAACGCAGTAGGAACAGGTATTGCAGACGATAAATCAATTTATCCTTACGTGCCACAGATGATTAAATTTTATTTAGACGAAAAACCCATTCTCAATAACGTTCCTACCTTCATGTGTCGCAATCCAGAAGATTTGAAATACACGTTGGCACATCTTGGTGAATTGGTTGTCAAAGAGGTGCATGGCGCAGGAGGTTACGGCATGTTGGTTGGGCCTGCGTCAACAAAAGCAGAAATTGAAAATTTTAAAAAAATATTAATCGCAAACCCCAGCGGTTACATTGCACAACCCACATTAGGTTTATCTTCTTGCCCGACCTATGTGGAATCTGGCATTGCACCGCGACACATCGATTTGCGCCCCTTTGTGTTGAGCGCCAAACAAGTACAAATGGTGCCAGGCGGTTTAACGCGCGTTGCACTCAAAGAAGGCTCCTTGGTTGTCAATTCATCGCAAGGCGGTGGAACCAAAGACACTTGGATATTGGAAGTTTGATATGTTGAGTCGCACAGCCGATCATTTATTTTGGATGTCACGCTACACCGAGCGCGCCGAAAATACAGCGCGATTGTTGGACGTTAACTATCAAACATCGCTATTACCTCAGTCTGCACAAACAGCACAAACGGGATGGGAGGGTTTGCTCTCTATCAGCGAGTTGGCACCCGCTTATTTTCAATTACACCCTCAAATCACCCCCGAGGGTGTGATGCACTTTATGGTGGCGCAAGAAAGCAATCCTTATTCGATCATTTCGAGTTTGCGTAATACACGCGAGAATGCACGCGCTGTGCGAGGCACGCTCACCACCGAAGTGTGGGAAACCCAAAATCAAACATGGCTTGAAATGACTCGAAAAATCAAAGCGGGTGAGTTTGAAAAAGATCCTCCTGTTTTTTTTGAATGGGTGAAATTTCGCTCGCATCTCTCTCGAGGCGTTACGGTCGGCACGATGCTCATTGACGAGGCTTTGCAGTTCATGCGACTCGGTACTTTTTTGGAAAGAGCAGACAACACCGCGCGGTTATTAGATGTGAAATTTCATGCACTGGGCGATGATTTTTTGGGACAACGACAACAAATCGATCAAGAGTATGACTTCTATCATTGGAGCTCCATTCTCAGAAGCGTCTCTGGGTTCGAAATCTATCGCAAGGTTTATCGCGACTTGATCAAGCCCGATCGTGTGGCCGAGTTGCTCATCCTCAGGCCCGATATGCCACGCTCATTGCATGCCAGCCTCAACGAGGTTGTTGCCAATTTGCGCGCACTTGTTGATGATCAACAAAGCGCTACGCTGCGCAAAGCAGGTAAGTTATTGGCAGAAATTAAATACGGCTCTATCGATGAAATATTGGGACTAGGGCTGCATGCTTATCTCACTCAATTCATGGATCGCGTCAACGATTTGGGCAACCATATCAGCCAGGATTTTTTGGTGCCTAATTATTAATTTTTAAAATGGGTATGATGACTGAACGCTCAATCGAGAAGCCACTCATGTCCCAAGAAATTTTTAACGGTCAAGTTTGTGAACGCATCGCTTTGTCTGCAAACGATCAAGTCTTGATTTGCCATCAGGGTGCGCATGTCGTGTCTTGGATTGCCACCGCTAAAGAACGATTGTTTTTAAGTTCGCGCAATCATTGGGACGGTCACTCAGCCATTCGTGGCGGCATACCCATCTGCTTTCCGCAATTCAATATGCGCGGCCCTTTGGTTAAACACGGTTTCGCCAGAAATTCACATTGGCAATTGGGTGCGAGTGCCCAAACAACCGATGCGATGGAACAAATATTTACTCTCAAAAATTTAGACACGTCACAAACGCATTGGGATCAACAGTTTGAAGCCCACCTCACGATTCAACTCAAAAAAGGACAACTTCAACTCGAGTTGTCAGTGAATAATTCAGATACCAAGCCTTTGTTGTTTACAGGCGCCATGCATACTTATTTTAAAGTGGCTGACATTGATCAAACAAAACTCACGGGTCTCAAAGATCAATCCGAATGGGACTCACTCACCGACGTCACATCCAAAGCCAACGAAGTCTTGTTTTTTAAAAGTGAATTTGATCGCGTCTATCAATCAATACCGTCGCCATTGCATCTGCAAGATGGTCAACAGCATTTAATGATCGAGCAAAGTAACACGTGGCAAAACACCGTGGTGTGGAATCCTGGCAGCGTCAAAGGCGCGCAACTGGCAGACATGCCACCCGATGGATACCAACACATGTTGTGCGTCGAGGCGGCGCAAGTTTTTAATCCGATTGAAGTTTTGCCTAAACACACTTGGCAAGGATGGCAACGAATCATCGTTGCAACATAATTAGTGAACCGAGCCCTTCATAACGGCTGCTGCTAAATCGAGAGGCACGACTGCAATGCCTTCATCGATGAGTTCTTGTCTTTCTTTGGAAGTAGCAAGTCCACGAATGCCACGCTCTTCAGATTCTCCGTAATGAATTTTGCGCGCTTCTTCTGCAAATTGATTGCCCACATCTTCTGTTGTGCTCATCACTTGTGCGATCACTTGCATCCATGCAGCTTGTAATTGTTCTGGATTGATACTGGCCATCGCTTGGTTCTCATTAACCGCAACCGTATCAACTTGAGCGGCTTTGGGGGCTTCTTCGACAACCGCTTGAGGCTCACCCCTTGAAGACGTGAGATTGAGTCGTGGTGCGCTAAGTAGCTTTGTAATTTGAGAGTTGCCGCAAGCAGGGCAAGCAATCAAAGTGCAGCCGTTTTGGCTTTGAAAATCGTCTTCCGAAGCAAACCATCCCTCAAAACTATGAAGGTGTGCGCATTGGAGATCAAGAACTTTCATAGATCTATTATGACAAAGTGCTCAAACCTACGAAGACTGCCAATTTAATGGCCATGCGCCTGATATATGATTTTGTAGCCACATCATGCCGACCAGGGTTTTGCAGTCGGTGATCTGCCCATCACGACACCAATCCATGGCTTGATCAAAAGCCACAGTGATGAGGTCCAAATGTTCGCCCTCGTCTAGTTGACGCGCACCCTCTTGCAAATCTTTGGCCAACCAAATGTCAATGTATTCTGTGGAGTAACTGATTACAGGGTGAAGCATCCCCGCCCTCGCCCAATAGCGTGCGGTGTAACCTGTTTCTTCTTTGAACTCTCTTTGCGCGCACAGCAAAGATGATTCGCCAGCATTGAGCTTACCAGCAGGGAACTCAATCATCACTTGTTGCAAAGGGTATCGGTATTGACGCTCCATCAATAAATCACCATTTGAAAAAATGGGAACAATCATTGCGGCACCTGGATGCACCACGTATTCGCGCGTGGCCTCTAAACCGTTGGGTAATGCAACCGTATCTCTAAACGTGTGCAAAAAATCGCTCTTGAGAATTTCCTCACTGCGAATTTTTGTTTCGACGAGATGCTCATCCATGTAGATAAACGATTTAAGTGCCTAAGGCTTTAACAATTGATTGTGCGCACAATGTCATTAGTCCACCAGGCACCAATCCCAAAATTAAAATAAGTGCGCCGTTGAGTGTGAGAACGACTTTGACGTCTTGAGGTGCAGACACCGTAGTTGCAGTAAGCGGTTGATCAAAATACATCACCTTGACGATGCGCAAATAATAAAACGCACCGATGAGCGACATCATCACCGCGAAGATCGCCAAAATCAAACCGCCCGTTTGGCCCGGTGCCAACAAGGCTTGCAACACCGATAGCTTGGCGTAGAAACCAACCAAGGGAGGCACACCTGCCAGCGAAAACAAACACACCGCCATCACACCCGCGTACAAAGGACTGCGTTGATTGAGGCCAGCCAAATCGGTGATTTCTTCGCTCTCGAAACCAGCGCGCGCAAGCAACAAAATAACTCCAAAAGAAGCCAATGTGGTTAACACATAAGTGATGACGTAAAACATGGCTGAGCTGTAGGCGTTAGCCGCGAGCAAAGTGTTTCCATTAGAAACACCAGACAACAATCCTATAAGCATGAATCCCATTTGTGCAATGGTTGAAAAAGCCAACATGCGCTTGAGATTGGTTTGTGCAATGGCTGCTAAATTTCCGATGAACAAAGAGCCAACCGACAACACCACCAACATTTGTTGCCAATCGATGGCCAATGGCAACAAGCCATCGACCAACAAACGCATCGTCATTGCAAATGCGGCCAATTTAGGTGCGCCACCAATCATGAGCGTAACTGCTGTTGGTGCACCTTGATAAACATCGGGCACCCACATGTGAAAAGGAACGACGCCGAGTTTGAATGCCAAGCCACAAACCACAAACACAACACCCAACACCAATACCTGATGTTTAATTTGACCGGAAGAAACGGCTTTGAATACTGAAGGAATATCTAAGGTACCCGTTGCACCGTACAACATGGATAAACCATAAAGCAAGAATCCACTGGCCAATGCACCCAGTACAAAATATTTCATCGCAGCTTCTGTGGCAATGCCATTGTTACGACGCAAAGCAACCAATGCATAGCTTGATAGTGTGAGCAACTCCAACCCGAGGTACAACACCAAAAAGTTGTTGCCCGAAATCATCACAAACATACCCATCAATGCAAACATGCCAAGTGTGAACATCTCGCCACCGCGCAACATATCGCGATCGGCCGCATAAGGTCTGCCATACACCAAGGTCGTCATCACCGCCAATGTTGCAAAACATTTGAGCCAATTGCCCATGGCATCTGACACCACCATGTTGCCGAACAAATAAACAGTCGTGCCTTCACTTGCATAAACCGCTTGCAGTGCGGCCACCGCACCTAAACTTACCATTGTGAGCAAATAGGTGAGCGAGCGCAATCTTGTTGTGACAAACAAATCGATGAGCGCAATGGCACAAGCCATGATGAGCAACAAAATTTCGGGATAAAGCGCGACCCAGTTGAGGTTGTCAATCATGTGAACATCCCATTTTCATGTTGTTGCTTTTCATTGCGGCAGTTTGGAGAGTGCGACTTGTTTGATCAAGTCGGCCACCGATGTGTCTATCACATCAGTGAAGGGCTTGGGGTATATCCCCATGACCAACACAGCAATCGCTAACAAAGACAGCATTAAAAATTCACGACTGTTGATGTCGGTGAGTTTTTTGACGTCGTCGTTGACAACGGGGCCGAGATAAACACGCTTAACCATCCACAAGGTATAAGCCGCGCCAAAAATAAGTGCCGTAGCCGAAGCCACACCCAACCAAAAGTTAACTTGAATCGCAGCGAGAATCACCATCCACTCACCCACAAAACCAGCCGTGCCTGGTAAGCCACAATTGGCCATGGCAAACAACATCGCAAAAGCCGCAAATTTGGGCATGGTATTAACGACACCACCGTAGCTTGAGATTTCTCGCGAATGCACACGGTCATACAACACACCAATACACAAGAACATCGCGCCCGATACAAAACCGTGTGCAATCATTTGCACAATACCGCCTGCAATACCTAAGTCATTGAAGATAAAAAATCCGAGTGTGACAAAACCCATGTGAGCAACTGACGAATAAGCCACAAGTTTTTTCATGTCTTGCTGAACCATCGCCACCAAACCCACATAAATAACAGCGATGAGCGAGAGAGCAATCATGAGCCACGCCCACTCACGCGTTGCGTCGGGCAGTATCGGCATTGAAAAACGCAAGAAACCGTAAGCGCCCAACTTGAGCATGATGGCAGCCAACACAGCAGAACCGCCAGTGGGCGCTTCAACGTGCACATCGGGCAACCAAGTATGAACAGGCCACATCGGCACTTTGACGGCGAATGCTGCAAAGAAAGCAAAGAACAACAGGGTTTGGGGTTGGGCTGCCAATGGCAGTTGTTGCCATGTTTGCAAATCAAAACTACCACCTGAGGTGATGTATAAATAAATCAGCGCCACCAACATCAACAGGGAACCGAGCAATGTGTACAAAAAAAACTTAAAGGCCGCATAAATTTTGTTAGGACCTCCCCAAATACCAATGATGAGGTACATGGGAATCAAGGTGGCTTCGAAGAACACATAAAACAGCATGCCATCGAGTGCGCTAAATACACCAATCATGAGGCCGCTTAAGATTAAAAATGCGCCCATGTATTGGTTAACGCGCTCGGTGATGACTTCCCATCCCGCAATCACCACAACCACGGTAATGAATGCCGTGAGCAACACAAACCAAAACGATAAGCCATCAAGTCCGATGTGATAGTGAATGTTGAAGCGATCGATCCACGGCATTTTTTCAACGAACTGCATCGCTGATGTGCCCAACTCAAATCCACCGTACAAAGGCAAGGTAACCAAAAAACCAACCACTGCGCCAATCAAGGCCAACCAACGCACAGAAATAGCGTGTTCATCTTTACCAAAGGCCAGCAGTACGATGCCAAAGAATATCGGCGTCCAAATGGCAAGACTCAGCAATCCCATTTTTGTTCTTTCTGTTGAATGAAGAGGTGAAGGTGCTTCATAGGTTTAAGGGTTGAGCCAAACAAACCAAGTCATCAGCACAAAAACGCCGAGCAACATGACCAAGGCATAGTGATACAAATAGCCCGATTGAAAACGACGCACAATGGAAGAAACAAATCCAACCAAGCGCCAAGAACCGTTGACCACCGCACCATCGATGATGGCTTGATCGCCACCCTTCCACAAACCAGTGCCCAAGGCGCGCGCGGCAGGTGCCAACACACGCTCGTTAAACCAGTCTATGTAGTATTTGTTTTCTAATAAGGTGTAGATGGGCATGAAGATGCGATGAATCGCCGCAGGCAATGCGGGATTGACCATGTACATGTAATAAGACAAAGCAACGCCTGATAACGCCAACCAAAATGGCAAGGTGGTGAACGCATGCAAAGCCATCGCAACAGGACCGTGGAATTCAAGCATCAAATCGGCCATCGCTTGGTGTTTTTCACCATCGATGTATATGGCGTCTTTGAAAAAATCGCCAAACAGCATCGGATCGATGGTGAGAAAACCAATCACAACAGATGGAATGGCCAAAAGCAGCAACGGTACGGTAACCACCCAAGGCGATTCGTGCGGTTCGTGATGTTCGTGATGTTCGTCATCGTGCGAGTGTTCGTCGTGAAGCGCATCTGGATTTTGATCGTATCTTTCTTTGCCATGAAAAACCAAAAAGTACATGCGGAATGAATAAAACGCAGTGACAAACACACCCGCCAGTACCGCAAAGTGCGCAAAGCCTGCGCCCGGCAAATGACTCAGTGCAACCGCTTCAATGATGCTGTCTTTGGAATAGAAGCCTGCAAAAAACGGTGTACCGATCAATGCCAATGAACCGAGCAACGATGTGATCCAAGTAATGGGCATGTATTTGCGAACGCCACCCATCCAACGAATATCTTGGTTGTGATGCATGCCGATGATGACCGAACCTGCACCTAAAAATAACAACGCTTTAAAAAACGCATGCGTCATCAAATGAAACACAGCCACCGAATAAGCAGAAGCACCCAAGGCAACCGTCATATAACCGAGTTGCGACAAGGTGGAATAAGCCACCACACGCTTGATGTCGTTTTGAATGATGCCCAAAAATCCCATGAACAACGCCGTGATCGCACCAATGACCACGATGAAACTGAGCGCTGTATCTGACATTTCAAACAAGGGCGACATACGAGCCACCATGAAAATACCAGCAGTAACCATAGTCGCTGCGTGAATCAATGCAGAGATGGGCGTTGGGCCTTCCATGGAATCGGGCAACCACACGTGCAATGGAAACTGCGCTGACTTACCCATCGCGCCGATGAACAAACAAATACAAATGACAGTGATTAGCATCCAATCGGTACCCGCAAATTTGATGCTGCCTAATTCATCTGCTTTGCCAAACACATCTATGTAATTGAGTGAACCTGTGTAAGCAACAATGAGTCCGATGCCCAAAATAAATCCGAAATCGCCCACACGGTTGACCAAAAATGCCTTCATGTTGGCAAAAATGGCCGATGGCTTGTTGAACCAAAATCCAATTAACAAATAAGAAACCAATCCCACTGCTTCCCAACCGAAAAAGAGTTGCAACATGTTGTTGCTCATCACCAGCATCAACATCGCAAAAGTGAACAAAGAAATATAAGAGAAGAAACGGTTGTATCCATCGTCTTCTTCCATGTACCCTATGGTGTAGATATGAACCATCAATGAAACAAATGTCACGACGCACATCATCATAGCGGTGAGACCGTCAACTAAAAATCCGATTTCCATTGTGAGGTCACCCACCACCATCCATGTGTAGAGGGTTTCGTTGAATCGTGCACCGTCAACCGCCACACTTTTGAGTGTGGATGCAGAAATAATGAATGCAACGAGTACGCCCAAAATAGTGAGCGTGTGAGACAAACGACGTCCGATCCAATTGCCGCCAAAGTGAGTACCCAAAACACCAGCCAGCAAGGATCCCACCAAGGGCGCCAGTGGTACGGCCAGTAGGGAGGATGCTTGAAGTGTTTGACTCATGAAGTTGTTCCGTGAATTGGGGCTCAGCCCTTTAGCGTGTTGAGTTCGTCCACATTAATGCTAGATCGATTGCGAAACAACAGCACCAAAATAGCCAATCCAATGGCTGACTCAGCAGCAGCCACTGTCAAAATAAAGAAGACAAAAATTTGTCCTTGCATGTCATTGAGGTAATAAGAAAACGCCACAAAATTCATGTTGACAGCAAGCAGCATCAATTCGATGGCCATCAATAAAACAATCAGGTTTTTGCGATTAAGAAAAATACCTGTTACTGACAACGCAAACAAAATCGCACCTAAGGTGAGGTAATGACCGAGTGTGACGTTCATACTTGTTTCTCCTGCGCGGGTGGCTCAGAGGGCAGTTGTTTAACGGCATCCATCTTGACCAATTCAAATCGATCGCCAGCTTTGACGCGCACTTGTTGCGAAGGATCTTGTGATTTGCTGTCTTTGCGTTCACGCAAGGTGAGTGCAATGGCTGCAATGATGGCAACCAACAAAATCACAGCAGCGATTTCGAGCGGATACAAATAGTGGGTGTACAACGCTATGCCCAAATCTTTGGTGTTGGACGCCTGAACAACAGGCGCGCCCACCACCGCTTGCACTGCAGGGGGAGCACTGGCGCGAAAACCACCAAGCAATACACCTGCGAGTTCTAGTGCAATGACAGTACCAATAGTGGCTGCCAGCGGAAAATGATTCCAAAAACCTTGTCGCAATGTGTCGATGTTGATGTCGAGCATCATCACCACAAACAAGAACAACACCATTACCGCACCCACATACACCAACACTAACGTGATGGATAAAAATTCTGCCTTAAGCAACATCCAAATGCCAGAGGCTTGGAAGAAAGCCAACACCAAAAACAAAGCGGCGTGCACAGGGTTGCGCGATGTGATCACACGAAAAGCCGCAAACAGCAAAATCACTGAGAAGGCGTAGAACAGGGCTGACTTGACGTCCATTCGATTTCTTTCTTAGCGGTACTTGGCGTCTGCCGCTTTGTTGGCCGCAATTTGTGGCTCGTAACGGTCACCCACGGCCAACAGCATTTCTTTGGTGAAATACAAATCGCCACGTTTTTCGCCGTGGTATTCAAAAATGTGTGTTTCAACGATGGAGTCAACGGGACAACTCTCTTCACAAAATCCACAAAAAATACATTTGGTTAAATCAATGTCGTAGCGTGTAGTGCGACGTGATCCATCGTCGCGAACATCGGATTCGATGGTGATGGCCATGGCAGGACACACGGCTTCGCACAATTTGCAAGCAATGCAACGCTCTTCGCCGTTTTCGTAGCGACGCAATGCGTGCAAGCCTCTAAAGCGTGGGCTTACGGGTGTTTTTTCTTCTGGAAATTGAACAGTGATTTTGCGAGCAAACATGTATTTGCCAGTCAGCGCCATGCCTTTGAATAATTCGGTGAGCATGAAGCTCGACAAAAAATCACGCCAAGAAAACGGGACGCGGGGCGCGGGCGAAATGAGAGTATTCATCGCTGTTGCTCCTTAGTTCCAAATATTGAGAGGGGTCTGCATCCACAAACCTACCACCACCAGCCACACCAAGGTGACGGGAATAAAAATTTTCCAACCCAATCGCATGATTTGGTCGTAACGAAAACGTGGGAATGTGGCACGCACCCATAAGAACATAGTGACCACAACAAATGTTTTGATCGCAAGCCAAATCCAACCTGGAATCCAGTTGAAGAACATGCTATCAATGGGCGACAACCAGCCGCCTAAAAATAAGAGCACCGCCAACATCGACACCAAAATCATGTTGGCGTATTCGGCCAAAAAGAACATGGCAAACGACATGCCCGAGTATTCAATCATGTGACCCGCAACGATTTCGGATTCACCTTCGACGACGTCAAACGGATGGCGATTGGTTTCTGCCAAACCTGCGATGAAATACACAACAAAAATAGGCAGCAGCGGCAACCAATTCCAAGATAAAAAGGTGAGCCCGTTTTCTGCCATCGTGCCTTTGGCTTGGCTCATCACGATGTCGGTCATATTGAGACTACCCGAGACCATGAGTACAACCACCAAACAAAAGCCCATGGCGATTTCGTAACTCACCATTTGAGCCGATGCACGCATCGCACCTAAGAATGCATACTTAGAGTTGGACGCCCAGCCCGCAATGATGACGCCATACACTTCGAGCGATGTGATGGCCATTAAAAATAACAAACCAGCATTGACATTGGCCAACGCGACCTCTGGGCCAAATGGCACCACAGCCCATGCGGCTAACGCAGGCATGATGGTCATGATGGGACCAAGCAAAAACAAACCGGTGTGCGCTTGTGTGGGCACAATGATTTCTTTGGTGAGTAATTTGAGTGCATCAGCAATCGGTTGCAACAAACCATAGGGGCCTGTTCGGTTGGGGCCCACTCGAATTTGAGTAAAACCAATGGCTTTGCGCTCCCACAAGGTGAGGTAAGCCACACAACCCATCAGCGGTAACAACACCGCGACGATTTTGATCAATGTCCAAATCACAGGCCACACCATGGTTGACCACCATGCATCGCGCATGAGTGTGAGTCCTGTGTTGTAAATAAAGTCAACCATGATCAATGAACTTCTCGCGCGTCAGCCGTGTGCTGAAGTGCAGGTGCACGGCGCACCAAAGCGTCGAGTTGATAAATGGATGCACTCACAGGTTGTGACGTGGCTGGCGTTGTGGTGATGGGTGTTATGGATTCATTAGACATCAATTCGGTGACGATGGAGGGCAACGCTTTGGCTCGCACTTGCTCAATCGTGTCAAATTCAAAATCGGGCACATGCATCATGGTGCCCAACACGCGCAATACTTTCCATGCAGGCCGTGTTTCTGCCAATGGTTTAACAACACCATGAAAACTTTGTGTACGGCCTTCGGTATTAACGAAAGTTCCAGCTGTTTCTGTAAAAGGTGAAATCGGCAACAATACATCGCTGATGTCTAAATTGGTTTTGAATGGTGAGAGTGTGACCACCATATCGGCTTTGCTCAATTGACCCTCGCCATAAGCAGTATCGAGCTTGGGCTCTGTATTAAGCAAGAAGACCGCTTTGAGTTGTGACGTTGTGATCATTTGCATGGCATTAAGACCATTGGCCTGCGGTTGCGCACCCACCATTTGTGCGCCCACTGTATTGGCTGATTCACCCAAATAACCAACGCTTGCATTGCATTGCTTGGCAATCCAATTGGCTAAATTTAAAAGTGATGATGCTTGTGGATGATGCGCCGCCGCATTGCCCAATAAAATGGCTTTGCGCTCACCACTCATCAATGAAGCTGCAATAGCCTTGGCTTGATCAGATGCTACTCCTTGCACAGGTGCAGTAGCACCACTTAGCGCAGCTACAGCAGTTGCAATATTGGCCAATGATTGCATCCACACGGTGGCATCAGCCAACATCACTTGCGATACTGACATGGCCCAATCGTATGAAGTGGCGTTGAGTGCGTGCACTTTGGCACCCCGACGTGCGGCTTGACGAATGCGTTGCGCCAACAAAGGTTGATCTTTGCGAATGTTGGAACCAATGATGAGCACGTGTTGCAAGTGAGATAACGATGCAATGGAAGTGCCCAACCAACGCACGCCTTTGGTGGCTGTGAAATCAGCGGCACGCAAACGTGAATCAATGTTGTCACTACCTAAACCACGCATCAATGCGCCAGCCAAATAAAGTTCTTCTGCTGTGCTATGAGGACTCGCCAACATACCAATGGTATTTGCACCGTGATTGGTTTTGATTTGTTGTAACCCATTGGCCACATAATCAAGCGCAGTTTGCCAATCCACAGTTGTCCACTCACCACCTTGTTTGATCATGGGTGCTGTGAGTCGGTCTGCACTATTAAGCGCCTCATAAGAAAAACGATCACGGTCAGCAATCCAACATTCGTTGATGTCTTCGTTTTCGAGTGGCACCACACGCATCACTTGGTTGTTTTTAACTTGAATAATGATGTTGGCGCCTGTCGCATCATGTGGACTGATGGATTTGCGACGACCCAACTCCCATGTGCGTGCTTGATAACGGAAAGGCTTGGATGTGAGTGCGCCCACAGGACACACATCAATCATGTTGCCCGACAACTCAGAATCTACTGTGTCACCGACAAAGGCTTCAATTTCGGAATGTTCACCGCGATGCGACATTCCCAATTCCATGACGCCTGCAATCTCTTGACCAAAGCGAACGCAACGCGTGCAATGAATGCAACGACTCATCTCTTCCATGCTGATGATTGGGCCCACGTCTTTGTGAAAGACCACGCGCTTTTCTTCTTCATAGCGTGAAGACGATCCACCGTAACCGACTGCCAAATCTTGCAATTGACATTCACCACCTTGATCGCAAATGGGGCAATCCAAGGGATGGTTGATAAGTAAAAATTCCATCACCGATTTTTGTGCTTTGATGGCGCGCTCAGTTTTGGTTTTGACCACCATGCCTTGCGTGACAGGTGTTGCACATGCGGGCATTGGCTTGGGCGCTTTTTCGACATCGACCAAACACATGCGGCAGTTGGCCGCAATGCTGAGTTTTTTGTGATAGCAGAAATGAGGAATGTAAGTGCCTAATTTTTCGGCCGCATGCATCACCATGCTGCCTTCAGTCACTTCTACTTTTTTGCCGTCGATTTCGATTTCAACCATGTGCTTTTATCCCATCAAACATACGCGGGGACCATACAGGTCTTGTGCGTGATGTGGTATTCAAATTCGGGGCGAAAGTGCTTGATCATGCCGCGAACAGGCATGGCCGCCGCGTCACCCAAAGCGCAAATGGTTCTACCCATGATGTTTTCAGCCACGTTGTCGAGCATGGCTAAATCAGATTCTTTGCCTTGTCCGCTTTCAATGCGCTCAACCACGCGCCACAACCAACCCGTACCTTCGCGGCAAGGTGTGCATTGTCCGCATGATTCATGCATATAAAAATAAGATAATCGTTGCAAGCTCTTGACCATGCAACGCGTGTCATTCATAACGATGACTGCACCTGAGCCCAACATCGATCCTGCTTTGGAGATGCTGTCGTAATCCATGGTGATATCCATCATCATGTTGGCGGGCAACACAGGCGCCGATGAGCCGCCTGGAATCACAGCTTTGAGTGCTCTGCCCTCGCGCATACCGCCAGCGAGTTCTACCAATTTAGAAAACGGCGTGCCCATGGGAATTTCATAATTTCCAGGACGCTCGACGTCGCCGCTGATAGAGAAAATTTTGGTGCCCCCATTGTTGGGTTTACCGCATGCCAAATAGGTAGCGCCACCATTGCGAATAATCCAAGGGACTGCCGCAAATGTTTCGGTGTTGTTAATGGTGGTGGGTTTGCCATACAAACCAAAGCTTGCAGGAAAAGGTGGCTTGAAACGCGGTTGGCCTTTTTTGCCTTCTAAAGATTCGAGCAATGCGGTTTCTTCACCGCAAATATAAGCACCGAACCCATGTGATGCATGCAGCTGAAAATTAAAGCTGCTACCCATGATGCAGTTACCCAAATAACCCGCTGCACGCGCTTCTTCAAGAGCGGCTTCAAAGCGTTCGTAGCTTTGAAAAATTTCACCATGGATGTAGTTGTATCCCACCGAGATACCCATTGCATAAGCAGCGATGGCCATACCTTCAATCACAATGTGTGGATTGAATTGCAAAATGTCACGATCTTTGCAAGTACCTGGCTCGCCCTCGTCAGAATTACAGACCAAATACTTTTGACCTGGAAATTGACGTGGCATGAAACTCCATTTCAAGCCTGTTGGAAAACCTGCGCCTCCACGACCACGCAAACCTGACTCTTTGACAATGGCGATGACTTCTTCGGATGTGAGACCTTCAGATCCATCTTTGCCTAAAATTTTGCGCAAAGCTTGATAACCGCCGCGCGCTTCGTAATCTTTGATGGGCCAATTGCGACCATTGAGATCGGCATAAATTTGTGGATTGAGGTGACGATTGTGAAAACAGGTTTCAACGCCAGTTGCGTTGAATTGCGACAGCACTTGTTGGGCGTTCATGATTGACCTCCACTTGCACGCAAGCCATCAATGAGTTGATCAATTTTTTCGTGACTCATAAAACTGCACATGCTCCGATCGTTAACCAACATCACAGGCGCATCGGCGCAAGCACCCATGCACTCGCCCGGTTGTAATGTAAACATTCCGTCGGAAGTGGTTTCACCCACTGCTACATTTAATTTTTTGCACAAATAGTTGAGCGTGTCTTGACCGTGCGTGAGTTGACAGGGCAAATTGGTGCAGACGTTGATTTTGAATTTACCAACGGGCGTCAAGTTGTACATGTTGTAAAAAGTTGAGACTTCGTGCACAGCCATGGGCGCCATACCCAAGTAATGCGCAATAGAGAGTTCTGCAGATAAGTTGACGTGCCCTGCTTCTTGCTGAACGATAGACAAGCAAGCCATCACGGCCGATTGTTTTTGGTCCGCCGGATACTTGGCCACTTCACGCGCAAAACGCGCAAGAGTCGCCTCGGAAAAAACCGCAGGCTCTACTGTGGTGGGTTTTATCTTCGCATTCATCGGTCGATTTCCCCAAACACAATGTCCATGGTGCCAATAACGGCAACCGTATCAGCGATCATGTGACCGCGAGCCATTTCATCCATCGCTGCTAAATGTGCAAAACCAGGTGCACGAATTTTGAGACGATATGGTTTATTGGCGCCATCACTGACCAAATAAATTCCAAACTCACCTTTGGGATGCTCAACGGCAGCATAGGCTTCACCTTCGGGGACGTGGAAACCTTCGGTGAATAATTTGAAGTGGTGAATCAATTCTTCCATACTGGACTTCATCGATTCACGGCTCGGTGGTGCAACTTTGTGATTGCTTGTAATAACAGGGCCGGGGTTGTTGCGTAACCATGACACGCATTGTTGAATAATGCGATTGGATTGACGCAACTCAGCCACGCGAACCAAATATCGGTCATAGCAGTCGCCTGTTTTGCCAATTGGAATATCAAAATCCATTTGATCGTAAACATCATAGGGTTGATGCTTGCGCAAATCCCATGCAACGCCCGAACCACGCAACATCGCGCCCGTGAATCCTAAATTTTTGGCACGATCAGGTGTTACTACACCAATACCGACGGTGCGTTGCTTCCAAATGCGGTTGTCGGTGAGCAATGTTTCGTACTCGTCGATTAACTTGGGGAAACGCTTGGTGAAATCATCAATAAAATCTAAAACAGAGCCTTGGCGATTTTCATTGAGACGCGCAATGGCTTTTGCGTTTTTGATTTTGCTGACCTGATACTGTGGCATGGTGTCAGGTAAATCGCGATACACACCACCAGGTCTGAAATACGCTGCATGCATGCGCGCACCCGATACAGCCTCGTAAATATCAAATAAATCTTCACGTTCGCGAAAGCAATAAATGAGAATATTCATTGCGCCGCAATCAAAACCATGACAACCCAACCACAACAAGTGATTGAGCACGCGCGTGATTTCTGCAAACATCACACGAATGTATTGCGCACGAACTGGCACATCGAGGCCCATGAGTTTTTCGATGGCCAAACAATACGCGTGTTCGTTACACATCATCGACACATAGTCGAGTCGATCCATATAAGGCAAGGATTGAATATACGTTTTACTCTCGGCTAATTTTTCGGTGGCGCGATGCAACAAACCAATGTGTGGATCTGCGCGCTGCACGACTTCGCCATCCAACTCCAACACCAAACGCAACACACCGTGCGCAGCAGGATGCTGGGGGCCCAAATTGAGCGTGTAATTTTTGATATCAGCCATTAATGCAAACCACCGTAGTTGTCTTCACGAATGATGCGCGGCGTGATCTCACGCGGCTCGATGGTGACGGGTTGATAGATGACGCGCTTTTGTTCTGCGTCGTAACGCATTTCGATATGACCCGATACAGGAAAATCTTTGCGGAAAGGATGACCGATGAAACCGTAATCGGTGAGCAAGCGGCGCAAATCTTCGTGGCCTTCAAACACAATGCCGTACAGATCAAAAGCTTCGCGCTCAAACCAATTGACTGAACTCCAAATATCGTTAACCGATGACAACACGGGCATGTGTTCATCGGTTGCAAACACGCGCACACGCAAACGCCAGTTGTGTTGAATCGACAGCAAATGACTGACTGCCGCATAACGAGGACCGTCGGTATAAATCGAATGCGCACCATCTTTGTAAGCCGAATAATCCATGCCGCACAAATCGAGTAATTGCTCAAAAGCCAGTTGAGGATGATCGCGCAACGTCAGCGCGACTTCGTGATAGTGAGTTGCATCAACGGTGAGTGTGAGTTCACCCAATGCAAATTGAAGTTGTTTGATTTTGCTGCCCAATGCTTGTTGCAAAGCGGCCTGCAAGCGATCGGTAGACTGAGTCATTTTTTGTGTCAACCTTATCTGGCGATGGTGTTTTCGCGACGAATTTTGTTTTGCAATTGCAAAATGCCATACATCAATGCTTCGGCAGTAGGCGGACATCCGGGTACGTACACATCAACAGGCACGATACGATCGCATCCACGCACCACCGAATAGCTGTAGTGATAGTAGCCACCACCATTGGCGCAAGAACCCATGGACAAGACCCAACGGGGTTCAGACATTTGATCGTAGACCTTGCGCAATGCAGGCGCCATTTTGTTGCACAAGGTGCCCGCCACAATCATTAAGTCGGATTGACGTGGACTAGGTCTAAAGAGCATACCAAAGCGATCGAGGTCGTAACGCGCAGCACCTGCGTGCATCATCTCAACAGCACAACAAGCCAAACCAAAAGTCATGGGCCATAGTGAGCCTGTTTTGGCCCAATTGACCACCGAATCGTAAGACGTGGTGATGAAGCCTTCGTTGAACACACCTTCAAGCGACATGAATTACTCCCAATCGAGGGCGCCTTTTTTCCATTCGTAGACAAAGCCCACGACCAGAATGCCCAGAAAAATCATCATGGCCCAAAATCCTGCGGGGCCGATTTCCTTGAGCGACACAGCCCAAGGGAAGAGAAAAGCAATTTCGAGATCGAACAAAATAAAAAGAATAGCGACGAGGTAATAGCGCACGTCGAATTTCATGCGAGCGTCTTCGAAGGCTTCGAAACCACATTCGTAGGGGGAATTCTTAGCTGTATCGGGACGCTGAGGACCCAACAGATAACCGAGGACTTGAGGCGCAACACCAACGCCTAAGCCCACCAAAATGAACAGGAGGACTGGGAGGTACTGCTCTAGGCTCATCTGAATCTCAATCGTTGAAGCATTTGCAATTGCTCAGTTTGTTATAAATGGTTGACACCAGGTTTACAACAGGCCTGATTTTTTGGAATGGTGCCGTCGGCGAGACTCGAACTCGCACAGCTTTCGCCACTACCCCCTCAAGATAGCGTGTCTACCAATTTCACCACGACGGCTCGGGTTGCCCGTCAAGGCGCCAATGAATTGCGGCACCAAGACAGCCTAACAGTTTACCCCGAAAAACTCTGTGTTTTGTATAGTAATCAGATAGATTGCGAGCCAAATTGAGAAATTTATTTGCCAGGAATTTGATTGACCGGTTGCGCAGGCGCGGTTGGGGTCGTTGTAGGTACTTGTCCTGGCTGTGTGGGCGCAGGAATCGATGCATCAAAAGGCGCAGATTGAGTACCTGGAATTTGTGAACTGGGCTTAGCAGGAACAACCATTGTTTTTTCTAAAACACTGCCCGATGAAGCGGGGCGAATATTTCCAAAATAAGCCAAGCCCAATGTGCAAACAAAAAAAACGGCAGCTAAAACAGATGTGGTGCGCGATAGAAAATTGGCGCCACCTGATGCACCAAACAAACTCCCTGATCCACCCGAACCGAATGCAGCGCCCATATCAGCACCTTTACCGTGCTGAACCAAAATCAAACCAATCATGCCTAAAGCAGACAAAATTTGAACCAATAAAAGAATGTTGTGAAGCAATGTCATGAATAACTCCGAGAAATCTTTGTTTAGCGTGATGCCGCTTGAATAATGGATAAAAAATCTGCCGCCTTGAGTGACGCGCCACCAATGAGTCCGCCATCAATATCGGCTTGGTCTAACAGTTGTTGTGCATTGCTTGCATTAATACTGCCACCATACAAAATTTTGATGCGATCCACACTGGATGACGCCGCTTTGAGTTGTGCACGAAGCAAAGCATGAACAGTTTGCGCTTGCTCAGGCGTTGCTGTTTTGCCAGTACCAATTGCCCATACAGGCTCGTAAGCAACCACAATTTCTGAAATGCAATGTCCATTGACTTGAATAACCGCTGCGAGCTGTCGCTTGACCACTTCTTCTGTATGATGCTCTTCGCGTTGTTGCAAAGTTTCGCCTACACACACAATCGGTGTGATGCCAAACGCCAACGCACGTTGTGCTTTGGTGGCAACAACCGCATCGGTTTCTGCGTGATATTGACGTCGCTCTGAATGCCCTACCAATGCATAACGCACATGCAATTCACGCAACATAGCGCCAGATGATTCGCCAGTGTAAGCACCTTGTTCGTGCGCCGATACGTCTTGCGCGCCCAATGCAATGCGTGAGTTGGCGATCAATTGCTGAACCTGAGACAAATAGGGCATGGGCACGCACATGGCGATATCACACCCCTGGGAGGGCAAACCTTGCATGACTGAATGAACGAGATCATGATTGGCAGCAAGACTGCCATTCATTTTCCAATTGCCTGCAATCAATTTAGTTTTCACGCCCGTCCCTTTGTGTCAATTACTCAGGTTGATGCGGTGCTTGATCGTTGTGTTGTTGATGCTGTTGTTCGTCGTGATGTTGCGGCTCAGGACGCTCCATCAACGCTTTCATCGACAACTTGATGCGACCTTTTTCATCGGTCTCGAGCACTTTGACGCGAACGATTTGTCCTTCGGCCAAAACGTCGGTGACCTTGGCAATACGCTCGTGGCTAATTTGACTGATGTGCAACAAACCATCTTTACCTGGTAACAAATTGACCAATGCACCGAAGTCGAGAATTTTGGTGATAGGGCCTTCGTAAATTTTGCCCACTTCGACTTCTGCCGTGATTTCGAGAATGCGACGCTTTGCTTCATCGGCCTTGGCACCGTCTGTTGCAGCGATGGTGATCGTGCCGTCTTCTTCAATGTTGATTTGAGTGCCTGTTTCTTCAGTGAGTGCGCGAATGACTGCGCCGCCTTTGCCAATCACATCACGAATTTTTTCGGGATTGATTTTGAGTGTGAATAATTTGGGTGCAAAGTTGCTCACATCCGTTTTGGCTTCGCTCATTGCTTCTTGCATTTTGCCCAAGATGTGCATGCGAGCTTCTTTGGCTTGCGCCAATGCGACTTGCATAATTTCTTGTGTAATGCCTTGGATTTTGATGTCCATTTGTAATGCAGTGATACCGTTGGTGGTGCCTGCGACTTTAAAGTCCATGTCACCCAAATGATCTTCGTCACCCAAGATGTCGGTGAGAACTGCAAAACGACTGCCTTCTTTGATAAGACCCATGGCGATACCTGCCACGTGCGCCTTCATCGGCACACCTGCGTCCATGAGAGACAAGCAACCACCGCAAACAGAAGCCATAGAAGATGAACCATTGGATTCGGTGATTTCGGAAACTACACGCATGGTGTATGGGAATGATTCTTTGTCGGGCAAACAAGCGGCTAATGCGCGCTTGGCTAAACGACCGTGACCAATTTCGCGACGCTTAGTGCTGCCCATGCGACCGACTTCACCTGTGGCAAAGGGAGGCATGTTGTAGTGGAACATGAAGCGATCTTCAAATTCGCCAGCCAATGCATCGATGCGTTGAGCATCGCGTTCTGTGCCTAATGTGGTGATGACCAAGGCTTGTGTTTCGCCACGTGTGAACAATGCGGAGCCGTGTGTTCGGGGCAAAACACCGTTGCGAATTTCGATGGGACGCACGGTGCGTGTGTCGCGTCCGTCGATACGGGGCTCGCCCGCCAAAATTTGACCGCGAACCAAACGTGCTTCGATTTCAAAAAATAAATTTTCGACTTTGACATCATCAAACTCGACGCCTTGTTCTTTGAGCGTTGCTTTGACCGATGCATAAGCTTCACGACACGCTTGTGTACGTGCTTGCTTGTTGCGAATTTGATAGGCTGCGCTGAGTGTGCCTTCGGCCAATGATTTAACTTTGGATTCGAAAGAGTCATCGCGTGCAGGTGCAGCCCATTCCCAAGCGGGTTTACCAGCATCACGCACGAGTTCGTGAATAGCGTCGATGGCAACCTTGCCTTGTGTATGACCAAACACCACAGCGCCCAACATGATTTCTTCGGACAACTGAAGCGCTTCAGACTCGACCATTAACACGGCTGTTTCTGTTCCAGCAACAACCAAATCCATTACGCTGTCTTTGCGTTGTGTTTGACCTGGGTTGAGAACGTATTCGCCATTGATGTAACCGACGCGTGAAGCGCCAATGGGGCCATTGAATGGAACGCCTGAAATAGCCAATGCAGCGGATGATGCAATCATGGCTGCGATGTCAGCATCAACTTCGGGGTTGAGAGAAACTGTGTGAATGACCACGTGCACTTCGTTGTAAAAACCTTCGGGGAACAAAGGACGAATGGGACGATCAATAAGGCGACTGGTGAGTGTTTCTAACTCGGATGGCTTGGCTTCGCGTTTAAAGAAACTTCCAGGAATTTTGCCTGCTGCGTATGCTTTTTCGATGTAGTCCACAGTGAGTGGGAAAAAGTCTTGACCTGGTTTTGAGCTCTTGGACGCTACAACGGTGGCCAACACAACTGTGCCGTCCATGTCGAGCAATACGGCGCCAGTGGCTTGACGAGCAATTTCGCCTGTTTCCATGGTGACCGTGTGTTGTCCCCATTGGAATGTTTTGGTAACTTTGTTAAAAAATGACATTGATATCTCCTGATATGAATGGGAAGTGAAGGCCACTTGCCCGAAGCCCGGAGAAGGTCGCTATAGAACACGATGCCATTCCATAAAAAGGCCCAACGGCCGCTTTTGGAATGACACAGCTTCGCTCCACATACGCTGTCCCTATCCGAAAAAACACCCAACAAAATGAGCAAAACGCCTGAGGTATTGAGAGATAACTCAGGCGTTTGAACTGTTGCCGAGTATGGATTACTTACGTAAACTGAGTTTGGCGATTAACGCCGTATAACGGCTTGAATCTTTCGATTTGAGGTAATCGAGCAATTTGCGACGGCGACTCACCATGCGCAACAAACCACGACGACCGTGATGGTCTTTGGCGTGTGTTTTGAAGTGTGGAGTGAGTTCGTTGATACGAGCGGTGAGCAGTGCAACTTGCACTTCTGGACTACCCGTATCGCCGGTGCTGCGCGCATTGGCCTTAACGACCTCGGCCTTATTAAGTGTGGTCATGATAATTCCTTTAAATGTTTGACTTGCGTTGACAGCCGGAAATGCCAGACAACGTGCGCCTTGAACCCGAATGGGCAAAGCCTTGAAATTATAGCGCTTTTTGGAGCCATTGTTGTAGACGACCCACGCCCTGCCCCAAGCGGGAAACGTCCTTAGAGGCGAAGCACCAACGCAGCCAGCCCTGCGCCTGTGGGGCGAAGGCGTTGCCAGGCGCCAGCCCTAGGCCCGCCTCTTTGACCAAGCGCTTAGCTATCACGAGTGAATCGTCCCCTGCGCCATGCAGCCTAAAAAAAGCATACATACCGCCCTTGGGCGACGCCACCTGCACTTGAGGCAATTGGGACAATGCCCCCACCAAACTGTCCCTACAGGTTTGAAGATGCTTGACCACCCTGGGCGTGACTTCGGATTCTCTTTGCAAAGCCACGATGCCTGCGCGTTGGGTAAAAACACTGGCGCACGAGGTATTGAATTCAATGAGCTTGCCAATACTATCGGTCATATCTGGTGGCATCACCATCCAACCCAAACGCCATCCCGTCATCAAATAACTTTTTGAAAAACTATGAACCACGACTAAACGATCTTGCGCTTGGGCCACATCTAAAAAACTGGGCGCACAGTGGTTGAAAGTGGGCTCGTAGTAAAGACTTTCATACACCTCGTCGGCCAAGATCCATGTACCTGTTTTTCGGCAATGCGCAAGAATTGCTTTTTGTTCATCGGGGGTGAGCGTCCATCCCGTTGGATTGTTGGGGGCGTTGATGATGAGCAATCGCGTGGAAGGTGTGATCGCATCCATGAGTTGTTGCAAATCCAACTGCCACGCACCGTTGATGGGTTGGAGTGCAACGGTTGTGAGTTGCGCACCCATGATCAGCGCATGCGCGGTGAGATTGGGCCAAACGGGAATCACCGCCACCACGCGATCGCCCGGATCCACAATCGCTTGCACTGCCATCATCAATGCATTGACACCACCTGGCGTGACTGCAATTCGATTGATATCAATGAGATTACCACCATGACCGTGTCGATGTGACATATTGTTTGCAATTACTTGACGCAAATCTGGCAATCCCAAATTGTGCGCATAAAAAGTTTCGCCTTGTTGCAAAGAATCGATGGCGGCTTGACGAATAAAGTCTGGCGTGACTTCATCGCTTTCTCCAAACCAAAATGCAAGCACATCGGGTCGCCCCATCGCTGCATTAGCGACTTCGCGAATTTTGGATTCAGCAAGAGAAAGTATGGATAAACGCATAGCGCCTCAGGGTTTTTGCATTTGACAAGTGGTAACTTGCTCTGTTTGTATTGAGTTGAGTTGCAAGATTGTTTTGAAACCCAATCCAGAACCCTCAACATCGTAGAGCAAACCATCGGTTGATTTTTTTTGCATTACACCCACCACTATGGGTTGTTGCAATTGATGATCGGTTGCACGCATCCAAGTTTTGTGCCCCCATAAGTCAATGCGTTGATCCTCTAAACCTTTAGCAATGCTTTGCGCATCTGTTTTTTTGGATTGATCCACAGCACTAGAGAGCATCTCTAACATCACTTGCATGCGCAAGTGCATGTAATCTTCGGATTGTTTGGTAAACCGTTTTAAAAATTGTTGATACAATTGCTCTGCTGATTTGTTGGGAGTATTGGGCATCCACTCGGCAACTGCTATGACCTTGTCAACACCCGCGTCCCCAATAGCAGAAGGTACGCCAAGCGCATTGCCATAAAACGTATAAAACTTTCCATCAAAGCCCGCTTCTTTGGCGGCCTTGACTAACAATGTGAGATCGTTGCCCCAGTTACCCGTGATAACTGCTTGCGCACCACTGCTTTGTATTTTTTGGATGTAAGGTAAGAAATCTTTGATGCGACCGATGGGATGCAATTCCTCACCCACAATGGTGACGTCGGGCCTGATGGCGCCAAGTTGTTTGCGCGCTTGTCGGTTAACCGATTGACCAAAACTGTAATCTTGTCCAATGAGATAAATTTTTTGCAATGCGCGATCAGCTTTGATGACTTGCATCAATGCATTCATTCGCATATCGGAGTGAGCATCAAAACGAAAATGCCAATAGCTGCATTTTTCTTGCGTGAGCGAAGGCTCTACAGCCGCGTAGTTAAAAAATAAAACTTGTTGTTGGGAATTGCGTTCATTGTGTTTTTGTATCGCCTCCATCAACACCAATGCTGTTGACGAACTGTTGCCTTGTAAAATAATTTTCGCTCCATCGTCGATGGCCAAACGCAATGCAGATAAAGCTTCTTCGTTTTGTCCTTTACTGTCGTAATGTTTCAAAACATATGTTTTGTTCGTTTTATTGTTGCTGTTAATGCGCTCAACGCCCCAGGCCAAATTGCGCAAAACCGCTTCACCTGTATTTGCGAACGGGCCACTTAAACTTTCGATAAGAGCGAGTTGAATAGGTTGCGCAATTGCGATTACGCTTGTAATCGCATTAAAAATTAAAAAAATAAATAAAGCGACAAAACGCATCAACTTTTTAGTAAAAAAAACCATTCTATTAACTTAAAACAGAGTGAATTTGAGACAGTGGCCAGCGCGGCAAAACATCAAACGCGTAATCTTTTTGATAGACGGCACAACCCGATTGAACGCGCATGGCCGCAGCCAACGCAATCATTGCGCCATTATCGGTGCACAAATGCATCTCGGGATAATGCACGCGAATATTTTTTTGTGCACACGCGTCATTGAGTTGTTGTCGCAAATTTTGATTGGCACCGACGCCACCTGCAATCACCAATCTTTTTAAACCTGTTTGATTTAATGCAGCCAAAGATTTTTTGACCAAGACTTCAACAATTGCAGCCTGCGTAGATGCCGCCAAATCGTTTTTGTGTTGCTCCAACATGTCGCCTAATTTTTTGGCTTGCGTGAGCACTGCGGTTTTAAGACCCGCAAAAGAAAAATCTAAGTTGTGACTGTGAAGCAAAGGACGCGGCAATTTAAATGCTTGAGGATTTCCGAGTTCGGCCAATTGGGCGAGAACGGGACCGCCCGGATATGGCAAACCCATTAGTTTGGCGGATTTATCAAAGGCTTCACCTGCTGCGTCGTCAATTGTTTCGCCCAATAAATGGTATTGCCCTACAGCATCGACTTGCATGAGTTGCGTATGACCGCCAGACACAAGCAATGCCACAAACGGAAATTGGGGTGGATCTTCACTTAAAAAAGGTGACAACAAATGCCCCTCGAGGTGATGCACGCCCATCACAGGTAAATTAAGGGAAGCGGCTAATGCGCAAGCAACGCCGGCACCGACCAACAAAGCGCCAGCCAAACCAGGTCCGCGCGTGTAAGACACAAGCCCAATATTTTGCAAAGTGATATCTGCTTCTTTTAAAACTTGACGTGTGAGTGGCAAAACGCGACGTATGTGATCTCTGCTCGCCAACTCGGGAACAACGCCGCCATAGGCTTGGTGCATGCTGATTTGTGAATAAAGTGCATGCGACACCAACGTAGGAGCTCGATCGGCGTGCTCAGGCGAATTCGCTCGCACAAGAGCGACGCCTGTTTCGTCACACGATGATTCAATTCCGAGTACCCACATAGGTGTTTAGTGTAGTGGGACAATAGGGGCTTATGGCGATTGCACATTACATCAAAGAAATTGGACGCGGCAAAGAAGGCGCACGTTCGTTGTCGCGCGAACAATCGTGTGATTTGATGTTACAAATTTTGAATGGCGGCGTGAGTGACCTAGAAATCGGTGGTTTTTGCTTGGCAATGCGCATCAAAGGCGAAACCACGCAAGAAATGCTGGGGTTTTTGGATGCGGTTCATTCGTGTCTTCAAAAAATTCCCAATCCCCACCATCAACCCGTTGTGGTGATCCCAAGCTACAACGGCGCACGCAAATTGCCCGTGCTCACCCCTTTGTTAGCCGCTAGTTTAGCGCGCGCGGGGCTCGCTGTTTTGGTCCATGGTTGCCAAACAGAGGACAAACGTGTTTCTTGTGCCGATGTTTTCAAAGAAATGGGTATCGAGCCGTTAACAAAAATAAATGCGATCGAGCCTGGCGTTGTGGCTTATACACCCACAGCATTACTATGCCCAGCATTGAAAAAATTATTAGATGTGCGACGCATAGTGGGGTTGCGAAATCCTGCGCATAGCTTGGTTAAATTAATGATGCCCGTTGATGGTGAACAATATCTAGTCACCAGCTACACGCACCCCGAATACGCAACATCCATGTTAGACACTTTGCAACATATGAAAGCCAATGCACTTTTGTTGCGTGGCACCGAAGGCGAGCCCGTTGCTGATCCCCGTCGCACGCCACAAATGCAATGGATACAACAGGGTCAAATCATCAAAACAACCAAAGCCGCCGAAGGCCCAATCGTGCAAATGCCGCAATTGCCAGCCATCGATGCAAAATCCACCGCTCGCTACATCCTTGAGAAATTGGGGTCAGATACCAATTTACAGATCCAAGGGATTTTGAGCGCATGCGGTTTGGAGGTGGTGTGAAGGGTCGTGTTTTTTTAGTCGGTGCAGGACCTGGTGACGCTGAGCTGCTCACGCTCAAAGCCGTGCGTGTTATCAGGTCAGCCACTGTTTTATTGGTCGATGATTTGGTGAGCGATGAAGTGCTTGCGTATGCCAATGCCAATGCACGTGTGGTTTATGTGGGCAAGCGCGGTGGTTGCGCTTCAACGCCGCAAGCGTTCATCGAAAAACTAATGGCGTCTCAAGCATTGGCAGGTGAAACTGTGGTGCGTTTAAAAGGTGGAGACCCTTTTATTTTTGGCCGTGGTGGTGAAGAGGTTGAGCATTTGCGTTCGCATGGCATCGAAGTTGATGTGGTGAACGGTATTACGTCGGGGCTTGCTGCTGTCACTTCGATGGGCGTGCCTCTAACGCACCGCACTCACGCACACGGCGTGATCTTTGTAACTGGTCACGCAACGCCTCACAAGGATGGCGTCGATTGGTCGCAACTCGCACAAACAGCGCATCAATCTCGCTTAACTTTGGTCATTTATATGGGCTTCAAAGCATGCGCTCACATACAAGTGGGTCTTTTAAACGGTCTCCCAAAGGACACGCCCGTCTTAATCGTTCAAAATGCCAGTTTGCCCACGCAACGCCAAAAATCCTCTCAATTGGATCAATTAGTCGATACAATTAACAAAAAAGAACTACAAAGTCCGTGCATAATAGTTGTGGGCGATGTTTTAAAGGGATTAGCCACCCTCTCGAGCCAGCCGCCCGTCGCGTGCGAAAATACTCATTTAACCGCTACCTAAAGCCCCACCGGAATCAGCATGGACGCAGAACGCATCAATCAAATTGGCAACACCCTCACAGACCTTAGCGCTCGCGCATCAGATCTTCGGAGGTATCTTTGACTACGATGCCAAATCTGAACGATTAAGAACAGTCACAGCGTCCCTCGAAGACCCCACCGTTTGGAATGATCCCAAAAAAGCCCAAGAATTAGGTAAAGAAAAAAAAGCACTCGATGATGTTGTATTAACGTTATCTCGCCTCGATCAAGAACTCGCCGACAACAGTGAGTTGTTTGAAATGAGTCGCGACGACAACGACGAAACAGGTCTTCTCACCCTAGAAACCGAATCCAAAAAAATCACTGAAGAAATTGAAAAATTGGAATTCAGGCGGATGTTTAACAATCCCGCCGATCCCAACAATGCATTCTTAGATATTCAAGCAGGCGCGGGCGGAACAGAGGCTTGCGATTGGGCGAGCATGTTGCTCAGGCAATATCTCAAATACGCCGAACGCAAAGGTTTTAAAGCCACATTAGAAGATGAATCTCCTGGTGATGTCGCAGGCATCAAAGGCGCAACGCTCAAAATTGAAGGTGAATACGCATACGGTTTGCTGAGAACAGAAACTGGCGTGCATCGTTTGGTTCGCAAGTCCCCGTTTGATTCTTCGGGTGGACGGCACACAAGTTTTGCAAGTATTTTTGTGTATCCAGAAATTGATGACTCCATTGAAATCGACATTAACCCTGCCGATGTTCGTACCGATACTTATCGTGCAAGTGGCGCGGGCGGTCAACACATCAACAAAACAGATTCGGCGGTTCGGCTCACACACGTGCCCACAGGCATCGTTGTCCAGTGTCAAGACTCGCGCAGTCAACACACCAACCGCGATGTCGCATGGCGACGTTTGCGCTCGCGCTTGTATGACTATGAAATGAGAAAGCGCATGGACGCGCAACAAAAATTGGAAGACACCAAAACCGATGTCGGTTGGGGTCATCAAATTCGAAGCTATGTGCTCGATCAAAGCCGCATCAAAGATTTGCGTACCAATGTTGAAATATCCAATACACAAAAAGTATTGGACGGCGACTTGGACTCATTCATTGAAGCATCACTCAAACACGGCGTTTGATTTTTTAAGGGAGACACGCGATGTTGCGTGAAGGAACGACTGCTGTGATTCGTCGCGAAGACTATTGCGCACCAGCATTTTGGATTGATACCGTTGATTTGACGTTTGATTTAGATACTGTCAAAACACGCGTACTCAACAAAATGACGGTGCGTCGCAATCCAAGTGAGCCCGTACAACCCTTGCGCCTCGATGGCGAGGAACTCAATTTGTCGCGCGTATTGGTTAACGGCCAAGGTACGAGTTTTAAAATCGACGGCAATCAACTCGTTATTGAAAATTTACCCAAAGGCAACGATGCTTTTGATTTAGAAATTTTTAGCATTTGCAATCCAAGTAAAAATACACAACTATCGGGCTTGTATGTGAGTCAATCGGCGTTTTTTACGCAATGCGAAGCTCAAGGTTTTAGACGCATCACATATTTTTTAGACCGTCCCGATGTGATGGCGAGTTACACCGTCACACTGCGCGCAGACAAACAAACTTATCCCGTTCTTTTATCCAACGGTAACTTAATTGAACAAGGTAATTTAGAAGACGGAAAACATTTTGCCAAGTGGGTTGACCCGCACAAAAAACCAGCGTATTTGTTTGCATTGGTTGCAGGCAATTTGGTTTGTAGAGAGCAACGCATTACTGCGCGTTCTGGCAAAGAACATCTGTTACAAGTTTATGTTCGATCGGGTGATTTGGATAAAACAGATCATGCCATGCATTCACTCATGGCCAGCATTGCGTGGGACGAAGCTCGTTTTGGTTTGAGCTTGGATTTGGAGCGCTTCATGATTGTGGCGACATCCGACTTCAATATGGGCGCCATGGAAAACAAGGGATTGAATATTTTCAATACCAAGTATGTGTTGGCCTCTCCTGCGACTGCAAGTGACACCGATTACGCCAACATTGAAAGCGTTGTGGGTCATGAATATTTTCATAACTGGACTGGCAACCGTATTACTTGCAGAGATTGGTTTCAGCTCTCGTTAAAAGAAGGCCTTACGGTTTTTAGAGATCAAGAATTTAGTCAAGATTTGGCGGACACTTCTTCTGCCCGCGCGGTTAAGCGCATTGAAGACGTACGCGTATTGCGCACCGTTCAATTTGCAGAAGATGCGGGTCCAATGGCGCATCCCGTTCGACCCGACAGTTACATTGAGATTAATAATTTTTACACCGTCACCATTTATGAAAAAGGTGCAGAGTTGGTTCGCATGATGCAAACTTTGGTGGGACGTGATGGTTTTGCCAAAGGCATGAAGTTGTATTTTGAAAGACACGACGGTCAAGCCGTGACCTGTGACGACTTTGCTCAATGCATTGCAGATGCAAACCCCACTTCTGCCTTGTCAAAACATTTGGATGGGTTTAAGCGTTGGTATACACAAGCCGGCACACCTCATGTGCACGCACACGGTCACTACGATGCCGAGGCGCAGCGATACACAATGTTGGTGAAGCAATCGTGCAGCCCCACACCAGGACAACTCATCAAGCAAGCGTTTGTGATTCCAGTTGAGTTGGGTTTGATTGCAAAAGACGGCACTGAACTTCTTGCATCTCAATTGCATGTAATCACTGAGCCTCAACACACGTGGGTGTTTGAAGGCATTACAAAAGAGCCCGTTCCCTCGTTGCTACGTGGCTTTAGTGCGCCTGTGATATTAGAAGCCGACTTGAATGAAGATCAGTGGCTCACACTGATGGCGCACGACACTGATGCGTTCAATCGCTGGGAGGCAGCGCAACGATTATGCTTGCAATCTGTGATTCGTGACATTCAGCAAGATACCTCACCCCAACAGGTTTTATCCGATGCATTGCTACAAGCCATGCGTGTTGTGCTGCGTCATCCGCAACTCGATGCTGCGTTCAAAGATTTGGTACTCACCATGCCCTCTGAAACTTACATCGCCGAGCAACTGAGCGTTGTAGATCCACAGCGCATTCATCAAACGCGCGAGATGATGCGCACGCAAATAGCTATTCAATTAAAAGAGGTTTGGATTTGGGCATTTGAAAATCACAACACCCCCGGCGCTTACGAGCCCAATGCAGTAAGCAGTGGAAGACGCGCGCTCAAAAGCCTTGCCCTCACCT
>Ga0214919_10002232_pt1 | contig 30754 bp, 31 predicted proteins | sample LL1503_MetaG_FD_177994 | JGI IMG/M metagenome (GOLD analysis project Ga0214919, IMG submission 177994) | Freshwater microbial communities from Lake Lanier, Atlanta, Georgia, United States - LL-1503 | ecosystem: Environmental > Aquatic > Freshwater > Lake | place: USA: Georgia | collected... | reverse complement strand
AGGGAAAGATTAAAGACCCTCGTTTAGGTTTCGTAACAGTCACTGATGCGCGTGTTACTGGGGACTTACAACATGCATCAATTTTTTACACGGTACTCGGCGATGACGAACAACGTGAGTCCACTGCGGCAGCTCTAGAGAGCGCAAAGGGTGTAATTCGCTCTGCTGTAGGTAAAGATTTGGGTGTACGCGTAACACCAAGCATCGAATTTTTTCTAGATGGTTTACCTGAAAGTGCACTTGCACTTGATTCACTCCTTGCAAAGGTTCGCGAGCAAGATGCTGAAGTTTCTAAACTTCGTAAAGAAGCGACATACGCCGGAGATCACGATGCGTACAAGGCACCTAAAGTTATTGATAACAGCAGTAAACCAAAGCCTGTAGAACGAATAACTAATTGGGATGACGTTTGAAAAATATGTCTGCAACGGATGGATTTGTAGTTGTAGATAAAGCTAGTGCGATGACAAGTCATGATGTTGTCGCAGTTGGTCGCCGCGTGCTCGGAACTCGCAAAGTTGGACATGCCGGATCCTTGGATCCAATGGCGACTGGAGTATTAATTCTTGGCTTTGGCCACGGAACGCGCTTACTTCAATACATCACAGATGGCGATAAATCGTATCGAGCAACCATCGCACTCGGCGCAGCAACGATTACCGATGATGTTGAAGGTGAAGTTCTTTCGCGAGCAAGTAAAAACGAATTAGATTCAATCACTAATGCAGATATTCAGCGAGAATTATCGTTAATGCATGGAGTTATTTCACAACGTCCAAGCTCGGTATCTGCCGTCAAGGTCGATGGCAAGCGCGCGCATGAGCGCGTTAGAGCGGGAGAGGTATTCGAATTAGATTCTCGTGAAGTCAGCATCTCTCAGTTGGATATTCTTGAAATCCGTCGAACCGTTGATGCAATACAGATCGATACTGAAGTTACTTGTTCTGCAGGCACATTCATTCGCGCGATAGCACGCGATCTCGGTGCTTCACTCAATGTTGGGGGACACCTCACATTCTTGCGTCGCACACGTGTAGCAAGTTTTGGTGAAGACATAGCAAACACATTCGAAAAATTTAAAGCAGGTGAATTTACAACTTTAGGTCTAGTTGATGTTGCAAGATCTATCTTTCACGTACGCATCCTCAATACTGAAGAAGCACATGAACTCTCATTCGGACGCAAGATTTCGGCATCACCATCAGCTGGTATTTATGCTGCGATTTCATCTTCCAACGAATTAATTGCTTTACTTGAAAATCGAGAAGACGGCGCCAAGCCCATCGCAGTTTTCGCTCCAGCGAATGGAAGTGGCAGAATATAAACATGAGTAAGCGCGTGGTTGCAATTGGTGTCTTCGATGGTGTTCATCGTGGCCATCAAGAGATTCTCAATCGCGCCAAAGAAATTGCTGATGGTGGTTCTGTAATCGCGTTGACTTTTGATCCGCATCCAGCAACCGTTTTTGCACCCGAGCGCGCGCCTAAACTTCTCGTAACCCTTGCTGATCGTGTGGTTTTACTAAAAATCCATAATGCGGATCAGGTTGCTGTCATAAAATTTGATAAAAAGTTTGCTGCTATGTCTGCTGAAGATTTCGTAGACAATATTCTTATTAAGCAATTAGAAGCAACCGATATTGTGGTCGGAGAAAATTTCACATATGGTCACAAGGCCTCAGGCAATATTGATTCATTACGTGCAAGTAGTATGTCTAAGAATTTTGATGTTCATGTACTCTCTTTATCTCAGGATGAAAACCAAAATATTTCTTCTTCACGAATTCGCACACTGGTTACGCAGGGCCATGTTGAATCAGCACGAACTCTGTTAACCCGCCCGCATCGTTTAGATGGTGTTGTGATTCATGGCGAAGCTCGTGGACGAGAAATAGGTTATCCAACTGCAAACTTAGGAAATATCGATGGTCAATGCATTCCTGCTGATGGTATTTATGCAGGTTGGCTCGCTGTTGGAATTAATAGATGGCCTGCAGCAATTTCAATTGGAACCAATCCAACATTTGAAGGCGATCGTGCGCGACAAGTGGAAGCTTATGCAATCGATCAAGTTGGTTTAGATTTATATGATCAAGGCGCCACAATTGAATTTGGTTGGAGATTGCGAGACACCCTTAAATTCGATGGTCTCGAGCCATTACTCGAACAGATGGCAAAGGATTGCCAACGTGCGCGTGAATTGACCGAGGGATAGCCTCGATTTCCACAATCTATAACCCCGCTGGTAACCTTTCCCACGTCCAACGAGAAAAAGAGTTTCCGTGTGGCAGACCGGCAACCATCGTGGCCAAATAAAAGGAGATGCAAGAAATGGCATTAACACCAGAAGTAAAGAAAGAAATCGTTGCTAAGTTCGGCAACTCCGCTACTGACACAGGTAGTCCTGAAGCTCAGATCGCTTTGTTATCAAAGCGTGTAGATGAGATTACTCATCACCTTCAAACTAACCCGCATGACCACCATAACCGTCGTGGTCTTTTGTTATTAGTTGGTCAACGTCGACGCATTCTTCAGTACCTCGCAAAGACAGACATCAATCGTTACAGAACGATTATTGAAAAACTCGGCATTCGCCGTTAATTAGACACAACTACTAGCCGCGTGGGCAATGGTCCTCGGTAGTGGTTTCCGGAATTTAAGTGCGCGAAAGTTGCACGTCCGTGAACTTCGATCGAAGATTCATTGTGCTCGACTCGGCTGTAGTCGAGAATAGGAGCGACCCATGGAGGGTCAAGAGATTCAATCAGCCGTTGCAGTAATTGATAACGGCAAGTTCGGAAAACGAGAAATTCGTTTTGAAACAGGTCGCCTTGCTAAGCAGGCAGCCGGAGCAGCAGCTGTTTATCTAGATGATCAAACAATGATCTTTTCAGCAACAACTGCTTCGAAAACACCTAAAGATCAATTCGACTTCTTTCCTCTAACAGTAGATGTTGAAGAGAAGATGTATGCAGTTGGTCGCATTCCAGGATCATTTTTTCGCCGTGAAGGACGTCCATCAGAAGATGCGATTCTTACATGTCGTCTAATCGATCGTCCTTTGCGTCCATCTTTTGTTAAGGGTCTTCGCAATGAAGTTCAAATTGTTGTGACAGTTATGGCATTAGACCCAGATCATATGTATGACGTGATTGCAATTAATGCATCTTCAATGTCGACACAACTTGCAGGTCTGCCATTTTCTGGTCCGATTGGCGGAGTACGTGTTGCACTTATTGAAGGTCAGTGGGTTGCATTCCCAAATCATTCACAGCTAGATAAGGCTGTCTTTGACATGGTTGTTGCTGGTCGCGTAACTAAAGATGACGTTGCAATCATGATGGTTGAAGCAGAAGCAACTTCACAAACTATTGATCTCATAAAAGGTGGAGCACCAACTCCAACTGAGGAAGTTGTAGCTCAGGGACTTGACGCAGCAAAACCATTCATCAAAGTTCTATGCGAAGCTCAATCAAAACTTGCCAAAGTTGCTGCTAAACCAACGGCTGAATTTCCAGTCTTCTTGGATTACCAAGATGATGTTTATGCCGCTGTCGAAAAAGCTGCAAAAGATGATCTTGCAAAGGCGCTGACAATTTCAGGCAAGCAAGAGCGCGAAACAAAAATCGATGAGATAAGTGATTCAGTTAAAGAGTCAGTGAGTGCCCAATTTGAAGGTCGCGAAAAAGAAGTTCCTGCTGCATTTCGCTCTCTCACCAAGAAGTTAGTTCGTCAACGTGTATTGCGCGACAAGATTCGTATCGATGGACGTGGATTGCGTGATATTCGTCCGCTCTCTGCCGAAGTAGAAGTAATTCCTCGTGTTCACGGTTCTGCAATCTTCGAACGCGGAGAAACTCAGATTCTAGGTATCACAACTCTTAACATGCTTAAGATGGAGCAACAGCTCGATACTCTCAATCCTGAGAATCACAAACGTTATATGCATAACTACAACTTCCCACCATATTCAACTGGTGAAACTGGTCGAGTAGGAACACCAAAGCGCCGCGAAATCGGTCACGGTGCTCTCGCAGAGCGTGCGTTGATTCCAGTAATTCCAACGCGTGAAGAGTTCCCTTATGCAATTCGTCAGGTCTCAGAAGCTCTAGGTTCAAATGGTTCGACATCAATGGGTTCTGTGTGCGCATCAACGCTTGCACTTCTCAACGCTGGCGTTCCACTACGTGCACCAGTTGCAGGTATTGCAATGGGTCTGATCTCAGATGATGTTGATGGCAAAGTTGAATATGTTGCCTTGACAGACATTCTCGGTGCAGAAGATGCGTTCGGAGATATGGACTTCAAAGTTGCCGGAACAAAGGACTTCGTTACTGCGCTTCAATTAGATACGAAGCTCGACGGAATCCCAGCATCAGTTCTTGCCGGTGCACTTCATCAAGCAAAGGAAGCACGCTTAGCAATTCTTGATGTTATGAATGAAGCTATTGATTCTCCAGATGAGATGAGTCCATTTGCTCCACGAATTATTTCTGTAAAAATTCCGGTAGATCAGATCGGTGCGGTTATCGGGCCTAAGGGCAAGATCATCAATCAGATTCAAGATGAAACTGGTGCAGAAATTTCAATTGAAGATGATGGAACAATTTACATCGGCGCAACCGATGGTCCATCGGCAGAAGCGGCCCGCGCGCAAATTAACGCAATCGCAAACCCAACCATGCCAGAAGTTGGCGAACGATACCTCGGTACCGTCGTAAAACTCGCAGCATTTGGTGCTTTCATTTCACTACTTCCAGGTAAAGATGGTTTGCTCCACGTCTCGCAAATACGCAAGATGCATGGTGGAAAGCGCATCGAAAACCTTGAAGAAGTCATGAAGGTTGGCGACAAGATTCAAGTGGAAATTGGTGAAATTGATCCGAAGGGAAAGCTTTCACTTATTCCTGTTCTTGAAGAAGGCGCGGCTTCAGCCGAATAAATGTCTGTCCGTCGCACAGTATTGCCAAGCGGTCTGCGCATCGTTACTGAAGAAGTATCTTCAGTTCGAAGTGCAGCCATTGGTATCTGGGTAAATGTAGGTTCTCGTGATGAAGCACCAGCTGTTGCTGGTGCTTCTCACTTTTTAGAGCACCTTTTGTTTAAAGGTACACAACGCCGAAATGCTTTAGAAATTTCTTCAGCCATCGAATCTGTCGGTGGAGAAATGAATGCCTTCACAAGCAAGGAATACACTTGCTTCTATGCGCGCGTAATTGATTCAGATCTTCCAATGGCAGTGGACGTTATTTCAGACTTGATTACATCATCCATAGTGACTGCAGAGGATGTTGATGCTGAAAGAAAAGTAGTTCTTGAAGAAATCGCTATGCGAGATGATGATCCAAGTGACCTAGTTCATGATTTATACGCCGAAACTTATTATGGTGATACGCCATTGGGCCGACCAATACTTGGAACAATAGATTCAATCAATACCATGTCTCGTAACAGTGTATTTAATTACTATAAGAAGCGTTATTTGCCTCAGGATTTAGTAGTTGCTGTTGCCGGAAATATTAAGCACAAGCGAGTAGTCGCTATGGTTGAAGAAGCTCTTTCACGCGATAATTTCTTAGATATCAGTGGTACTCCACAGATTCGACCAAATAAAACCGTAAAACGTGGGAAACAAGGTCGAGTAGGAATTATTTATCGCAAGTCCGAACAAGCGCACATGTTTTACGGCATGGAAGGCGTGACTCGAAATGATGACCGTCGTTTCACGATGGGTGTTTTATCAGCAGCTCTTGGCGGGGGAATGTCTTCACGATTGTTCCAAGAGATTCGCGAAAAACGCGGTCTTGCGTACTCAGTTTATTCTTATGCTCAACAATTTGCAGGTTCAGGACAAATTGGATTTTATGCAGGTTGTAATCCAACTAAGGCAATTGAAGTTGTGAATATCATTCAGGAAGTATTGGCTGATGTTGCTCAAAATGGAATGTCACATGAAGAAATTGAACGAGCAAAAGGTGCGGTTCGTGGTTCTCTAGTACTTAGCCAAGAAGATTCGGGTTCTCGCATGAGTCGAATCGGCAAAAGCGAGATTGTTTACGGCGAAATCATGGGCTTCGATGAAATTCTCAAGGCTGTCGCACGCGTAACACCAGAAGATATTCGCGTTATTGCCAACGAGTTTCTAACGAAAACGCCTACCCTTGGTGTTGTAGGTCCCTATAAGAGCGAAGCAATTTTCGAGAAAGTTCTGGCGAAAGGAAGCGCACGATGAGTTCACCTATTCGTGTTGGAGTACTCGGTGCTCGCGGTCGCATGGGAGCAGAAGTTGTTAAAGCCGTAAGCAACTCATCTGACTTAGAACTTGTTGCCCAACTTGACCTCGGAGATTCTTTAGATCAGTTGTTAAGTAACAAAGCCGAAGTTGTAGTTGATTTCACAACTCCTGATAGCGTCATGAAAAATCTTGATTTCTTGATTAGCAACGACATCCACGCAGTCGTTGGAACAACGGGATTTGATCAAGCTCGAATCGATTCATTGACCAAAGAATTGTCCAAGCATCCACAAGTAGGAGTTTTAATTGCACCGAATTTCGCAATAGGGGCAGTTCTAATGATGGAGTTTGCGGAAAAAGCTGCTCGTTACTTTGATTCAGCAGAAATTATTGAACTGCACCATCCAGCCAAAGTAGATGCACCAAGTGGTACTGCTGCACGCACAGCAGAGTTAATGACGCAGGCCCGTAAAGAGTCTTCTATGAAACCGATGCCGGATGCGACAAAGCAATCACTCGATGGTGCACGCGGTAGCAAAGTTGGTGATATTCCAATTCACTCAATTCGAGCACAAGGATTGGTAGCTCATCAAGAAGTTTTGTTTGGGGGAGTCGGAGAAACTTTGACAATTCGCCACGACTCTCTTGATCGCGCGGGATTTATGCCTGGTGTATTGCTGGGAATTAGAAGTGTTGTAAACAATCCAGGCCTAACCCATGGCCTAGATAAATTCATGTAAAGGATCATACGATGTCAAAAGATCAAATCACAATGTACGGTGCTGATTGGTGCGGAGATTGTCGCCGTTCAAAGAGATTGCTTGCAGAGTTAGGTGTTGAGTACACACACATCGATGTCGAAGCAGATCTCAGCGCTGCGGATAAAGTTCGCGAAATTAATGGTGGCGCACAATCAATTCCTGTAATCGTTTTTTCAGATGGAACCCACTTAACTGAACCTTCAGATATAGATTTAACGGCTAAATTAAAGTCACTTTCAATAATCTAGAAAAAGTTGTAAAAAAGTGCGGAAGTAAGTGCTGCGCTTAATACCACTACAGGGAAAGACGCTTTAAGGAGTAGTGCCACAATTGCTGCTCCCAAGCCGACCAAACGATGGTCTGTGACAATTGAATTCTTTGTGGTGACGCTTTGCACTGCAACGAGTGCACTCAAAAGAGCAATAGGAATAAGTAAGTTTATTCGCTTAATGAGCGGATGAGATAGAAATTTTTCGGGGACACTATGCCCGGAAAACTTCAGGGCATAAGCAATAACACTTGTGCCTATAACGCCGATCCAGAATGCGTCCATTATTTGACGTTCCTTAAACCTGCGATGATCGCGATTACAGCAGTACCAATAATTGGTAAACCTGCAGGTAAAAATGGCGTAGTAGCAACTGCAAAAATTGCAGCAATAATTGCAAGTAATTTATCTGTTGAACTCTTCAGACGAGGCCAGAGAAGCCCAAGAAATGCGGCAGGTACTGCAGCGTCTAATCCCCATGCAGATGGATCGCCCATTGCTTTTGCTCCGAGCGCACCGGCTAGAGTGAAGAGATTCCAAAATATGAAAACTCCAAAACCAGTTAGCCAGAATCCTTGGCGCATTGCCTCAACTCCACGTGATTCTTGAGAAAGACTTACTCCCGTTGATTCATCAATGGTGACGTGGGCTGCAATCAATCTTTTTATACCGCGCACTCTTAAAATTGGTGTCATTAAAACACCGTAGAGACCATTTCGAATACCTAATAATGAAGCTGTAGCAATTGCACTGATTGCACTTCCGCCGGCTCCGATAACTCCAATAACTGCAAATTGCGATGCGCCTGAAAATGTTAGGAGTGAGAGCAAGCAACTCTGTAAAACACTAAATCCATTTGCAACAGCTGCCGCTCCAAATGCAACGCCATATGCACCAACGGTGAAGGATACGCTGAGAGAATCGCGAAATGTGGGGGAAGAAACTCTAGACACACCCGCATTCTGCCGTATAAATCCAACAGCACAAAGCGCCTACTAGATAAGGTCGCACCATGAGTGAGTCTGATATTGTTTTTAGAAGTGACGTCACAGTAGATCTTGTTAAGGCAAGCGCAAGTGATGCTGATGTAATTTGGGCCGCTCGCGTATCTACTGCAGGTGAGCAATCCATGGATGAAATTGGAGAAGACCCAGCACGCTCTGAAGGTTTAATTAATTACTTGGCTCGTGAACGTCATGGCTCACCATTTGAACACACATCTATGACCTTCTTTGTATCCGCCCCCATTTTTGTATTCCGAGAATTTATGCGCCACCGAATCGCTTCTTACAATGAAGAGAGTGGTCGATACCGCGAACTAAAGCCGGTTTTTTATATTCCAAGTACTGAACGTAAGTTAATCCAAGTTGGAAAAACCGGCGCATACACCTTTGTTGACGGAACCCCTGAACAGTATGAAACATCCGTAAAAGCAATGAAGGAAGCTTACGTTGTTGCATACGAGCAGTATCAAAAGATGTTAGATGCTGGAATTGCGCGCGAAGTTGCACGTGTTGTTTTGCCAGTAGGTCTCTATTCATCAATGTATGTCAGTATGAATTCACGTGCACTCATGAATTTCTTATCGCTTCGAACTTCGCGCGAAGGTTCTCATTTCCCGAGTTACCCTCAACGAGAAATTGAGATGGTGGCGGAGAAAATGGAAGCGGAATTCGCTAAATTAATGCCGCTTACGCATAAGGCTTTTGAGAAATCTGGACGCATTGCGCCCTAACTAGGCGATAGCCTTATCCCATGACTACGCAACCGCCATTTGGGCGGCTATCAACTGCGATGGTTACTCCTTTCAAGAAGGATTTATCCATCGATTGGGATGGCGTTTCGACTCTTGCGCAGCACTTACTCTCAACTGGTCATGATGCAATTATCGTCAATGGCACAACAGGTGAAGCACCGACAACAAGTGATGATGAAAAAGATCAGATCATCAGAGTTGTAAAGGATGCGGTTGCAGGAAAAGCAAAAGTTGTTGCAGGTGCCGGAAATAACGAAACTACGCATTCAGTAGAGCAAGCTCTTCGTGCGCAAAAAGCTGGCGCCGACGGATTACTCGTCGTAACTCCGTATTACAACAAACCACCACAATCCGGAATCGAAGCTCATTTTCGTGCGATTGCTGATGCAGCCGATCTTCCCGTAATGATGTATGACATTCCCGGTCGTACAGGAATGCAGATAGAACCAGACACAATTGTTAAGTTATCCGAACACCCACGAATCGTTGCCTTAAAGGATGCAAAAGGCGATGTTGCTTCAACTTCTTGGGTTATTAAGCGCTGCGGTATACCTGTTTATTCAGGTGATGACATTCTAAATTTGCCACTGCTTTCAGTTGGAGCCGTCGGCTTTGTTTCAGTGTGCGGCCACACTGTTGGAAAAGATCTACGCGAGTTACTTGATTCGTGGTTTGCAGGAAATACCCAACGCGCACTTGAAATTCATCAAAAACTACTACCAGTCTTCACTGGAACTTTCCGCACTCAAGGTGCGATTTTAACTAAAGCTGCTCTTAATTTGATGGGGCTACCTGGCGGATATACGCGCTTACCTTTAGTAGATGCAACTGATGCACAAATTGCACAGCTGCGTGAAGACTTACGCGCAGGTGGCGTAACTCTTCGCTCATGACACATCCACATCCAGAACTGGGTACCCCACCTAAATTAGCTGCAAATGCCCTTCGCATTGTTGCACTCGGAGGTTTAGCCGAAATCGGTCGAAATATGACCGTCTTTGAATGCAATGGAAAATTACTCATCGTTGATTGCGGTGTTCTATTTCCTGAAGAAAATCAACCAGGAATCGATTTAATTCTTCCCGATTTTTCTTACATAAGAGAACGATTAAGCGATGTTATCGCCATTGTTTTAACACATGGACATGAAGATCACATTGGGGCTGTTCCGTATTTACTTCGTGAACGTGGCGACATTCCAATTTATGGATCCGCCCTCACGTTGGCATTAATCACAGCAAAACTTAAAGAGCACAGAATTACACCGCTTACGCGAGAAGTTCGTGAAGGTGGGCAAGAAGACATAGGTCCTTTTGATCTCGAATTTGTTGCGGTCAATCACTCAATACCTGATGCCTTAGCAATTGTCATTAATACGCCAGCTGGACGTGTATTACATACCGGCGATTTTAAGATGGATCAATTACCGTTAGATGGTCGCATTACAGATTTACGAACCTTCGCACGATTAGGCGATGAAGGTGTAGATATTTTTCTCGTGGATTCAACAAATGCAGATGTGCCGGGATTTACTGCATCTGAAAGAGAGATTATGCCGGTACTTGATCGAGTATTTCGATCAACTAAGCGTCGAATAATCGTGGCTTCATTCTCATCCCATGTTCACCGGATCCAGCAGGTAATCGACACTGCTGCTATTCATAATCGTAAAGTCGCATTCATTGGACGCTCCATGGTTCGAAATATGGGAATTGCTAGCGATCTTGGATATTTAAATATCCCAGGCGATATTTTGTTCGATGCGAAAGAGTTAGATTCTTATGATGATAACGTTGTTTTAATTTGCACTGGTTCGCAAGGTGAGCCAATGGCTGCATTATCGCGCATGGCTAACGGAGATCATCAGATACGTGTTGGCGAAGGCGACACCGTAATTTTAGCATCGTCTTTGATTCCAGGAAATGAAAATTCAGTCTTTCGTGTGATCAATGAGCTGACACGTTTTGGAGCAAAAGTAGTTCATAAAGCAAACGCCATGGTTCACGTTTCTGGGCATGCGGCAGCAGGTGAATTGCTCTATTGCTACAACATTGTTAAGCCAAAATACGTTATGCCTGTCCACGGAGAGTGGAGACACCTCAAAGCTAATGCTGAGATAGCGATCAATGCAGGTGTTGCACGTGAAAACACCATCGTTATTGAAAACGGTGTTGTCGTTGATTTAGTAGATCATGTTGCACAAGTCGTTGGCGGCGTTCCATGTGGATTTGTTTTCGTTGATGGTCAAAGTATTGGTGACATTACTGAGTCTTCGCTGAAGGACCGCAGAATTTTAGGTGAAGAAGGTTTCATTTCTGTTGTTGTAGTAATTGATTCGCAGAGTGGAAAAATTGTTGCTGGACCAGATATTCATGCCCGTGGATTTGCAGAGGATGCTTCCTTATTTGATGAAGTTAAAATTGATATCGAAAAAGCACTTGCTGCTGCTGTAATTGAAGGCATCAATGGAACACACCAATTGTCACAAGTTGTTCGCCGAACAATTGGGGGATGGGTTGGTGGTAAACACCGTCGCCGACCAATGATTATTCCTCTCGTTATTGAGGTTTAATACTTCCAACTTTTTAATAGTCGGCGCGCCTGCCATCTTCGTAATTCAAGTGCAATTACGATAAATAGTGTGGCTAAGAAAAAGAGCAGTGCATCCAAGAGCGCCAAAGTAGGCAACGCTCTTGGTCGTGGTCTTCGCGGGTTGTGGCGAGGTATTGCGCGAGCTCTTGGTAGCACAATTCGGTTCCTAGCACGTGGCGCTAAAGATCTTGATCCAACGCACCAAAGAGATGGTGCTGCATTTTCACTTTTAATCCTCGCAATAATTGCTGGAGCAGGTGCATGGTTACATGCGGATAACGTCATAAGCCGAGCAGTTTATGCATTTATTTATGGAACTTTTGGCCGTGTTGGATTCATTGCTCCATTGGTTTTGATTTATTTCGCAATTAGATTATTTAGGGTTCCAGATGAGAAGGCAGCAACGGGACGAATCATTGTTGGAACTTTGACTTTATTAATTAGTGCAAACGGTTTGGCACATTTACTTAATGGTTCAGTTGGTACAGGAGCCACCGCTATCCGCGAAGGTGGCGGTTGGATTGGTTATGTAGTTTCCACGCCATTGGTTGCGTTGATGACTTCAATGCTCACATATCCAGTGCTTATTGTTTTGTTTATATTTGGAATCTTGGTGGTAACTGCAACACCAGCCTCTGAAGTTTTTTCAAGAATTTCAAATATTTTTGTTTGGCTGTGGGATCGCAAACCAAGACGACGTGAGACTGATGAGGATTTTGAAATCTCTGAAACTCCTCCATTTGAATCACCAGTAGTCGCAGAATGGAATGCCCCGGCTGATGAAGAAGAGCTTGACGAGGAAGAGTTTGACGAAGAATTTACTGTGGCAATGCCAAAGCAAACGACACAGCAGATCAGTAAAGAAGCCAGACCGGTTCAACTTTTGTTATCGAGTGATTCACATTACGAGTTGCCGCCTGCTGACATCTTGCGAACTGGTCCTGCAGCAAAAGCGAAGAGCAAGGTTAATGACAGTGTGGTTGCCTCACTAACTGAAGTCTTCAAACAATTCGAGATTGATGCAGAAGTAACAGGATTTATGCGCGGGCCAACAGTTACTCGCTATGAAGTTGAACTTGGAAATGCGGTTAAGGTAGAGAGAATTACAGCCCTTGCTAAGAATATTTCCTATGCAGTTGCGAGTAGCGACGTACGCATACTTTCGCCAATTCCTGGCAAATCTGCGGTAGGTATTGAAATTCCGAACGCCGATCGTGAGATTGTTGCTTTAGGTGATGTCATGAGATCAAGTGTCGCCGGACAGGATCATCATCCGATGTTGGTGGCTCTCGGTAAAGATGTTGAAGGAAATTTTGTTTGTGCAAATTTAGCGAAAATGCCCCACTTGCTCGTTGCTGGTGCAACAGGTGCGGGCAAGTCTTCAATGATTAATGCAATGATCACATCAATTTTGATGAGAGCAACACCAGATGATGTTCGACTCGTTCTTATCGATCCAAAGCGCGTTGAATTAACAGCATATGAAGGTATCCCGCATTTGATTACTCCAATCATTACCAACCCCAAAAAGGCAGCTGATGCCTTAACGTGGGTAGTGCGCGAAATGGATCTGCGTTATGAAGATCTTTCCACATTCGGATTTAGACATATTGATGACTTCAATAAAGCAGTACGTTCGGGCAAAGTTGTTGCGCCTGATGGCAGCGATCGAGTAGTTGAGCCGTACCCCTACTTGCTAGTAATAATTGATGAACTCGCAGATCTCATGATGGTTGCCGCACGCGAAGTAGAAGAATCAGTAGTTCGAATCACTCAGTTGGCTCGTTCTGCCGGTATTCACCTTGTTTTGGCCACACAACGACCAAGTGTTGACGTTGTTACTGGATTGATTAAAGCCAATGTTCCATCTCGACTCTCATTTGCAACTTCATCACTTGCTGATAGTCGCGTGATTCTTGATAGCCCAGGAGCCGAAAAACTTGTTGGACAAGGCGATGCGCTCTTTATCCCGATGGGAGCAAGTAGAGCGATACGAATTCAAGGGGCTTATGTTTCTGAAAGAGAAATTGAAGCTGTAACTACACACGTAAAGAAACAATTATCTCCAAGATATCGCGAAGATGTTACTGCACCAGTTTCTTCAACGAAATTAGTTGATAAAGATATTGGGGATGATTTAGACATTTTATTACAAGCGGTAGAACTTGTTGTTGGAACACAATTTGGTTCGACATCAATGCTACAAAGAAAACTTAGAGTTGGTTTTGCAAAAGCTGGAAGATTAATGGACCTGATGGAATCTCGCGGAATCGTAGGACCTTCCGAAGGATCGAAAGCCCGTACTGTTTTGGTCAAACCAGATGAACTTGATTCGGTGCTCGCAACGCTTCGCGATTACTGATTGTTCACCAAGTAGGCGCGAGATGTTGGGGTGATATGACCCCTAAAGTGCCATCCAGGCTATTCGCCTTGACCTCTCAGGTCTACCATTGGGTTTAGAAGTTCAGCCCAACAATGTTTTTCGAGGTTTTATGTCATTAGGTTCAATCATACGTCAGGCTCGCATTGATGCGGGTCTAAGTATTGACGACCTTTCAGAACGCACGAGTATTCGCGCTGGCTTGCTCAAAGAAATTGAAAGCGATGATTTTACAAAGTGCGGTGGTGAAACTTACGCACGTGGGCACCTAAGAAATATTGCACCTCATATCAAAATGGATTCTCAGTTACTTCTTGAATTGTTTGAAAACGAGCAATCGATGCAGCCACGTCGGATTCAAGAGATGCTTGCAGAAAATAATGTAATGACAAATCCTGTGGATAAAAAAACTATTTCTTGGAAAACTTTAGCTGGTATTTCTCTATCTACTCTCGCACTACTTGCGGCTGTCCAGATTATTATTTCGAATTCAAAGACAACAACAGTTACGCAACCAGAAGTTGTTGCCTCCGAATCCGCAGTTGCGCAACCATCGAACACACCGGTTGCAGAGCCAACGCAGTCGACTTCTTCAGAACCGACGCAAGTCCGTGATACTTATTCTTCAGGAACTGGAGTGTTAGTAAATGTCACGGCCAGTCGCGGAAATTCATGGTTGTTTGTCTCTGATTCAAATGGAACAACATTGTTCAGTGGTCAAATTAAAAATGGCCAAAAGTTGAATTTCAGTGCAACATCACGCGTAAGTCTTAAAGTTGGTAACGCCGGAGCAGTTGACGTCTCAGTAAATGGGAAATCAGCACAGCAGATCGGCAGCGATGGAGAGGTTGTTTCGGTTTCATACGGGGTTACTTCATAACTTTCTGCTAGTACCTGTAACATCACCCCAATGAGTCGCACAGTCGCAGTCGTCACCCTTGGCTGTGCTCGTAATGAAGTTGATTCTGAAGAATTAGCTGGTCGTTTAGCAGCCGATGGTTGGACCTTAGTTGAAGATGTAGAACAAGCTGAGGTTGCACTCGTTAACACATGTGGCTTTATTGAATCAGCAAAAAAAGATTCAGTTGATGCATTGCTCGAAGCAAATTCACTTAAAGGTCACGGCGTTACACGCGCAGTTGTAGCAGTTGGTTGCATGGCAGAGCGGTACGGGCAGGAACTAGCGGACGCACTTCCAGAAGCAGACGCAATTCTTGGTTTTGATGACTACAAAGATATTTCTGCACGTTTGCAATCAATCGTTTCTGGAAACTCGCATACCCCCCACGTTCCACGAGATCGCAGATCATTGCTTCCAATCGCTCCAGTAGAACGTGCAGCTGTGCGAGATGAAGAGTACGCATCCAAAGTGGGAGCAGGTGGAACGCTCTTTAGAAAGCGCCTCGGAAACGCTCCGTGGGCGCCACTTAAGATTGCATCTGGATGCGATCGACGTTGTTCATTTTGCGCAATTCCTTACTTCCGCGGATCTTTTGTTTCTAGGCGACCTGTTGAAATACTTGAAGAAGCACAGTGGTTGGCCAAAAACGGAGTATCAGAGTTATTTCTAGTCAGTGAAAATACAACGTCATATGGCAAGGACTTAGGCGATCTACGTTTAATGGAGACAATACTTCCTGAGATAGCGGCAATTTCTGGCGTTGAGCGAGTTCGATTGTCATACCTTCAACCAGCTGAAATGCGTCCATCGTTATTGCAAGCTATCGTCTCAACAGATAAAACTGCCCCATACTTCGATCTCTCATTCCAGCACACGAGTCCTTCTGTACTTCGAGCTATGCGCCGATTTGGTGATAGTGAAAAATTTCTGCATCTCATAACTCAGATACGTGCACTGGAACCAGAAGCAGGTATTCGCTCAAATTTCATTGTCGGCTTTCCTGGAGAAACGCAAGAAGACTTTGATGGACTTGCAGAATTTATTACAAAAGCGCAACTAGATGCTGTCGGTATCTTTGGTTACTCGGATGAAGATAACACTGAAGCGCTCTCACTCGGCAATAAATTAGATCCAGAAGTTATTGCGCAGCGCGTCGAGTCTCTCTCCAGTTTGGCAGATGAGATGGTTTCAGAACGCGCACAAAAGCGCATTGGACAAAGAGTTCGAGTGTTGATTGAAGACGCCGAATTACAAGAAGGACGCGCAGCCCATCAAGGACCAGAAGTTGATGGAACAACATCATTTATCGGAACTCATTTCAAAGTTGGCGAGTATGTTGATGCGGTGGTCATTGAAAGTATTGGAGCAGACTTGGTGGCGGAAGTAGAATGAAACTCCCAGGTTTTTTAACTCCTAATGTGATCACAAGTTTGCGCATAGCATTCTTACCGGTTGGTGCTTATGCGCTATTTAAAAATGGTGGAGATGACCCAACTTGGCAAATTATTTCTTGGTGGATATTTTTCGTTTTAGGCTTAAGCGATATTTTGGATGGAAATCTTGCACGAAGTAGAAATACAATCACTGAGTTTGGAAAATTCTTAGATCCAATCGCAGATAAAGCAATGATTGGTACCGCCATGATTTCGCTCTCCATTTTAGGTCGTATGCCATGGTGGATAACGATTGTGATTATGTCGCGCGAAATTGGAATAACATTATTTAGATTAGCGGTAATTAAGCGCGGAGTGATTCCTGCAAACCGTGGAGGAAAAATTAAAGCATTATTCCAAGGCTTTGGTGTTGGATTCTATGTTCTTCCGCTCAGCGAGAATATGTTCTGGTTTCGAGATAGTTTTATGGCAGTTGCTATAATTTTAACTCTTGCAACGGGCGTGAATTATGTCTACTCGGCTTTTAAGTCCAGCAAATAAAGGGAAGGAAATTTCATGAGCAACGCATCTGAAATTACTTCTGCAATGAAAGATATCATCTCAATTTTGAAGGCACGAAATGAAACTTTAAGTACCGCAGAATCAATTACCGGTGGGGGATTGGGATACGCCATCACGAGCGTTCCTGGTTCATCAGAAATTTATGTTGGTGGATCAATCGCGTATCACAGTGAAATTAAGCAATCACATTTAGGTGTTTCCGCTGATGTGATTAAGAGTAAAACTGTGTACAGCGAGGAAGTGGCTTTTGAAATGGCGCGAGGTGCACGCGAAAAATTTAATACAACCTGGGCAATTGCAACCACAGGAGTTGCCGGCCCGGATGCATCCGATGGAGTAGCAGCCGGAACGGTGTGGGTGGCTATCGCCGGGCCCGTAACCCAAAGCATTCAATTAGCCCTCGATGGCGAGCGTGAAAATATTCGAAGTGGGACTGTCGCGAGCGCGATTGGTACTTTTGCGCGTATCCTTAGGGCTAGAGATTAACTAGGGCTAGAGATTAACTAGGGCTAGAGATTAACTAGGGCTAGAGATTAGGACGGAGTGGCCATGTTATTACGTGTTGCAGTCGGTGCGACTCTTCGTGCTGCCCGCACAGAGCAATCACGTACTCTTCGTGATGTTGCCCGTGATGCTCGAGTCTCACTTGGCTATCTCTCAGAAGTAGAGCGAGGCCAAAAAGAAGCATCCTCCGAATTATTGGCTGCTATTTGTACAGCCTTGGGATTGAATCTCTCTTCAGTAATTAACGATGTTGGTCTGCACATTAAATCTACTGAAGTTGCAACACTGAGCGTCGTTGACGCCGCCTAATTGTGGCCCACTTGTATGCGCTCCAAGGAGCATTGGCTTCACGCTCTGAAGCCGCGCTTTTAGCTGCAACTAAAGAGATTATTTCAACGCAGGGCATCAAAAACTTAGCGATGATTGATATCGCGGATTTGTCACAAGTTTCGCGAGCAACGCTTTATAACCATTTTCGCGATAAAGATGCTGTTTTATACGCACTTTTGAGCCGCGAGATAATTCGCCTCTTTGAAAATGCACCAAAGAATCCAGCTGAATTACTCGAGTATTTCTCACGTGCGATAAGTGAGGACTCAGCCCTTGCGGGAATGCGTTCACACGATCCAGCAATTTTGGCCACTGTGTTAATGAGAAATGATGACAAGATTTGGCACGCAATTGATGCCTTCTTTTTCAGCGCACTCGGATCAAAGGCAAAAGCAGGTGTTGCAATTGCCTGGCTCATCGCTCAAGTACTTCAGCCATTGACTCCTGAGGACTCCCGGGCACAGAGTTCACAACTTTTGCATGCGCATCTCTGATCTTCGAGAGCGAATTCTTTTGAGTTTCGGACCAGAGTGGGCTCCATCTTTTAGCGCAGACATCGCTATTTCAGAGTTAGGCAGCAAGAGCGTGAATGAGGCGCTCGCGGCTGGTCTGGAACCCGATGAGATCTGGAGAGCCGTCTGTAAGGCCCATCCAGAACAGACCGCCCCACATAAGTAACGGCGTGTCGAGCGCTTAATATGGCGTTCGAACAGATGTTCGTATACCCTTAATCCTGCACAACCAGAGCGGTTCCATCTTCCGCCCACAGCCTTCCTCCAAAGCGCTTGGGCCGTCGGTGGGTCTCCGTACCTTCTGGACCGACACCAACGTCATATGACGTTTCATCGAAAGGAAATAAGTGGCTACTGAAAAAAGTAATGACAAAGCTACAGATAAAGCACAATCAGATCGTTCCAAAGCCCTAGACACAGCCCTTGCTCAGATTGAACGTCAGTTTGGTAAGGGTTCGGTAATGAAGATGTCAGAGCGACAGAATCAAGTTGTTGAAGTTATTCCAACTGGTTCAATCGGACTCGACATCGCACTTGGAATTGGCGGTCTTCCACGTGGTCGCGTTGTAGAAATCTACGGACCAGAGTCTTCAGGTAAGACAACACTTACATTGCATGCAATTGCAAACGCACAAAAAGCTGGCGGTATTTGTGCATTCATCGATGCAGAGCACGCATTTGATTCAGAGTATGCAAAGAAGCTTGGCGTTGATATTGATGCGCTCCTTGTTTCACAACCAGATACTGGCGAGCAAGCACTAGAAATTATGGACATGCTCGTTCGCTCTGGCGCACTTGATTTAGTCGTTGTTGACTCAGTTGCAGCACTCGTTCCACGCGCTGAAATTGAGGGCGAAATGGGAGATTCACATATGGGTCTTCAAGCTCGTTTGATGTCACAAGCTTTACGTAAAATTACAGGTGCACTCCATCAATCAAAGACCACAGCAATTTTTATTAATCAGCTGCGCGATAAGATCGGTGTTTTCTTCGGCTCTCCTGAAACAACAACTGGCGGTAAAGCACTCAAGTTCTACGCATCCGTTCGTTTAGACATCCGTCGCATCGAAACACTTAAAGATGGCCAAGACGCAGTCGGTAATCGCACTCGCGTTAAGGTTGTTAAGAACAAGATGGCTCCACCATTTAAGCAAGCAGAGTTCGACATTATTTACGGCACTGGTATTTCTCGCGAAGGATCACTTATCGATCTCGGTGTTGAAATCGGTATCGTTAAGAAATCCGGAGCTTGGTACACATATGAAGCAGATCAATTAGGACAGGGTAAAGAGAACTCCCGTGCATTCCTGATAGATAATCCAGATCTTGCAAATGAGATCGAATCAAAGATTCGTGCCCACTTTGCTACGCCCGTAGAAGTTGATCCGGCACTCGTTGCTGAAATCGATGAAGCGGCTGCCGAGGTTGATTTCTAATTAGCCTCGATTTTGTAAAGGTTGAAAGAGGCGAAGGCTCTGACCCTTACTCCGTAGCTCACACAATTGCACTCAATGCACTTGTTACCAGAGCGAAGAGTAAGGGCGAGCTTCTCGCTCACCTTAAAAAGCGTGGTGTTGAAGATGATGTTGCTCAAGCAACCATCTACAAATTAACCGAATCTGGCCTGCTTAATGATCAAGATTTTGCACAACAGTGGACTGACTCACGCACACGTTCAAAGAAACTCTCCAAGCGAATTATTGCTGGAGAGCTACGCCAACGCGGAGTCGATCAAGAGAGCATTGATTTAGCCCTTGAAGGTATCTCTGATGAGAGCGAATATCGCACAGCTTTCGAAGTTGGGATGCGCAAATTATCGACGATGTCGCGACTTGAACCAGATGTGCAGATTCGCAGAATTGAATCGCTGCTCGCTCGCAAAGGTTTTGGTTATTCAACAATTTCACGCGTGATGCGCGAATTAGATTTACTTAATTAGTTAATTCTTTTTTGCAAGGTGCTCAGTTAATCGAGCAGCAGTAGCAACTACAGCAGCCGCATGTACTCGTCCAGGTTGACGTCCGAGACGCTCTATCGGTCCACTAATACTTACCGCTGCAATAACTTTTCCATTGGGACCGCGCACAGGAGCCGACACTGAAGCAACGCCAGCTTCGCGTTCTCCAACAGATTGCGCCCATCCGCGACGTCGATCAGCAGCTAATTGCGCGGCAGTAAAGCGTGCGTTCGTAAGTCCACGATGAATCTTCTCTGAGTCTTCCCAGGCCATTAAAATTTGAGCAGCAGATCCAGCTTGCATAGTTAGCGCCGAACCAACTGGAACACTGTCGCGAAGACCTGAAAGTCTTTCTGCGACAGCAACGCAAATTCGAACATCACCTTGACGTCGATAGAGCTGTGCACTTTCTCCTGTTGCATCACGTAGAGCAGCGAGTGCGGGTGCTGCAACTGCAATGAGTCGATCTTCGCCGGCAGCACTGGCTAATTCACCTGAACGTTTGCCTAAGATAAATCGCCCAGTTAAATCTCTTGAAACTAATCTGTGGTGTTCAAGGGCAACGGCTAAACGGTGTGCGGTAGGACGAGCAATGCCCGTTGCTGCAACTAATTCAGCAAGGGAGTGAGGCCCTGATTCGAGGGTGGTCAGAATTGCTACGGCTTTATCTAATACGCCGACTCCGCTATTATTTCTATCCACGATACGATATTAGCATCTCATTAATTGAGATGTCTATAGGGAGCATTGAATGTCTAAGACATTAGCGGAGAAGATATGGGACGAGCACATTGTTCGTCGCGCCGATGGCGAACCAGATCTTCTGTACATCGATCTTCATCTCATCCATGAAGTAACAAGCCCGCAAGCATTTGATGGGCTTAGATTAAATAATCGAAAAGTCCGTAGACCAGATCTCACTATTGCCACCGAAGATCACAATGTTCCAACGTTAAATATTGATAAACCAATTGCCGATCCTGTCTCAAAATTACAAGTAGACACATTGCGTGCAAATTGCAAAGAGTTTGGTGTTCGCATTCACTCATTGGGCGATGCCGAGCAAGGAATTGTGCACGTCGTTGGCCCTCAACTTGGTTTGACCCAACCCGGCATGACAATTGTTTGTGGAGATTCACACACGTCTACACACGGTGCATTTGGTGCACTCGCTTTCGGAATCGGTACCAGCGAAGTGGAACACGTTCTAGCGACACAAACCCTTCCATTGATTCGTCCTAAAACGATGGCAATTAATGTCGAGGGCACACTCAAACCAGGTGTTACTTCAAAAGATATTATTTTGGCAATCATCGCAAAAATTGGTACTGGTGGCGGCCAAGGTTATATTTTGGAATATCGCGGCTCTGCAATTCGCGCACTCTCCATGGAAGCTCGAATGACTGTGTGCAACATGTCTATTGAAGCCGGTGCTCGGGCCGGATTAATCGCTCCAGATGAAAAGACCTTTGAGTACATTAAAGGCAAACCACATGCACCAAAAGACTTTGATGCTGCAGTTAAATATTGGTCGACTTTGTACAGTGATTCAGATGCAAAGTTTGATGTTGAAATTAACCTTGATGCCAATGAGCTCGAACCATTCGTTACGTGGGGAACAAACCCTGGACAAGGTTTACCGCTTAATGCATCAGTTCCAAACCCTGCAGATATTCTTGATGCTGAAGAGCGTGGAGCAGCCGAACGTGCGTTGACATATATGGGACTGACAGCAGGAACGCCGCTAAAGAAGATAGCGATTGATACTGTCTTTTTGGGTTCCTGCACAAATGGTCGCATTGAAGATCTACGTTCTGCAGCTGAAATTCTAAAGGGCAAAAAAATTGCATCATCGCTACGAATGCTCGTAGTTCCAGGATCTGCGCGAGTTCGCTTGCAAGCAGAAACTGAGGGCTTAGATAAAGTCTTCCTCGATGCAGGTGCTGAATGGCGTAGTGCTGGATGTTCAATGTGCCTAGGCATGAATCCAGATCAACTTGCAGTGGGAGAACGAAGCGCATCAACATCAAATAGAAACTTTGAAGGTCGACAAGGCAAAGGTGGACGCACACACTTAGTTAGTCCATTAGTCGCAGCAGCAACTGCTCTGCGTGGAACACTCTCATCGCCAGCGGATTTGTAGGAGAAAGCAACCATGGAAAAGTTCATTAAGCACACTGGCACAGGCGTTCCGCTTCGCCGCAGCAATGTGGATACAGATCAAATTATTCCAGCCGTCTATCTCAAACGTGTTACACGTAGTGGCTTTGAAGATGGTCTCTTTGCCGCATGGCGCAATGATCCAGAGTTTGTTCTCAATCAAGAAGCATTTAAAAAAGGCACTGTCCTTGTTGCAGGAGCGGATTTTGGAACAGGATCTTCTCGCGAGCATGCAGTCTGGGCGCTTCAGAACTATGGATTTAAGGCTGTGATCTCATCTCGCTTTGCAGATATCTTCCGTGGCAACTCCCTTAAAGCAGGCTTGCTGACAATCATTGTTTCCCAGGAAGAAGTTGAAGCGCTGTGGGGCGCAATAGAGAGCAAACCAGATACTCCAATCACCATTGATCTAGAAACACGCACGGTCTCTTATAACTCAACACTTCTTAATTTTGTTATCGATGACTACACCCGTTGGCGTTTAATGGAAGGTTTGGATGACATCGGTTTAACCTTGAAACAGACTGATTCCATCGATTCTTTTGAAAAAAATCGCGCAGAATACAAACCAAAAACACTCCCAGTACTCAAATAAAGTTCAAAAAAGAGCAGTTTTACGCTCATTTTTTCATACGGGTGACTTAGGTGCAGAAAACTCTCAACTAAAACTTTAGAGATTTCTATGCGTAAAAAGTGGATTTTTTTGATGATTTAGCAAAAATAAAATAATGCGACACGCCTCATTACATGTTGGACTCACCCCTGTCCGCGAGTTAAGTTTTGTATGCGTTAAGCAATTGCTTAACTTTTAAGCGTAAAACTAAGGGGATTTTGATGAATAAGGCCCAATTCATTGCCGCGTTGGCCCCACACTTCAACGACAGCAAGAAGGAAGCAGCTCACGCTGTAGACGTTGTTTTTGACACAATCGTTCGTGCAATGTCACGTGGCGAAGATGTCATGATCAATGATTTTGGAAAGTTTAAGAAGGTTGATCGCAAGGCTCGCATGGGACGTAACCCATTCACTGGCGAAACAATCAAAATCAAGGCTTCAAAGAAGGCTCGCTTCCTACCTGCAAAGGGACTTAAGGAAGTTATTTCTGGCGAACGTAAACTTGGACCTGCTCCAAAGATCGAGCCAAAGGCAGTAGCAAAAGCTGCCCCAAAGAAAGCAGCTAAGAAGTCAGCAAAGAAGGCAGCTCCAAAAAAGAAGGCTAAGAAGAGCGCCAAGAAAGTTGCAAAGAAGTCAACAAAGAAGGCTAAGAAGCGTAAGTAATTAGCTTTTTTACAAAAGCGCGGGCTCACCAACACGGTGGTCCCGCGCTTTTGCTATTAGATTAGAGCCTATGGATAGCGCGCAGATTACCTACGCACCGCCTACCGGCAGTCCCCTTGGAACTAATGCAACATTTGATTTTTGTGCTCGAGTTTTAATTCCTCTGCTCAATGCGATAACAAAACGCACATGGCAGGGCGCCGAAAATATCCCGAAATCTGGGCCAGCAATAATTATCAGCAATCACATGTCCTATGCAGATGTTCTTTTCTTTGCACAATTTTTGTTTAAGAATGGAAGAGCTCCACGTTTTATTGGCAAGCGTTCAGTCTTCGATGTTCCAGTTATTGGTCGAATCTTGCTTGCTGCAGGACAAATTCCAGTTGAAAGAGAGAGTACTCACGCAAGCAAGGCTTTAGATCACGCAGTTGCTGCCCTTAAAGCTGGACACTTAATTGGAATTTATCCTGAAGGAACTTTGACTCGAGATGAGAATCTATGGCCGATGGTTGCGAAAACGGGAGCTGCCCGCCTGGCAATCGTCACTCAATTACCGATTATTCCCGTTGCAGCATGGGGTATCGCCGATGTTTTGCCACGTTATAACAAGGTGCCACATATTTGGAAGCGATCAAAGATAACTCTGCGTGCAGGCAAAGCCATAGATATGTCACCTTGGTATGGAAAACAAGACGATCCAAAAGCACTTGCCGAAGCAACTGCTCACATCATGGGAGAATTAACCACGATGCTTGAAGATATCCGTGGCGAAAAAAGACCTGCACAAATTTTTGATCCACATACTTCTGATTTACCACGTACTGGAAATTTCAAGAAAAAACGCTAATGGGAAAAATAACAGTATTAGGAGCGGGCGCATGGGGTACAACTATGGCGCAAGTTTTAGCTGACCGTGCAAACGATGTACTTCTTTGGGGTCGAAGTACAGAAGTTGTTGATGAGATAAATAATTCACACACGAACAAGAAGTATCTTGGCAAACATATTTTGCCGACTCAACTCAATGCAACTAGTGACATTGAAAAAGCTTTCAAGCACTCTTCAATTATCGTTCTTGCTATTCCTGCTCAGAGTTTAAGAGCAGCGCTCATTGAGTGGAAACCATTGTTTGCAAAAGATGCCCTTATCGTTAGCACTTTAAAAGGTATCGAACTCACATCTGATTTACGTATGACTGAAGTAATCATCGATGTATTAGATACCAAGAATTATGCAATCATTACGGGTCCAAATTTGGCTGATGAGTTAATTCTGCGCCAACCAGCTGGCGCTGTTGCAGCAGCGCCAACATTAGAAGTCGCAATAAAGGTTCAAGAGTTATTCTCAGCGCCGTACTACCGTGTTTACACATCGACAGATGTAGTTGGATGTGAATTAGCAGGTGCAATCAAAAGCATCATTGCTCTTGCGGTTGGAATGTCAATTGGCATGGGATTTGGAGAAAACACTCAAGCCATGTTGATTACTAGGGGACTTAACGAAGTTGCACGAATAGGTGCTGCTCATGGAGCTGATCCGCTCAGTGCTGCCGGGTTAGCCGGTATGGGTGATCTAGTTGCTAGCTGTGGTTCAGCACTTTCGCGCAACAGAACCTTTGGCGAAGTTCTTGGTCGCACAGGTTCAATGAATGAAGCGCGTACACACGTGGCAAAAACCGTAGAAGGCGTAGCCTCTTCCAGTGCCGTTGTAGAAATTGCGCACAGAGTTGGAGTTGAAGTGCCTGTCATCGAAGCAGTTGCAGATGTTGTAGCCGGAACAATTACACCTACGCAAGCACTTGAGCGACTCATGGCAATCACAACAAAAGCAGAGAACTTTATTCGATGAGTAAAAAAGTGATCGCAATAATCTTTGGTGGCCGTTCCAGCGAACATGAAATTTCTTGTGTATCAGCAGGTGGAGTTCTAGCCGCTCTCGATAAGAATAAATACGAGGTACTTCTGATTGGAATTACGCGTAGCGGAAAATGGGTTCATGTACCGCATGATTTTCCATTACAGATTCGCGGAGGAGTCCTGCCAGAAGTTCCTACAGACGCCCCTGCCATAGTCGCTGATGTTCATGGGATACATGTTGATGGAAAATTAATGCACGTGGATGTAATTTTCCCACTCCTGCACGGGCCATACGGCGAAGATGGAACAATTCAAGGTTTCTGCGAAATGGCAAATATTGCATACGTAGGAAGCGGTGTTCTTGCAAGCGCTGTGGCAATGGATAAATCATTTGCTAAACCTATATTTGCATCCCATGGAATGGATGTCGTTCCAGGATTTGTAGTGAAGAAAAATGATTGGAAATCCAATCGAAATCAATTTGAAAAACAGGCAGATGAATTGAAATATCCCCTCTTTGTAAAACCGGCGCGTGGAGGATCAAGTCGAGGAACAACTAAAGTTAAATCTGCAAGTGATTTTGCTGCAGCAGTTGATGAAGCCCACAATTTTGACTCCAAAGCTCTAGTTGAGAAGGGCATTCATGGTCTAGAAGTTGAGTGTGCAGTGTTAGAGATAAATGGCTCTCCCGAAGCTTCAATTGTTGGCTCAATTTCGATAGATCCAAAATTTGAGTTCTATGATTTTGAAGCAAAGTATCTAGATGGCGCAACCACTATCGAGTTGCCTGCTTTAATACCTAGTGATGTTGCTGAAGATATTAGAAAGAGAGCAATCCAAGCGTTTAAGGCCCTAGGTTGCTCAGGTCTTGCTCGAGTGGATTTCTTTTACTCAACTAGTGGTGAAGTTTTCATAAATGAACTCAACACAATGCCTGGATTTACGGCCACTTCTGTATTTCCAAAGATGTGGGCAGCAAGTGGAAAGAGTTATGAAAGCATTATCGAAGAGCTCATTAAAACAGCACTACTCAGAACAAATGGTGTTCTAGAAAACTAGTAGGTAACCGGGCAAGTCAGCGTTCTTGTTATGCCAGGAACACCTTGAACTTTTGACAAAATCATTCGACCAAAATCTTCCATGCTTGGAGCCTCTGCACGCATGATTACGTCGTAAGGACCAGTGACGCCTTCAGCCAAAGTCACACCAGAAATTGCTGACACCGCTGCTGCAACACTTGAAGCTTTTCCAACTTCAGTTTGAATCAAAATGAAAGCCTGTACTGACATGGTGGACTCCTTCTGCTGTTAAGGGCTCAACTTATCGCATCCTGACTCTATGCTGCAATGAGTATTCTGTAGGCATGAATTTCAATGAGGAGCAGGTAATTTCTGAGATCTCCTCAATTTTCTCCCCAATAAATCAAATTAACCCACGAGTAATAATTGGGATTGGCGATGATGCTGCGGTTATTGAAACAGATCAGCACTCTGTTATCACAACGGATATGGCAATCGAAGATGTGCATTTCAAAAGGGAGTGGTCGAGCGCTTATGAAATCGGATCAAAAGTTACAGTCGCTAATCTGGCAGATGTTTACGCAATGGGGGCAGATCCTCAGTACCTAGTTGTCGGGTTAACTCTGACTGGCAACGAAAAGATGGAGTGGATTAAAGAACTCGCACGCGGAATTGCCGACACCGCAGCGCAATCTAATGCAGTTGTTGTTGGAGGTGATTTGTCTCGTGCAGACAAAATTATGATTTCCGTAACGGTATTGGGAACATCGCAATTACACGTTACTCGAAAGGGTGCCCGTGTCGGAGATTCCGTCTATGTTTCAGCACTTCCTGGTTGGTCTCGAGCAGGTTATGAAATTCTCTCTAAGAATCTTCCTGAATCGTCAGCCTTTGTTCATGCGCTATCTCAATTTAAATCCCCACACTTGGATCCTGCCGTTATGCGAAGCTTCAAGGGTGCGCACGCGTTATGCGATGTCAGTGATTCTTTAATTGTTCAAGCAGAACAGATGAGTAAAGCCTCTTCGGTTGCTTTTGAAATCGATACCAACCTAATTCAAAAGTGTGAAGGTTTTGCAGACCTTGCAGGGGTGGCCGCAACAATCGGTTGTGACGTATGGGACCTTGTATTAGGTGGCGGGGAAGATCATGTGCTCCTAGCAACAGGAATAAATCTTCCAGGAATTTGTATCGGCCGAATTAAAGCTGGAAGTGGAGTAGAAGTCTTAGAAATGAAAAAAGCGCCAGATACCTGGCGCCATTTCAATTAAATATAGTTACATTAACGAGTGACTTTTCCAGCCTTGAGGCATGAAGTACAAACATTTTGGCGCTTAGGTGTTCCACCAACAAGGGTACGGACACGTTGAATATTTGGATTCCAGCGACGACGAGTCTTCACTTGTGAGTGAGAAACATTGTTACCAAAGCTTGGACCCTTTTTACAGACGTCGCATGTTGCAGCCATTGCCGAACTCCTTTATACCGATGTGCAAGGCGCAAGATTAGCGCGAGCCCATACCTGAACGCCAATCCACGCTCATTTGGCTAATTCAGTGGAGAATGACGCCATGGCATCCCTTGAAAGTAAAGTCAGTAGCGTTCTTGGGGATCGCACGTCAAAAGTTTTGGAGAGCACCTTTGGAATTAAATCTATAGGCGATTTATTGCGTCATTACCCAAGAAGGTATGCAGTTCGGGGAGAACTGACTGATATTTCCACCTTACAAGAAGGCGATGAAGTAACAATTCTTGCTGAAGTGTTTAGTGCCTCGAATCGCCCGCTTCATGGACGCAAAGGAAGCATCTTCGAAGTTATTGTCACGGATGGCAAAGCCAAACTTTCACTAACATTTTTTAATCAAGCATGGCGCGAAAAAGATTTACGAGTGGGCCGTCAAGGTTTATTCGCTGGAAAAGTTGGAGTATTTAAAGGTAAGAGACAGCTAGCACATCCTGACTATGAATTAATTCCAGATGGAAATGATGTTGAAAGTGCGGTCGATGAATTTGCTGGCAAGTTTCTGCCCGTATATCCCGCAGCTTCAAAGATGCCATCATGGAAAATTGCTCAGTGCATCGACCTGGCAATCGAAGGTCTAGACGAAGTACCCGATTTTTTACCTGATGAAATTCGGAAAGAACATGGTTATCCAACTCTGCACCAAGCGCTAGTTCAATTGCACAAGCCTGCAGATTTAGATCACGCAGAAATCGCACGTGAGCGCTTAACTTTTGACGAGGCATTTTTGCTGCAATTACTTTTAGCAAAAAGAAAAGCCGCCCTTAGATCCCTCGATGCGATTGCACGGGCTCGGGTGACCGGGGGATTGCTTGATGCATTCGATAAGTTGCTGCCATTTGAATTAACTGCCGGCCAGAAAGAAGTCAGCGCAGAAATTGAATCTGATTTAGCACAATCTCATCCAATGCATCGATTACTTCAAGGGGAAGTGGGATCTGGAAAGACAATTGTTGCGTTGCGCGCAATGCTCACCGTTATCGATAATGGTGGTCAAGCCGCGCTTCTTGCGCCAACCGAAGTTTTAGCAGCGCAACACTTGCGAACAATTACAAAATTATTGGGTGACTTAGCGCATGGTGGAATGTTGGGCGGTGATGAAAAAGCAACACAAGTAACTTTAATTACTGGTTCGCAGAGTGCGTCTGCACGAAAAGATGCTCTGGCTTTGGCTGCAAGTGGAGCGGCAGGTATTGTTATCGGAACACACGCTTTATTGGGCGAATCTGTTCTCTTCAATGATCTTGGATTAATTGTCGTTGATGAACAACACAGATTTGGCGTTGAACAAAGGGATGCGTTAAAAAATAAAGCTCATACTCCTGCCCACTTATTGGTCATGACGGCTACACCAATTCCACGAACTGTGGCTATGACTGTTTTTGGTGATTTGGATGTTTCAACATTGCGAGAGTTGCCACTTGGAAGACAGCCAATTACAACGCACGTGATTGCTGCACAAGAAAAACCCGCGCACCTAGAACGTGCATGGCAGAGAATCGCTGAAGAGGTTGCCAAAGGTCATCAGGCATACGTTGTCGCACCGCGAATAAGCGCCACAAACAATGAAGATGCGGATATGGACTTTCTTTTTGGTACTGAATCTCAAAGCATCGCAAGCGTGGAAGAGCTTGGCCCAATGCTTCACAGTGGACCTTTTTCAGGTTTGCGAGTTGCTCCGCTGCATGGTCGCCTTTCTACAGATGTGAAAGATTCAACAATGTCAGCATTTTCTGCAGGTGAAATTGATGTACTTATTTCGACAACAGTAATTGAAGTAGGTGTTGACGTTGCAAATGCCACGGTCATGGTGATCATGGACGCTGATCGATTTGGTGTGTCCCAATTGCATCAACTCCGCGGTCGAATTGGTCGTGGTAGTTCTCCCGGATTATGTTTACTAGTTACTAACGCGATGCCAGAGACACCTGCACGTCAGCGCCTAGATGCTGTCGCTGCAACATTGGATGGTTTTGAACTATCAAAAATTGATCTCGAACAACGTCGCGAAGGTGATGTTCTCGGAGCAAGTCAATCTGGAACACGGTCTCATTTACGTTTGTTGCGTGTATTGAGAGATGAAGGTCTTATTGAAAGCGCTCGAAAGAATGCAGAAAAACTCATCGAACAGGATTCTCAACTCAAAGGTTTTGCATTACTCAATAATGAATTAAAGTTCCTGGAAACAGATTCAGCAACAGACTTTATAGATAAGGGTTGATTGCATGAGAATTATTGCCGGTGTTGCAAAAGGGCGCTCCTTATCTAGCGTTGCAGGCGCGACTAGACCAACTTCTGATCGTGCTCGCGAAGCTATTTTCTCAACACTGACATCTGAATTTGGGGACTTTCTTGGCTTGCAGATTTTGGATTTGTTTGCCGGATCAGGTGCCATGGGACTCGAAGCACTATCTCGTGGTGCATCACTTGTTCACTGCGTAGAAAAAGATGACGCTGCAGCAAAGACGATTTCAACTAATGCTTCACTCGTTCAAAAGGCTCAACCAGTTGGAGTATTTCACTTATTTCATATGTCGGCTCAAAAGTTTGTAGAAGGGACACCGCAGAATCAATATCACTTTATTTACATTGACCCACCATATGATTTTTCAGATTCAGAAATTTCGACAATTTTAGAAAAGCTTCATACAAATAATTTCTTTAAAGATGGCGCAGTAATTGCAATTGAGCGAGCGTCAAAGACCAAGCAACCCGTGTGGCCCCAAGGGTACGAGCCTTCTCGCACTAAGGTATACGGACAAGCGAGTA
>Ga0214919_10002231_pt1 | contig 30766 bp, 37 predicted proteins | sample LL1503_MetaG_FD_177994 | JGI IMG/M metagenome (GOLD analysis project Ga0214919, IMG submission 177994) | Freshwater microbial communities from Lake Lanier, Atlanta, Georgia, United States - LL-1503 | ecosystem: Environmental > Aquatic > Freshwater > Lake | place: USA: Georgia | collected... | reverse complement strand
CAGGGCCGGTTTGGCCTGCCAGTGTTTGAAGTGGACGAGCGCTACAGCACCACCGAGGCCTTGGCCAGTGGTGCGCGCGACGTGGATGCGGCCAGTGCCAGCATCATCTTGCAACAGTTTTTTCAGGAGATGGCCGCATGAGTGGAAACCTCTCGCTCGACGCCGAGGCCTTGTACGGCGACTTGCTGCGCGCCTTGCAACCGCGCTTTGGCGCGCAAGACCGCTTGGTGGGCATCACCTCGGGCGGGGCTTGGTTGGCCGAGCGACTGCAAGCCGATTTGGGTCTGGCCGTGCCCGTCGGCGTCATCTCTTCGGCCATGCACCGCGACGATTTTGCGCGCCGTGGCCTGGCCGATGGCGGGGTCACCCGGCTGCCCTTTGAGGTTGAAGGTGCGCACCTGTGGATCATTGACGATGTGCTCTACACCGGGCGCACCGTGCGCGCGGTGATCAACGAGCTATATGACTATGGCCGACCGGCCAGCGTGCGATTGGCGGTGTTGGTCGACCGGGGCGGGCGCGAGTTGCCCATCCAAGCCGATTGCGCTGCGGCCCGGCTGAGCCTGCCCGCCGAACAAAAGTTGAGCCTGCAGCGCGGCACCGATGGGCGCTTGGCTTTTTCACTCAGGGGCTGACGGTGCTGTACAAACGAAATCCGCAATTGAACCGCCACGGTGAGCTCATTCACCTGCTCTCCACCGAGGGTTTGCCCAAGGACATCTTGACCCACATCTTGGACACGGCCAGCCAATTTGTCTCGGTCAGCGACCGCGAGGTGAAAAAAGTCCCGCTGCTGCGTGGCAAAAGTGTGTTCAATTTGTTTTTCGAAAACAGCACGCGCACCCGCACCACGTTTGAAATCGCGGCCAAGCGCTTGTCGGCCGATGTGATCAACCTCGACATCGCACGCAGCTCGGCCAGCAAGGGCGAGTCGCTGCTCGACACCATCGCCAACTTGTCCGCCATGGCAGCCGATATTTTTGTGGTGCGCCACGGCGAGTCGGGCGCGCCCTACTTGATCGCCGAGCATGTGGCCCCGCATGTGCACGTGGTCAACGCAGGCGATGGACGCCATGCCCACCCCACCCAGGGCTTGCTCGACATGTACACCATTCGCCACTACAAGGGCGACTTTGCCAACTTGCGCGTGGCCATCGTGGGCGATGTGCTGCACTCGCGGGTGGCGCGCTCGGACATCCATGCCCTGACCACCTTGGGCTGCGCTGAGGTGCGGGTGGTGGGGCCCAAAACCTTGGTCCCTGGCGACCTCTCGCACATGGGGGTGCAGGTGTTTCACCAGTTGGAGGCGGGCATCCAAGACTGCGATGTGGTGATCATGTTGCGATTGCAAAACGAACGCATGAGCGGTGCTTTGCTGCCGTCGAGCCAAGAGTATTTCAAGGGCTTTGGCCTGACCCCGGCCAAACTGCAATGTGCCAAACCCGACGCCATCGTGATGCACCCGGGGCCGATCAACCGAGGGGTGGAAATCGACTCGGCCGTGGTCGATGGGGCGCAAAGCGTGATCTTGCCGCAGGTCACCTTTGGCATCGCGGTGCGCATGGCGGTGATGTCCATCGTGGCGGGGAACGAAGCATGAAGACCTTGATCCAACACGGCCGCGTGATCGACCCGGCCAGCGGCTTGGATGCGCCAGCCGATGTGGCCATCGCAGACGGGCGCATAGTCGCCATTGGCCCAGCCCCATCCGGTTTCGTGCCCGATGCGGTGCACGATGCCAGCGCCCAAGTGGTGATCCCCGGCCTGGTGGATTTGTGCGCCCGCTTGGGCGAACCTGGCCACGAGCACGAGCGCATGCTTGACACCGAGCTGGCCGCTGCGGTGGCCGGTGGTGTGACCAGCTTGGTGTGCCCGCCCGACACCGACCCGGTGCTCGATGAGCCTGGGTTGGTTGACATGTTGCGCTTTCGCGCCGAGCGGCTGCAACTGGCGCGGGTGTTCCCGCTGGGCGCGCTCACCCGTGGCCTGTCTGGTGAAGTGCTGACCGAAATGAACGAGTTGACCGAAGCCGGTTGCGTGGGCTTTGGCCAGGCCGAACAAGCGGTGGGCAACACCCAAGTGTTGCAGCGCGCGATGCAATACGCCGCCACCTTTGGCTACAGCGTGTGGCTGCGCCCGCAAGAGCTTTACCTGGGCAAAGGCGTGGCCGCCAGCGGCCCCTTGGCCACCCGCTTGGGCTTGAGCGGCGTGCCGGTGGCGGCCGAGACGATTGCGCTCAACACGATCATGGCGCTCATGCGCATCACCGGTGCGCGCGTCCACGTGTGTCGCCTGTCCAGTGCGGCGGGCGTGGCGCTGGTGCGCCAGGCCAAGGCCGAAGGCTTGAACATCAGCTGTGATGTGAGCATCAACTCGCTGCATTTGATTGATGTCGACATCGGTTACTTTGACAGCCGCGCCCGCCTCAACCCGCCGCTGCGACAACAAGCCGACCGGGCCGCCCTGAGCGAGGGGCTGCGCGATGGCACCATCGACGCCTTGGTGTCGGACCACACACCCGTCGAGGGCGATGCCAAGGCCTTGCCCTTTGCCCAAGCCCAGCCTGGCGCCTCTGGCCTGGAGTTGCTTTTGAGCATGGCACTCAAATGGGGCCAAGACCCGGCGGTTTCTTTGCACAGGGCCTTGCACGTGGTGACCGCTGCGCCCGGGGCCTTGCTCAGCAGCAGTGGCGCGGGAACGGCACACACCATGGGGCGGTTGCAAGTGGGTGCCAACGCCGATGTGTGCGTGTACGACCCCAGCACCACGTGGCGCGCCACCCCCGAGGTCTTGCGCAGCCAGTGCAAGCACACACCGTTTGCCTTTGACATTGGCGGCATGGCCTTGCCGGCATCGGTGCGCGCCACCTGGGTGGCCGGGCGTCAGGTTTACCGCGCCCCATGAGGCGGCGCATTGCCACTGGCACAGGCCCATGCGTTGGCTGACTGGCGTTTGGCGCGCGGCCAAGGTCATCGCGCTTATTTTGCGTGGGCACTGGCGCATCCGCCGGGACTTGCAAAGCGCCACTGCTGAGCAACGCGGCCAAGCCGTGGTTCAGTGGTCGCGCGACATGCTCCAAGCCCTGGGGGTGGACTTGCGCCAACATGGCCAAGCACCGGCGCGGGGCCCCTTGCTGATCGTTTGCAACCACGTCACGTGGTTGGATATTTTGGTGTTGCACGCCTGTGGCCACGCGCGATTTGTGTCCAAGTCCGAGGTGCACCACTGGCCTTTGATCGGCACCATGGCCGCTGCCGCCGGAACTTTGTTCATTGAGCGCTCATCGCGGCGCGACGCCATGCGGGTGGTGCACCACATGGTTGAGGTCTTGCATGCGGGCGATGTGTTGGCCATCTTCCCCGAGGGCACGACCAGCGACGGTCTGGGCCTGTTGCCCTTTCACGCCAATTTGATCCAAGCTGCGCTCAGCGCACCCGCACCCGTGCTGCCTGCGGCGCTGCGTTATGTCGATGCGCACAGTGGGCAGACCAGCCAGGCAGTGAGTTTTGTCGGTGACGAAAGCCTGGTGGATTCGGTGTGGCGCACAGTGTGCGCCCGTGGCCTGCAAGTGCATTTGGCTTGGGGCGAGCCGCAAACCGATGACGGGCGTGACCGCCGCGCTTGGGCACGCGACTTGCAGCAACAGGTGCATGCCCTGTGGCAGGGTTTGGGTGGGGCTGCGCGCACCGACCAAACCAATCAGCCGCTGTGACCTGCCGCATGGCCCGGGCTTGAGGCAAAATCACTTCAAGCCCCGCGCAACGCCCCTGTAACCCAACCGCACATGCCCACTCCAACAAGCCCCCCTGCCCAAACCGATCCGGCTGTGACCGGGGGTGCGGGTGTGGTCGATTGGGCACCGTCCGACCAGGTGTTTCACGACGCTGCCAAGACCTTTCGTGTCATGGCAGCGCCCTTGCGTTTGAAAATCATCAGCACCTTGTGCCAAGGGGAAAAAAACGTGGGTGAGTTGCTGCAATCGATTGACACCACCCAGCCCAATATGTCGCAGCATTTGCACACCTTGCACCGGGCGGGCATTTTGGGTCGCCGCCGCGATGGGGTGCAGATTTATTACCGCATCGTCAACGAAAGTGTGGTGGGCATGTGCCGCGCCATGTGCACCCAGTTGGCCATTGATGCCCATGACGATTGATGCCGGTGGTTGGGCAAAGGGTTTCTACCTTGCCCCCCCAGTGAGGGTCGTCGCTACCATTTGGCCATGCACCAAACACCCATGAAACGCCCAACCGGGCCAGATTCATATTTTTGAAGGAGCAATGATGAAACAAACCTTGATGGCCACGATGGCTGCTGGCCTCATGCTGGCCGGCGCTGGCGCCGGTGCGCAAACCGCCCCCGAGCATGTGCGCAGTTGGGCCGCAGGTTGTGCCAACTGCCACGGCACCAACGGGCAAGCCCAACCGGGCATGGCGGCCTTGGCCGGCACCCCTGCCGCTGCCACGGTGGCCAAAATGCAGGCGTTCAAGTCGGGTGCCTTGCCTGCCACCTTGATGCACCAAATTTCCAAAGGCTATTCGGATGAACAAATCCAGGCCATTGCAGCGTATTTCGCTGCCCAGAAAAATTGATTGGGAGCCGCTATGAAACGTCGTCAATGGATACAAACCGCATCTGCCGGATCGGTGTTGGGTGCTTTGGGCCTGGTCACAGGGTGTGCCACACCGGGCGGGTCTGGCCCCAAAGTGGTGGTGGTCGGTGGGGGCTACGGTGGCGCTACCGCCGCCAAATATGTGCGCATGTGGTCGGAGCAAGGCATCGATGTGACCTTGGTCGAGCCCAACGCGGCATTTGTCTCGTGCCCCATTTCCAACTTGGTCGTGGGTGGCAGCAAAACGATGGCCGACATCACCACGCCTTACGACAACTTGGTGCGTCGCCATGGCGTCAAGTGGGTGCAAGACCGCGTCACCCAAATTGATCCCGACAAACGCACCGTGACCCTGGCCTCAGGCGCCACGCTGCCCTATGACCGCTTGATCTTGTCGCCGGGCGTGGACTTCATGCCGGGCAGCGCCCCGGGCATGGCCAAAGGGGGTGCGGCCGACAAAGTGTTGCATGCCTGGAAGGCCGGGCCTCAAACGCTGGCTTTGCGCCAGCAACTGCAGGCCATGCCCGATGGTGGCGTGTTTGCCATCAATGTGCCCTTGGCCCCGTACCGTTGCCCGCCCGGCCCTTACGAGCGGGCTTGCCAAGTGGCGCATTACTTCAGCCAAGCCAAGCCCAAGAGCAAGGTGCTGATCCTGGACGAAAACGAAGATGTCACCTCCAAAGGTCCCCTGTTCAAAAAGGCCTGGGCCGATCGCTACAAGGGCATGATTGAGTACCGCCCGCGCCACAAGGTGGTCGATGTCGACGCCGCGACCAACACCTTCAAGTTCGATTTCAACGACGATGTCAAAGCCGATGTGCTCAATTACCTGCCACCGATGCGGGCCGGTGACATTGCCGTCAAAACGGGCTTGGCCACCGCCAACCAACGTTGGTGCGAAGTGAACTTTTTGACCTTTGAGTCGGTGGCGGTCAAAAACATCCATGTGCTGGGCGACTCGATCCAAATTGCGCCTGCCATGCCCAAGTCGGGCCACATGGCCAACCAGCATGGCAAAACCTGCGCTGCGGCGGTGGTGGCTTTGCTCACGGGCAAAGAAGTCAACCCCATGCCCATTTACAACAACACCTGCTACAGCTTTGTCAGCGACCAAGATGTCATCCATGTGGCCAGCGTGCACCGTTACGACGCTGACAAAAAAACCATGCTCACCGTGCCCGGTTCGGGCGGTGTTTCGGCCGCGGCCAATGCCTTGGAAGGGCAGTACGCCCTGGCCTGGGCGCGCAACATCTGGGCCGACAGCCTGGCTTGAAGCCGTGACTGTGGCTTGGAACCCCCCCAAGCCCGCGCCTTTGTCGCGCGCACGGAGGTGGTGTGCGCGCACCCTGCACACGGGAGCCCCAGGCCGGGGTGGGCGATGGCTGGGTTGGGCCGCTTTGTTGTGGGTGGTTGGTGCCTTGCTGGCCCCCGTGCCAGCGCAAACCCCAGCCCAAGTGGTCTTGCCCACGGCCACCGACCTGACGCGTGCCTTGTCCCAAGCGCTGGCCCAGGGCCAACCGCTGGTGGTGATGGTCAGTCTGGACGGCTGCCCTTATTGCCGCCAGGTGCGCCAAAGCCATTTGGGGCCGTTGTGGCGCAGTGGCCAAGTGGTGGTTCAAATCGATATGCAGCACAGCGACACCTTGATTGATTGGGACGGGCGTCAGCGCAGCCATGCCGATTGGGTCAAAAGCCGCCGCGTATCTATCGCGCCCACGGTGCTGTTTTTGGGGCCAGATGGGCGCGAGGTGGCCGATCGGCTCGAAGGTGCTTCGCTGCCCGACTTTTATGGTGCCTACCTCGACGCCCGTTTGGCGCAGGCGCGCCAGCGTTTGGCACCCCAACCCGGGGCGGGGTTGAAACCCACGCTGCTCGGCCCTGGCCCGGGACGGGCCGACACAAGGCCATTTTTTTCCTTAAACCAAGGGTAAATACTGAGAAGACGGAGGGCCGTTTGGCGCTCCAATCTCAATATATTAGTGTTTGTTGATATATGCGCGAAAGGATGCATGATGCGTGGATGGAGTTTGCTGGTGCTGTTGGGTGGTTTATGGGCCGCACCGGCTGGGGCCAACGTGGAATTGGCGCGCAAAAATGCCTGCATGTCGTGCCACGCGGTGGACAAAAAACTGGTGGGCCCGGCTTACGCTGAGGTGGCCAAAAAATACGCGGGCCAAAAAGACGCTGCCGCCACCTTGGCCCAGCACATCAAAGCCGGTGGCGCAGGCCGATGGGGCCCCGTGCCCATGCCAGCCCAACCGGCCTTGAGCGATGCCGACGCGCTGACCTTGGCCAACTGGGTGCTCTCTGGTGCAAAGTAAGCGCATGTCCCGTTGGATCGCGCTGCCCGCTGTGTGGGGCTTGTGGGGTGCGCTTGCGTGGGCGCAGGCCGATTTTTTTGCTGGTGCCGACCTGGCATTGGGCCGCCAATTGATGAACCAACACAAATGTGAGGCCTGCCACGCCCGCCATGTGGGCGGCGACGGCACCGATGTCTACAACCCTGCCGGCCGGCTCAAAACCCCAGGCTTGCTGCGCGGCATGGTCGAAGCCTGCAACACCCAACTCAACCTGGGCCTGTTTCCGGAAGAAGTCTCGGCCGTGGCCGCAGTGCTCAACCGCGACCACTACCGCTTCAAGTGAGGTTTTTTTTGCCACAAACATCAACCTTTATTGATATAAAAAATGAACCCAGTTACCCCCCAAGGCCGCTTGCGCAAAGCGCCAGAAAACTTCTTGGATGCGCCAGCATTGCAAACCGCCCGCAGCGAATTGCGCCAAGGCCGGCGTGGTTTTATCCAAAAGGCCTTTGCCAGTGCGTTGGCGGGCAGCGCTGCCGTGGCGCAGGCCCAGACCAACCCGGTGGCCAGCGATGGCGGTGACCCCCACATCTTGAACCTGCCCGAACACGCCAAAGGCCTGGGCCTGGGCGTGGCCACCGATGGCTATGGCAAGCCTTCGCGCTTCGAGGCCAATGTGCAGCGCCGCCAAAGCCCGGGCTTGACGCAAACCACCCAAGCCTCGGTGTCATTTGCGCCGATGCAGTCGCTGTTTGGCATCGTCACCCCCAGTGGCTTGCATTTCGAGCGCCACCACCAAGGCTGGTGGGACATCGACCCGTCCAAGCACCGCTTCATGGTCAATGGTTTGGTGAAAAAACCACTGGTGTTCACTGTCGACGAGATCATGCGCTTGCCCTCGCAGTCGCGCTTTCACTTCATCGAGTGCGGTGCCAATACCGCCGTGGAATGGGGCCAGGTGGCCGTGCCCACCGTTCAGTACACCCACGGCATGATCTCGTGCAGCGAGTTCACCGGCGTGCCCCTGATCACCTTGCTGGAAATGGCCGGGGCCGATTTGAAAACCGGTCGCTTTGTGCTGGCCGAAGGCGGCGAGGGTTCGTCGATGACGCGCACCATCCCCATGTCGCTCATCACCTCGGGCGAGGTGATGGTGGCCTATGGCCAAAACGGCGAAATGCTGCGGCCCGAAAACGGCTACCCCTTGCGCTTGGTTGTGCCCGGCGTGCAAGGGGTGAGCTGGATCAAATACCTGCGCCGCGTCGAGGTGGGCGATCAACCTTATGCCACCAAAGACGAGGCCATCCACTACATGGACCTGATGCCCAATGGCATGCACCGCCAATACACCAGCATCCAAGAATGCAAAAGCGTGGTCACCACGCCCTCGGGCGGGCAGGTGCTGCTCGACCAAGGTTTCTACAACATCTCGGGCCTGGCTTGGTCGGGGCGGGGCAAGGTCAAGCGGGTGGATGTGTCGGTCGACGGTGGGCGCCACTGGCGCAGCGCGCGCTTGCAAACGCCGGTGCTGTCCAAGGCCTTGACGCGCTTTAACCTCGACTGGGTATGGGACGGCAAGCCCGCCATCATCCAAAGCCGCGCCATCGACGAGACCGGTTTTGTGCAGCCCACTTACGCGCAATTGCGCGCGGTGCGGGGCAGCCGTTCCATTTATCACAACAACGCCATTCAATCGTGGTTGGTGCAAGAAAGCGGCGAGGTGAAGAATGTCCAAGTGGCTTGACGTGCGCGCCGCCGCGCTGTGCGGTTTGCTGATGCTGATGGGGTCGGCACAGGCCCAAACGCCCACTGAAAAATACCCCGGCTTGGGCCGCGCTGCCACCGCGCGCGAAATTGCCGCCTGGGACATCGATGTGCGCGCCGATTTCAAAGGCCTGCCCAAGGGCTCGGGCTCGGTCAGCCAAGGGCAGGATGTGTGGGAGGCCAAGTGCGCCTCTTGCCATGGCATCTTTGGTGAATCCAATGAAGTCTTCAACCCCGTGATCGGCGGGGTGACGGCGCAAGACGTGGTCAGCGGTCGGGTGGCCAACTTGGCGCGCCAAGACTACCCCAGCCGCACCACCATGATGAAGCTGGGCACCTTGTCCACGCTGTGGGATTACATCAACCGCGCCATGCCATGGAACGCGCCCAAATCGCTCAGCACCAACGAGGTGTATGCGGTGGTGGCCTTCATGCTCAATTTGTCCGAGGTGGTGCCAGAGAACTTTGTGTTGTCGGACCAAAACATGGCCCAGGTGCAGCAGCGCATGCCCAACCGTTTGGGCATGTCTGCCAACCACGCTTTGTGGCCGGGCCGCGAATGGGGCAGCAAAACCACCCGGGCCGACACCGCCAACACCGCTTGCATGAAAAACTGCGCCACCGACCCGCATGTGGCCTCGTTGTTGCCCGACTTTGCACGCAATGCGCATGGCAACTTGCGCGACCAAAACCGCTTGGTCGGGCCCCAACGGGGGGCCAATACCTTGGTGGCCGATGCCAGTGCAGCGGCCCCAGGCGCGGGAATTACCCCGGGCAGCGCGGCGGGCGCAAACAAGGCCACCATCGCCTTGCTGGCGCAGCACCATTGCACGGCTTGCCATGGGGTGGAGCGCAAAATCGTGGGCCCGGCGTTCACCGATGTGGCCAAAAAATACGCCGGTCAGGCCGACGCCTTGGCCGCAAAAATCAAAAGCGGTGGTGTGGGGGTGTGGGGTTCCATCCCCATGCCAGCCCAAAATTTGTCCGATGCCGATGCCCAAGCCATTGCCGCTTGGCTCGCGCGCGGGGCACCGCGATGAAGCCCCTGTCTCTCTGGGGCGGGCCATTTGAGGTTCTAATAGAGGGTATATATGTCTAGGAGATTCACCATGCAAAATCGTCGCCAAGCGATCCAACATTCGGCGGTCGTGGCCAGCTTGCTCGCTGCCAGTGGCTGGCTGCCCACCGCGGCCCAAGCCGCGCCCAACAAAGCCGCGTTCGATGCCAAAACCGTGCAAGAGGCCATCAAAGCTTCTGGCGCGGCCAGCATCAGCGAGAGCAAAGACGTCACACTCACCGCACCCGACATCGCTGAAAACGGCGCTGTGGTCCCCCTGGGCGTGAGCACCGCCATGAGCGGGGTCAAGCACTTGCTGATCTTGGTCGAGAAAAACCCCTCGGTGCTGGTGGCCGTGTTCAACGTCACCGATGCGGTGGACGCCAACTTCGCCACCCGCTCCAAGATGGGCCAGTCCTCAGACGTTTACGCGGTGGCCATCATGAACGATGGCCGTGCCTTGTTCGCCAAAAAAGAAGTCAAGGTCACCTTGGGCGGTTGCGGCGGCTAAAGCCCCACGCCCCAGACACTTATCCACCACATTAAGACAGGAGAAACAAAATGGCAGACCCCATGCGCATCCGCGCCCAAGCCAGCGGCGACAAAGCCACCGTGCGCGTCCTCATGAGCCACGAAATGGAGTCCGGTCAGCGCAAAGACGCGGCCGGCAAAATCGTTCCCGCTTGGTTCATCCAAGAAGTCACCGCCAGCCACAACGGCAAAGTCGTCATGACCGCCGAGTGGGGCCCTGCGGTATCGAAAAACCCTTACCTGCAGTTCAGCGTCAAGGGTGCCAAGGCCGGCGACAAAGTGTCCATCAAGTGGGTGGACAACCGTGGCGACACCCGCACCGACGAAGCCACCATCAGCTGATTTTTTACCTTAAAAGAGGTGCGCATGCGACAAGCTTTGATTCCCGTGGCCTTGGCCATGGCATTGGGGGCGGCACCGGTGCTGGCCCAAAAGACCGCCAGCCAAGGCATTGACGAATACCGCGCCATGCTGCAAGACGGCAACCCGGCCGATTTGTTCGAGGCCAAAGGCGAAGACCTGTGGAAGCAAAAACGCGGTCCCAAAAACGCCAGCCTTGAGGCCTGCGATATGGGACAAGGCCCCGGTGTCATCAAAGGCGTGTTTGTCAGCTTGCCCAAGTACTTTGCCGATACCGGCAAGGTGCAAGACTTGGAGTCGCGCTTGCTCACCTGCATGCAAACCTTGCAAGGCTTTGATGCCCAAGCGATCGCCAAAACCAACTTCGGTAGCGGCGAGATGGCCAACGTCACCGCCATGGCGACTTGGATTGCGGCCGAGTCCAAAGGGCTGAAGTTCAACTTGTCTCAGTCGCACGCCCAAGAGCGCGTGATGTACGAGGTGGGCAAGCGGCTGTTTTTCATGCGCGGGGGCACGCACGACTTTTCTTGCGCCTCATGCCACGGTGAAGAGGGCAAACGCATTCGCTTGCAAGACCTGCCCATGCTGAGCAAAAACCCCGGCGATGGGGTTGGTTTTGCAGCGTGGCCGGCTTACCGCGTCTCCAACGGGCAAATGTGGGGCATGCAGCAGCGCTTGAACGACTGCTACCGACAGCAACGCTTCCCCTTCCCCGGCTTTGCCAGCGACGCCACCGTGGCGCTGGGCGTGTACCTGGGCGTGAACGCCCAAGGCGCCGCCTCCATCGCCCCTGCCATCAAGCGCTGAACCGGAGCCCATATGAACAACAAAACCCGCCTGACTGGTTTGGCCGTGGCTGCTGTGGCCTTGGTCGGCTGCGCCAATTTGCCCAGCCTGGCCGAGCTCAACCAAATCACCGATCAAATTGTCAAAGCCTCGTTTCGCACCGAAGCCCATGTCAACGTCGAGCGACTGACGCAAGCCGATGACACCAATCGCTTGTGCGGCGAGGCCGACGCCAGTGGCAAACCGCTGGACGACAAAGTGGCCAAAGTGATTGAAGAGACCAACCTCAAAGCCATTCGTTGGCCCAGCAATGGCCAGTTCATTGGCGACTGGAAGCGCGGCGAGGCCATTGCCCAAAGTGGACGCGGTCTGACCTGGACCGATGACCCCAAAATGGCCAATGGCGGCAATTGCTACAACTGCCACCAGATTGACAAAGCGGAAATCTCTTACGGCACGATTGGCCCGAGTCTGTACAACTACGGCAAGATCCGAGGCGTGAGCGACCCCAGCAGCGCGGCGGCCAAACCCATCGTTGAATACACCTGGGGCAAGATCTGGAACGCCAAGGCCTACAACGCCTGCTCCAACATGCCACGCGCTGGGCACATGGGCATCTTGACCGAAGCACAGGTGCGCGACGTGGTCGGCTTGTTGCTCGATCCCAAGTCCCCCGTCAACCAGTGACCACCACCACCGGGCTGAGGCCCGGTTTTTTGAAACCTTTATATCAGTGAAGGCTTAATCATGAACCTCCACAAACGTGAATTCATGCAGATCCTGGGCGCGGGCGCGGTGGCCGGCATGGCCATGGGCCGGTTTGCCGACGCCGATGCCGCCACCGCCAGCGAGGGCTTGTACGAAGCGCCGCGTTTTGGCCAAGTGTCTTTTTTGCACATGACCGATTGCCATGCGCAGATGTTGCCCATCCACTTTCGCGAACCCAGCATCAACATGGGCGTGGGCAGCATGCGCGGCCAGTTGCCGCATTTGGTGGGCGAGCACCTGCTCAAAGCCACGGGTGTGCGGGCCGGTAGTGCACAAGCCCATGCGCTGACTTATTTGGACTTTGACAAGGCCGCCCGCCGCTACGGCAAGGTGGGTGGTTTTGCCCATTTGGCCACCTTGGTCAAGCGCCTCAAAGCCAGCCGCCCTGGCGCTTTGTTGCTCGATGGTGGCGACACCTGGCAGGGCTCGGGCACGGCGTTGTGGACGCGCGGCCAAGACATGGTGGACGCGTGCAAATTGCTCGGTGTCGACGTGATGACAGGCCACTGGGAGTTCACCCTGGGCATGGAGCGGGTGAAAGAAATTGTCGACAAAGACTTTGCCGGGCACATTGAATTTGTGGCGCAAAACATCCAGACCCAAGACTTTGGCGACCCGGTGTTCAAGCCCTATGTGATGCGCGAGATCAATGGCGTACCCTGCGCCATCATTGGCCAGGCCTTTCCCTACACACCGATCGCCAACCCGCGCTACATGGTGGCCGACTGGGCGTTTGGCATCCAAGACACGCGCATGCAAAGCATGGTCGACGAGGTGCGTGCCAAAGGCGCACAGGTGGTGCTGGTGCTCAGCCACAACGGCATGGACGTGGACCTGAAGATGGCCTCTCGTGTGCGTGGCATCGACGCCATCATGGGCGGGCACACCCACGATGGCATGCCCGTGGCGACACTGGTGTCCAACCCGGGTGGCAAAACCATCGTCACCAACGCCGGATCAAACGGCAAGTTTTTGGCGGTGCTGGACTTGGACATCCGCCAGCAGCGCGTGGCCGATTTTCGCTACAAGTTGCTGCCCGTGTTTGCCAACATGCTGCCTGCCGACAAGCCCATGCAGGCTTTGATCGACCGGGTGCGCGCCCCCTACGCCCAGCAACTGAGCGAGACATTGGCCGTGACCGAGGGCAGCTTGTACCGGCGTGGCAACTTCAACGGCACGGGGGACCAATTGCTGGTCGACGCCTTGATGGATGTGCAAGGCGCTGAGATCGCTTTCTCGCCCGGCTTTCGCTGGGGCACCAGTTTATTGCCCGGCCAGGCCATCACCCGCGAGTGGCTGATGGACATGACGGCAACCACTTACTCGTTTGCCACCGTCAGCCAATTGAGCGGCACGACCATCAAAACCATTTTGGAAGACGTGGCCGACAACTTGTTCAACCCCGACCCCTACTACCAGCAAGGCGGAGACATGGTGCGCGTGGGCGGCTTGCAATTCAGTTTGGACCCATTGGCCAAAATGGGTTCGCGCATTGGCGACCTGCGCCTCAAAGGCCAACCCCTGCAGGCCGACAAAAACTACAAAGTGGCCGGCTGGGCCCCGGTGGCCGAAGAGGCGCGCAGCCAAGGCAACCCCCAGGTGTGGACCGTGGTCGAGCAGTGGCTCAAAGCGCAAGGCGGGCGGGTCAAACCGCGCCAACTCAACACCCCCACCATCACCACTGGCCTGCCCAACCCAGGCCACGCTTGACCCCAGCCCTTGAGCCCAACGGTCCGTCCCAAAGCACCACCATGTCAGGTCCAACGACGCCCCCACTTTTGATGTCGCGCCGGCGCTGGCTGAGTGCTGCGGCCTTGTCTTTGCCCGTGGCAGGCATGTGGCCCGATGTGCATTTGCTCGCCCAGCAAGCGCAAGACTTCATCACCGGTGCGCCCGTGCCCGACATCGCGCCCCAGCGCGTCTCGCCACGGGTGTGGATGATTTATGCGCCCGATGGTTTTCCCACGCCAGAAAACCGCGGCATGATGTCCAACGTGTGCTTTGTCGTCACCTCGGCCGGGGTGGTGATCTTGGACTCGGGCAGCTCGCTGCAAATTGGCCAAATGGCTTTGCGGGTGATCCGCAGCGTCACCGCTTTGCCGGTGGTGGCGGTGTTCAACAGCCACTTTCATGGCGACCATTGGTTGGGCAACCATGCGTTTGCCCTGGCCCATGGGCCCGACTTGCCTCTGTACGCCCTGCCCAAAACCATCGAAGCCATCCGCGGTGTTGAGGGCAATGCCTGGCGCGCTTTGATGGAGCGCTGGACCAACCAGTCCACCGCTGGCACCCAAATCGTGCCGCCCAACCGCAGCGTCACGCCCGGGCAAGTCATCGCCATTGGCGATGTGCACTTCAAAATGCACCACCACGGGCCAGCCCACACTGCGGCCGATTTATCGGTACAGGTGATAGAGGAGGGCGTCACCGCTGTGGGCGATGTGGTGATGGGCAACCGCATTGCCAACATGGACGATGGCACTTATGTGGGCAGCTTTGCCTATTGCAAAGCCTTGGCCGTCCAAGCGGGCGATCAACTGTGGCTGCCTGGACACGGCCAGCCCGCGCGCGACTTACTGTCCCGCTACACCCGTTTTTTGGCCGGTATTTGGGAGCCGTGCTTGCAAGCGGTCAAAGACAACCAAAGTGAAGCCCAAGCCCGCGAGCGGGTGCTGGCCGACCCGCGCGTGGCCGAGCGCGCCGCCACCATGCAAGGCTTTGCCAACAACATTGGCAAGTACATCAGCTTGGCTTATTTAGAGGCTGAAAAAGAAGCGTTTTGATTCGCTGCCCAGCACATGCCCGACAATGCCCGGCCATGCGCACACCCACCCACCAGCGGTCACCCACTTCAGCAGCCATGGCACGCCTGGCGCGACTTGGTGCGCAATCCTGGCTGAGTTGGTGCTTGCTCGCCCCAACGGCGTGGGCGCAGTTTGAGCGCAGCGCCTGGCCACCGGCACAGGCCACCCCGGTGTGGCAAGCCGCGGACACCCAAGGCGGCAACTGGCGCAGCGAAGCCCTCCAGGGGCGGGTGGTGGTGCTCAACTTTTGGGCCACCTGGTGTGCCCCGTGCAAAGAAGAGTTGCCTACTTTGCAAACGCTGTCAGATTTTGTTGACCCCCAGCAGGTGGCGGTGCTGGCCTTGAATGTGAAGGAGCCCGCCGCCCGGGTGCAGCGCTATGCCCAATCCACCGGCCTGGGCATGCCGGTGTTGCTCGACCCCCGGGGGGACGTGGCGCAGATGTTCGGGGTGAAAGTGTTTCCCACCACCCTCTTGTTGGACCGCCAGGGGCGGGCGCGCTGGCGCATTGTGGGCGAGGTCGATTGGCGCTCTGCGCCCGCCCAGCAGTGGGTGCAAGAACTGATGTCCCGATAATCGCTGCGCAGTGGCCCATCCCGGGCCACGGTGACCTGCCTTCGGGGCACGGGTGAGGCTGTGGGGCGTGAACCGCTGCACCAACCCACCCAGGCGTGTGCCGACAGGTCTTTTGCCTAAAACCGGAGTTTCTTCATGACCCCCCTGCGCCGCACCCTTTTGAAAGGGGCCTCGGCCCTTGGCGTGAGCTCGCTCACCCCAATGGCCACTTGGGCCCAAAACCCAACCCCTGACCGCGTGTTTCAACCCCAAGGTGGGCGTTGGCGCACCTTTGATGTGACCACCCGTGTTGACATCACGGGGGCCAGTGGCGACACCCAAGTGTGGCTGCCCTTGCCCAGCGTGGAGACGCCGTGGCAACGCGGCCTGGGTCACCAGTTCAGTGGCAACGGCAGCCACCAGTTGGTCAGCGACGGCCAGCAAGGCGTGCGCATGTTGCACAGCCGCTTTGGTGGCAAAACCGACCAACCTTGGGTCAGCCTGACCAGCCGCGTATCGGTGCAAGACCGCACCCCGCGCGACCGCGCCAGCAGCGACGACCAAGACCCGGCCACCTTGCGCCACTACACCCGTGCCACCCGCATGCTGCCCACCGATGGCATTGTCAAAGCCACGGCCCTGAAAGCCACCCAAGGTGCACACAGCGACGCTGACAAGGTGCGCGCCATTTACGACTGGGTGGTGGCCAATGCCTGGCGCGAACCCAAGGTGCGCGGGTGCGGCGAGGGTGACATCAAAACCATGTTGGAGACCGGCAACCTGGGCGGCAAGTGCGCCGACATCAATGCCTTGTTTGTGGGCCTGTGCCGCTCTGTGGGCGTGCCCGCGCGCGATGTGTACGGCCTGCGCTTGGCCCCATCGGCGTTTGGTTACAAAGAGCTGTCGGGCAACCCCAATGGTTTGCAGGGGGCGCAGCACTGCCGCGCCGAAGTGTTTGTGCGTGGCCAAGGTTGGTTGGCCATGGACCCGGCCGACGTGGCCAAGGTGATGCGCCTGGAAACACCGCAGTGGCTCAAGTCCACAGACCATGCGGTGGTCAAACCCGTCTACACCGGTTTGTTTGGCGGTTGGGAGGGCAACTGGATGGCATGGAACACTGCCCACGACTTGGCGTTGCCAGGCAGCCAGCACGGGGAGTTGAACTTCTTCATGTACCCGGTGGCTGAAAACGTCCAAGGGCGCTGGGACGCCTACGCACCCGATGACTTCAAATACCGCATCAGCGCAGTGGAGGTGCGCGCCTAGCGCGCCGTTCGCCGGTCAAGTTTGCCCGGCTGGTGTCGATCTTGAAGCAGACCCCCTGTGCGCTACATTGGCGCGCAGGGTTTGCCGATGTGCCCTGAAAAACCGGGCCTTGCTTCCATGTTGACCACTTTGTCCGTTCAACCACGCCGCTTTTGCAGACCCTGGCTCAACGCCTGGGTGGCCCTGTGCCTGGCCTCCTGTGGCGGTGGTGGTGGTGGCAGCCCGCCCACAACGGGGGTGAGCTCCAACGGATCGGACGCGGCCAGCGCCGGCGTGTTGCAGCAAGGTCGCTTCATCGACAGCCCGGTGATTGGCGTGGCTTACAAAACGGCCACCCAAAGCGGTTACACCGGCGTGTATGGCGATTTCGCTTACCGCACGGGCGAGAGCGTCACCTTCAGCATTGGCAAAGTGGTGTTTCCCACCGTGCCCGCTTCGGCGCTGGTGACACCGCTGACGTTGGCTGGGGCCGACCTGACCGACCCCAAGGTCGCCAACATGGCCTACTTGCTGCAAAAACTCGATGCCGATGGCAACAGCGCCAATGGTTTGGTGATCGACAAACGCTTGATCGACTTGGCCACTGACGCCATCAATTTCAACCAAGACACCGCCGACTTTGTGCTCGATAGCAAGGTCAAGGCCTTGATCAAGGCCAACACCGAACTGACTGGCGTGGAAGTGGGCGTGACCCCCGAAGCAGCGGTCGAAGACCTGGCCAAAAACCTGTTGGGTGCGCTGGACTCAGACACTTCACCATCGAAATCTTGCGCGCCCCAAACCGCCACCATGTCGGGTTCGCGCACGGCGTTATCGGGCAACTTGTGGGCCGATGTGTTCGCCAAGCCCAACAACAAATACGGTTGGTATTACGACAGCACCTTTGGCGAGCGCGGCGGCACGCCCATGGGTGACTTTGTGATCTTTAAAACCGCCCCCAGCCGACCCGAGTACATCGCGGCCAGCTTGAGCGAGCATTGGGACTCGAGTTACTCGCCCAAGCAAGACTTGTGGCTCAAGCATCACCAATACGAGGGCGTGATGATGCGCGTGGCCGCCTACAAATCTCCGGCCGAGAGCAAAACCATGCCCGGCTTTATTGGCAATGCCATTTACCTGCATTACGTGGGCCCACCCGGCACTTATTTGGAGTTGGTGTTTGGGCCGCAGCAATCGCCCACGGTGTTCTTTAGTTTTGTGCCCAACAGTGCCAGCTTGCAATACTTTGGTACGGCGGGCAAAGACGGTGTCATCAACACCGGCGACGATGGCTATTACCCCAAAGTGGTTGGAGAGGGCTGGCAAAACCACCAACCAGGTGACAAGAACTTTCCGCCCAGTTTGCGCATGGGTGGTACCAGCCCCAACGGGCGCCAGTTGCCCATCGGCACGTGCTGGATCAAATCAGGCGGCTCGGTGCTCTTGTGGACACGCCCCTCCAACCGGGTGGACTTGTTTTTCAGCCCCAACAGCGAAGTCAATAAATGGGGTTGGATGGCCCCGCTGTACGACGATGCGCTGGGCTACCAGGGCTCGGTGGGCATCCGCGAAGGCAGCAACAAGCTCAACATCATTTCAGGCGTCGTGGGCGGCCAGTGACGGGTGGCCCTTAAGATGGGCCATCTTTGCCACCTGTGCCTGAAGCCATGTCCTTGAACATCGACGAATCTGAAGTCACCATCACCGCGGTGCGTGCCCAAGGTGCGGGTGGGCAAAACGTCAACAAGGTCTCCAGCGCCATCCACCTGCGCTTTGATATCGCGGCATCTTCATTGCCCGAAGAGATCAAACAACGCATGCTGGTCTTGGCCGATGCGCGCATCACCCGCGCCGGGGTGGTGGTCATCAAGGCGCAAAACCACCGCAGCCAAGACTTCAACCGCATAGAGGCCTTCAGCCGCTTGCACGAACTGCTGGAGCAGGCCGCCCATGTGCCCAAGGCGCGACGCGCCACCCGGCCCACCCGCAGCTCGCAGCGGCAAAGGCTCGACACCAAGCGCCTGCGCGGCAGTGTCAAGGCCTTGCGCAGCGGCAAAGCCAGCGCTGACGAGTAAATACCCCACACCTGTTCACACTGCAAAGGACGCACCCCATGCAAGCCCTGGATCAACTTCAAAGCCTGGACGAATTGCGCAGCGCGCTCAAAGCCCGCCACATGGTGCCGGGTTGGGAGAAGCAGTCCCGCCCTTTGTTCACCCCCGAGATGCGCTCCGAGTACGGCCCCGGCCACTGGCGCTACGCTCAGGTGCACGCGGCCATGCGCTCGGCAGGCCGATTGATCGACACCGAGTTGGCCGAGCGGCGCAATGCCATCATGGTCAACCCCCACGCGGGCCACGATGTGGAGACCTTGAACACCTTGATTTGCGCTTACCAGTCCATCTTGCCCGGCGAAAAAGCCCGCTCGCACCGCCACGCGACGCATGCCATGCGCGTGATCTTGGACGCCAAAGGGGCCTATTCGGTGGTCAATGGCCACAAACACCCGATGGGGACCGGCGACATCGTGCTCACCCCCGGCGGCAGTTGGCATGGCCATGGCCACGAAGGAGATGCGCAGGCATATTGGTTTGACTGTTTGGACTTGCCCTTGACCCGGCGACTGGAAACCGTGTTTTTTGAAGAACACCCCCAAGGTTTTGAGCCCATCACGAACCTGGCCCCACTGTCGCCCTACCGCTACACATGGGCCAGCACGCAAGACAAACTCAAAAATGCCAGCGACCACCCACACTGGGGGCCCACCATGGCCTTGGAGGCGGTGGGCATGCCCACCATCACCATCCAGGTGCACCGCTGGGCACAGGGCTGGACCGGGCGGCCCTATCGGCACACCGCCAACGCCTTGCACGTGGTGCTGCAAGGCCATGGCCAAACGCAAGTGGGCGAACACAGCTTTGATTGGGAATTTGGCGACACCATTGCCTTGCCCGCTTGGCAACGCGTGCAACACCGGGCATCGGCCAACGCGGTTGTGGTCAGCCTGAGCGATGAGAACCTGCAACGCTGGACGCAGCTGTACCGCCTTCAAGCACTGGACTGAGCCGCGCCCAGTCTGGCGCCCCCGACAGGAATCGAACCTGTATCTGAGACTTAGGAGGTCCCCGTTCTATCCATTGAACTACGGCGGCGTGAGGGTGGATTCTAGGGTTTGGTATGCTCAATCGCCAACTCCTCCATGGCCACTTGCCAAAGTGCTTGGGTGTTGGGTCGTTGTCAAAGGCATTCCATGAAAAAGTTGTATCTGTTTGGGCTGGCCCTTTGTCTGGCGGCGTGCAACAACAAAGGCGTCGATCCCACCGACATCGACGAGATGCGGACCCAGATCCAAATGCTGGAACAAAAAGTGAAGAATCTTGAAGAAGCACCCAAGCAGACGGGCGGTTGGATGCTGTGGGTGTCGACCGAGTGGGTAGACAAGCGCCGGCACAATAACTTTGGCTGGCCCAAGCGCTTGAGTGCATTTGATTCGCGCGAGGAGTGCCAAGCGAATGCCAAAAAATACATCTTGCCGCAGGGAAAAATCATCAACGAAGACCCCTACACCATCAGCGACGACCAGGTGTCTTTCGTCTACAACTGCATGCCCTCAACAGTGGACATGCGCCCCCGGGTTCAGTGAGCCTTCGCGCGTCTCAGGCTCAGGGTTGATGGCCGCCTGTCACAACTCTTTGCCCCACTTGCGGTCCAGCGAGAAGGGCCCGCCACCGTGCATCAAGATGGCCAGCATGATCAAGCCCCACATCATGGGGTATTCGTAGCCCGGTCCGGTCCAGCCAAACTTGGGAGCATATTGGTAGGCGATCACCGCCATTTCCACGGCCAAAGCAGCTGCAAAAAACCGGGTGAACAAACCCGCTGCGATGCACACGCCGCCCAAGGTCTCCAAAGCGATCAGCACGACGGCCAAGGGCTCGGCGGGTTCGATGCCGCGGCGTTGCAAAGCCATGGCGGCGGTGGCGCTCACCCCGTCGAGCAGCTTGGGGATGCCATGCGGCAGCAGCATCAGTCCTGCGGTGAGCCGGATCAACAGCCAAGACAGTGGTTTGGCTTTGTCGTACAGGGGTTGCAAGCGGGGAACAAACAATTCGGTGGGTTGTGGGTGATCGTTTGACATGGCGTGCTGGGTTGTTTGAAGGGGATGTTTGGGTTACTCGCCTTTGATGGCCGCTTGGGTGATCACTTTTTGCCATTTGGCGCTTTCGCGCCCCAGAAACTGCGTGAACTCAGCGGGCGAATGGGCCGCAGGGATTTCGAAACCCAGCGCAGTGATGCGGTCCACATAGTCTTTGTTGGTTTGCAGCTTTTGCAGCTCCTGGTTGAGGCGTTGCACGATGTCCTCGGGGGTTTTGGACGGGGCAAACAAGCCGTACCACGGCACCACGTCAAAACCGGGGACACCGGCTTCGGACAGGGTGGGCACATCGGGCACCAAGGTGGAGCGCTTGGGCGTGGTGATGGCCAGCATTTTGAGTTTGCCGGCACGGGCCATGTTGGCGATCACGGGTTGCCCAAACATGAAAGACACCTCGCCCGACATCACTGCCGCATCGGCTTGCGGAACGCCCTTGTAGGGCACGTGAACGACATCGATGCCAATGCTGCTTTTCAATAACTCGGCGGCCAGGTGGGGTGGGGTGCCAATGCCAGCGGTAGAGTAATTGAGTTGCCCCGGTTTTTGTTTGGCCTGTTGGATCAAATCCGACAGCGACTGAATGCCGGTGTTGGGGCCGGTGACCAACAGCATGGGAGCGGTGGCAGCGTTGGCGATGGGCGCAAAGTCTTGGTAGCCGTTGTAGGGCAATTTTTTGTTCAGGTGTGGTGTGATGACCATGGCACCCGAGGCCGAAAAAAGCAAGGTGTAGCCGTCGGCGGCGGTGCGTGCCACCGATTCGGTGCCCACCACGCCACCTGCGCCCAATCGGTTTTCGACGATGAAGGACTGGCCCATGGTCTCGGTGAGTTTTTGGGCCATGATGCGGGCGATCAAATCGGTGGGGCCGCCTGCGCCATTGGGCACCACGATGCGCACCAATTTCTGTGGGTAGGCTGGCCCCTGCGCCAAGCAGGGCGTTGCACCAACCAAGGCACAGGCCAGCAATAAAGTTTGAATCCAAGTTTTCATGGGGGCCATCCGCAACAACAATCGCTTCAAGATACCACTTTGACTTGGCTGGGCCCATCAGGGTTTGCCTTGGGGGTCAGGGGCGCGCAAGGCTTGCGCTGGCGCAGGCACCAACTTATTTGGACATGGCGCGCATGGCCTCTTCCAGGCCCTTGATGGTGAGCGGGTACATGCGGTTGGACATCAACTGCTGGATCACGCTGATGCTTTGCCGGTATTGCCACACCCCCAGCGGCTCGGGGTTGATCCAAGCAAATTTGGGAAAGGCGTGGGTCAGGCGTTGCAACCATTCGGCCCCGGCCTCTTCGTTGTTGTACTCAACGCTGCCACCGGGTTGCAAAATTTCATACGGGCTCATGGTGGCGTCGCCAATGAAGATGAGCTTGTAGTCCTTGTTGTATTTGCGGATGATGTCCCAGGTGTCAAACTTTTCGGCAAAGCGGCGGCGGTTGTTCTTCCACATGAAGTCGTACACACAGTTGTGGAAGTAATAAAACTCCATGTGCTTGAACTCGGCTTTGGCCGCAGAAAACATTTCTTCTACCCGCGCCACGTGCTCATCCATGGTGCCGCCCACGTCCATCAAGAGGATCACTTTGACGTTGTTGTGGCGCTCGGGCACCATTTTGATATCGAGCCAGCCGGCATTGGCAGCGGTGCTGCGGATGGTGTCGTCCAAATCGAGTTCGTCGGCAGAGCCTTCGCGGGCAAATTTGCGCAGACGGCGCAGTGCCACCTTGATGTTGCGCGTGCCCAGCTCTTGGCTGTCGTCATAGTCTTGGTAAGCGCGCTGGTCCCAGACTTTGACGGCGCTTTTGTTGCCGCCTTTGCCACCGATGCGGATGCCTTGTGGGTTGTAGCCCCCATTGCCAAAAGGCGAGGTGCCGCCCGTGCCGATCCATTTGCTGCCACCTTGGTGGCGCTCTTTTTGTTCTTCCAGGCGTTTTTTGAGCGTCTCCATCAGCTCGTCCCAGCCCATTTTTTCGATCGCGGCTTTTTGTTCGGGGGTGAGTTCGCGCTCCAATATTTTTTGCAGCCACTCCAGGGGTACTTCTTTGGTGAAGTCGGCGATCATCTCCACGCCCTTGAAGTAGGCGCCAAATGCGCGGTCAAACTTGTCGTAGTGCTTCTCGTCTTTGACCAAAGCGGTGCGGCTCAAATAGTAAAAGTCGTCCATGCTGGGCGCATCGCTGGCCGGGCCGACCACGTTGGCTTGCAAGGCCTCCAGCAGGCTCAGGTATTCTTTGACCGACACCGGCAACTTGGCCGCGCGCAAGGTGTAGAAAAAATCAATCAGCATGGCAAGCCCCTTTCATTGGGCAAACAAGCCGGGAAGGGCAAAAAATCATCATGGTGTGTGTGGGCAGGTCAAGCCATGGTCAAGGTGGGCGCGCACCGCTGGCCATTCGCTGTCGGTGATGCTGTAAACGCAGGTGTCGCGCAAACTGCCATTGGGCAAAACTTGGTGGTTGCGCAACACGCCGTCCAGTTTGGCCCCCAAGCGCTCAATGCCGCGGCGACTCGCTGTGTTGTGCCAATGGGTGCGAAACTCCACTGCGATGCAGTGCAGTTGTTCAAAGGCGTGCCCCAGCAGCATGCGCTTGCACTCGGTGTTCAGCGCGGTGCGCTGCAGGCTTTGGCGGTACCAGGTGGACCCAATTTCCAGTCTGCGGTTTTTGCGGTCGATGTTCATGTAAGTGGTCATGCCGGCCAGGCGGCCATCGGTCACGCTGAAGACGACAAAGGGCAACATGCTGCCACTGGTTTGCAAATCCAAGCGCCGCTGGACTTCGTCGGCCATGCCCGCCGGGGTGGGGATGGTGGTGAACCACAGCTTCCACAATTGCCCGTCTTGCACCGCCTCGCTCAAAGCACTGGCATGGTCTGCCCGCAGCGGTTCGAGCCGGGCATGTAGGCCTTGCAAGACCAAGGGTTGTGGGTTCATGGGTGGTCAGATGGTTCGTCTGCGCCGTGTAACCAGCGCCGAGCGGCTTGCAAACCCATGCCGCCACCCAACCCCACCAAGGCAATGCCCACCATGCTGCGCACGCTGTAGCCGGCTTCAAAAACGTCACAACCCGTCAATTGCCCAACAAAAAACCCCAACAAAGCACCCACCACAAAGCCAACGGCGTCGCCCAATCCTTGTGCGAGCAAATTTTTCATGGGGCGGTCCGGGGCTTCAACGGTTGCGGCTTTGCATGAACACCAGTTTTTCGAACAAGGTCACGTCTTGCTCGTTTTTGAGCAAAGCACCCACCAGTGGGGGAACCGCAACCTTGTTGTCTTGGGTTTGCAGCGCTTCGAGTGGAATGTCCTCGGCCACCAGCAGCTTGAGCCAGTCCAGCAGTTCGCTGGTGCTGGGTTTCTTTTTCAGGCCGGGCAGGTTGCGCACGTCGTAGAAGGTCTTCATGGCCACCGCCAGCAAGTCTTGCTTGAGGGTGGGAAAGTGCACCGCCACAATTTGTTTCATGGTGTCGGGCTCGGGGAACTTGATGTAGTGGAAAAAGCAGCGCCGCAAAAACGCGTCAGGCAGTTCTTTTTCGTTGTTGGAGGTGATGAACACCAAGGGGCGGGTTTGGGCGCGCACCAACTCGCGGGTTTCATAGCAATAAAACTCCATGCGGTCGAGTTCGCGCAACAAGTCGTTGGGAAATTCGATGTCGGCTTTGTCAATCTCGTCGATCAGCAGGGCCACAGGTTCATTGGCTGTGAAGGCCTGCCACAAAACGCCTTTGATGATGTAGTTGTGGATGTCTTTGACCCGCTCGTCACCCAGTTGGCTGTCGCGCAGGCGGCTGACCGCATCGTATTCATACAGGCCTTGCTGGGCCTTGGTGGTGGATTTGATGTGCCATTGCAGCAGGCGAACCCCCAAAGCCTCGGCCACTTCCTCTGCCAACATGGTTTTGCCGGTGCCGGGTTCCCCCTTGACCAGCAGTGGGCGCTTGAGGGTGATGGCGGCATTGACCGCCAGTTTCAGGTCTTGGGTGGCGACATATTTGTCTGAGCCTTGAAATTTCATGGTTTTCCGTTTCAAACGTCTGCGCAAAGCTTACACAAGGGGTCGATATAATGATCTTCATTCAAACCGACCTTCAAGATTGTCTTCGCAAAATGAACGCCATATTGTCCTATGTGTTTGCCGCAGCTGTCACTTGCGTGACCACTGCCACTTTGGCCCAAGACCTCAAGGGCGATGCCCAGGCGGGGTCCAAGAAAATTGCCATGTGCATCGGTTGTCATGGCATCAAGGGTTATCAGGCCAGTTTTCCAGAGGTTTACAAAGTACCCATGATCTCGGGTCAAGGTGCCAAGTACATCGCCTCTGCCCTGAACGCCTACAAAGCCGGTGAGCGCAAGCACCCGACCATGCGCGGGATTGCCCAATCCTTGACCGACCAAGACATTGCCGATATTTCGGCCTACTACGAGCAGCATGGCACGGGCGGCGCGGTGCCTGACAAGGCGGCTGACGCCAGTGGCAAGGCGGCCGAGTTGCTGGCCAAAGGAGCGTGTGTGTCTTGCCATGGTCCCAACCTGAACAAGCCCATCGACCCAAGTTACCCCAAAATTGCCGGGCAGCACAAAGACTATTTGTTTGTGGCCCTCAAGTCTTACAAGACCGAAGGCCAAAGCACATGGGGTCGCAGCAACGGTGTCATGGGTGGCATTGCCAAGCAATTCAGCAACGCCGAACTCAAAGAGTTGGCCCAGTACGTCAGCACCCAACCCGGCGAGTTGCGGATCGTGCCGCAAGCCAAGTTCCGCTGAGCCTCGGGCCCACCGGTGGTTACAAAAAGCCTGCCTCTTTGGCAGGCTTTTTCAATCCTGGGTCGCTGACCGCTGCACCGATTGCACATAGGCCGCCCCATCGGGCGCACGACCACTGCGTTGGCTCTCCCACAGCATGGCACCCAAACATTCCATCACGATGTGGTGGGCTTCGTGCAGTGAGTCCTTGCGACGGGTCAGCAATTCCACGGCTTGCCGGATGCCCTGGGGTTGATCGATCGAGCATTGTTCGCTGATGGACAAGTGCATTGACAGGTGCAAAAACGGGTTTGCGTGGCCAGCCTCAACCGGGTAGGTTTGGCGCAAGGCCCAAACTTCATCGGACAAAACGTTGTGGAACTCGGGGTGTTCTTGCACCCACTGTGCGGCCAGGGTTTGCAAGGCGTCCAGCGGTTCTGCCTGCCGCCAACGCAGCATCACCTGACAAAAAAACCGACGGACATCGTCCTGAGAAGGGGAAAACATGGGTTGGGGCAAAGCGGTGGCTGCAGGGCCACGCCTGGTGGTTGACGGGGCTTGAATCATAATTGCAGTCCAAGCACGGTCGCAGCCTTCCAAAGCATGCAACCCTTCCCTGATCACCCCAACAACCCCCGCAGCAAAGGACTTCCATGAACCAGGCCTTCATTTGTGACGCCATCCGCACCCCATTTGGCCGTTATGGGGGCGCTTTGTCTTCGGTGCGCACCGATGATTTGGCCGCCGTGCCCCTGATGGCCCTGATGGCGCGCAACCCCAAAGTGGATTGGGCGGCGGTGACCGATGTGATTTTTGGTTGCGTGAATCAAGCTGGTGAGGACAACCGCAATGTGGCCCACATGGCCAGCTTGCTGGCCGGTTTGCCCGTGGGTGTGCCGGGTGCGACCATCAATCGCTTGTGCGGCTCGGGCCTGGACGCGGTGGGCACGGCCGCGCGCGCCATCCGCGCAGGCGAGGCCCATTTGATGATCGCCGGTGGTGTGGAGAGCATGAGCCGCGCCCCCTTTGTCATGCCCAAAGCCGACAGCGCTTTTGGCCGCAATGCGGAGATTTACGACACCACCATTGGCTGGCGCTTTGTGAATAAAAAAATGAAGGCCCAGTTCGGCGTTGACTCGATGCCCGAGACGGCTGAAAACGTCGCCACCGAGCATGGCATAGAGCGCCAAGCCCAAGACCGCATGGCTTTGGCCAGCCAACGCAAGGCCGTGGCAGCCCAAAAGGCAGGTTTTTTTGATGCCGAGATCACCCCGGTGAGCGTGCCCCAGCGCAAAGGCGACCCACTGTCGGTGGCCCAAGACGAGCACCCGCGTGAGACCAGCATGGAGTCATTGGCCAAGCTCAAGGGCGTTGTGCGCCCCGATGGCAGTGTGACCGCGGGCAACGCCAGCGGCGTCAATGACGGGGCTTGTGCGCTGCTGCTGGCCGACGAAAAAACCGCAGCCCAGCAAGGTTTGAAGCCGCGTGCGCGTGTGGTGGGCATGGCCACCGCCGGGGTACCGCCCCGCGTGATGGGCATTGGTCCCGCACCTGCCACCGAAAAGGTGTTGGCCTTGACCGGGTTGACGCTGCCCCAAATGGACGTGATCGAACTCAACGAGGCGTTTGCGGCCCAAGGCCTGGCCGTGCTGCGCATGCTGGGTTTGTCTGACGATGATGAGCGCGTCAACCCCAATGGCGGGGCGATTGCTTTGGGTCACCCCTTGGGCGCCAGCGGCGGGCGCTTGGTGACCACGGCGATCAACCAATTGCACCGCACCGGTGGGCGTTATGCCTTGTGCACCATGTGCATTGGGGTGGGGCAGGGCATTGCCCTGGTCATTGAACGGGTTTGACGCTCACTGTTCGACAAAAGCGCGCTCCACCACAAAGTCGCCCGGTGTGGTGGTGTTGCCCTCTTTGAAGCCGCGCACTTCGAGCAGGGTTTTGAGGTCTTTGAGCATTTGCGGGCTGCCGCACAGCATGACGCGGTCGCGCGATGCATCAAGCTCAGGCAGGCCCAAGTCGGCAAATATTTTTCCGCTGTCGATCAAGTCGGGGATCCTGCCTTGGTGCTCAAAGGCTTCGCGCGTCACAGTGGGGTAGTACAACAATTGCGCTGATACCCATTCACCCAACAGTTCGTGTTGGGGCAGTTCTTTCCGCAGGTAGTGCAGGTAAGCCAGTTCATTGACCTGGCGCACCCCGTGCACGAGGATGACTTTTTCAAACCGCTCATAGGTTTCGGGGTCGCGCACGATGCTCAGGTACGGTGCCAAGCCGGTGCCGGTGCCCAGCAAATACAGGTTTTTGCCAGGTAAGAGGTAGTCGATGAGCAAGGTGCCGGTGGGTTTGCGACCCACGATCAAGGTGTCGCCCACTTGGATGTGTTGCAAGCGAGAGGTCAAGGGGCCATCGGGCACTTTGATGCTCAAAAATTCCAGGTGTTCTTCGTAGTTGGCGCTGACAATGCTGTAGGCGCGCAGCAAGGGTTTGCCATTGACGGGCAAGCCGATCATGGTGAAGTGCCCGTTGGAAAAACGCAGGGCCGTGTCGCGTGTGGTGGTGAAGCTAAACAGGCGGTCGGTCCAATGGTGAACCGATAATATTTTTTCTTCTAAAAAGGCACTCATGGACGGTGGGCATTGCATTGATTTAAAACCAGATTTTAAGTCAGCCCCTTGTTGCGCTCGTGGCTGATGCGGCTTGACGGGGTCGATGGATGCGCCTAGGCCATGACCCGCATGGGACAGTGGCCAGTGCCAGCATGTTGATCCATGGCAAGATGGGTGCATCGTTCACCTGGGTTTAACTTCATCACCATGATCATTTTTTCGGTACTTCACTGCGATCTGGTGATTTTGGGTCTTGGTGCGTTGTTCAAGCCACAAGGCAGCCCCAAGCCTTTGTACGCAAGCATGGGGAAACTGAATTGACCGATGCTTACATCACCGACCCGTTTTTCTACAGCCTGGCTGTACCGGCCGTGTTGCTGTTGGGTTTGAGCAAAAGTGGTTTTGGCGCTGGGTTTGGTTCATTGGCCGTGCCCATCATGGCCATGGCCATCACCGTGCCACAGGCCGCTGCGATTTTGATGCCGATTTTGTTGGTGATGGACCTGCTGGGTTTGCACGCATTTCGGCGTGACTACGACGTGAAACTGCTGCGGTTTTTGATTCCCTGGGGGATGGTGGGCATTGGGGTTGGTTTTTTGCTCTTTCGCTACATGGAGTCGCGTTGGGTGGCTGGTTTGGTGGGTTTGACGACCTTGCTTTTTCTGGCCCAACGCTTGGCTTTTCCGCCCACAGCCAACAGCCGTCCCGCACCCCGCTGGGTGGGGGCCATTTTGACCGCCACCTCGGGCTTTACCAGCTTCATTGCCCATGCTGGTGGGCCGCCCATCAATGCGTATGTACTCCCCATGCGCATGGCCCCCATGGTCTACACCGCGACCATGGCGTTTTTCTTTTTCTTTGTCAACGCAGGCAAATGGATACCCTACGCCTTTTTGGGCTTGCTGGATTGGCGCAATTTCATGACGTCGCTGATCTTGCTGCCCTTGGCCCCGGTGGGGGTGTGGGCGGGTGTCCGGGTGGCGCGAACCATTGAGCCCACTTTGTTTTACCGATTGGTGTACCTGGGCATGTTTTGTACCGGAACCAAATTACTGGTTGACGCCTTCAGGGGTTAGGTTCGATCAAACCGCTGACCGCATTGCCCGTCGTCTCATATTGACGCAGTTGCATCCATGAAGCCGTGCTGGCGCCAAGCCTCATACACCACCACCGCCACGGCATTGGACAGGTTCAAGCTGCGCTGGCCAGGGCGCATGGGCAAACGCAATTGACGCTCGTTTGGAAATAGATCGCGCACGGTTGCGGCAAGCCCAGCGGTTTCGTTGCCAAACACCAACCAGTCGCCCGGGGCAAACGCGGTGTCATGTGGCCGTGCGTGACCGCGGGTCGTCAAAGCATAGGCTTGACCGCCCAGCCTTGCCATGGTGTTGCTCAGGGCCAGCCAATCAGGATGGATGTGCAACTGAGCGTACTCGTGGTAGTCCAGCCCAGCGCGGCGCATTTGCTTGTCGCTCAAATCAAACCCCAAAGGTTCGACCAGATGCAACTGGCAACCTGTGTTGGCGGCAAGTCGGATCACGTTGCCCGTGTTGGGCGGGATTTCAGGCTGAACCAAGACGATGTGAAACATGGCGTGCATTCTCTCCCACGCCCATGGGCTCGTCGCTGTCAACCAAGGTGGGCGCATCGGTGCGCGCAAAAACCACGGCGGTGATGTGGCGCACACCGACTTGGCGCAAAGCCAAGGCGGCGGTTTGCAGGCTGCTGCCGGTGGTCATGACGTCGTCGATCAGCACCACGCGGCGCTGGTGCAGGCCAGCCGCATGGCGGGGGTTGACCACCATGGTGCCAACCAAATTAAGCAAGCGCTGGGCCTTGGGCAGGCTGGCTTGGGTGGGGGTGTGTCGGATGCGCAGCAAGGCGTCGCTGATGGTTTTATGGCGTGATAAATGGCGCGCCAAAACCAGGGCCTGATTGAACCCGCGCTCGCGCAAACGCTCGGGTGACAAGGGCATGGGCAGCACGGCGTGGGCCCCATCCAAAGCGTTTTCCACGCCTGGGGCGTGTTGCATCACGTGGGCCAAGGCCCCAGCGAAGGCGCTGTCACCCTTGAATTTCAAGCGCGCCAGGCAAGCGTCCCACGGGTAGCCATAGGCCACCGCACAAAGCGCCTGGTCCCAGGCTGGCGGGTGCTTGGTGCAGTCAGGGCAAGCGCTGGCAAAGCCGGGCAAGGCGCACACAGGGCAGCGCACCAAGGGTTGCGCAAACCGTTCAATGCATCCGGTGCAAATGGCTTGCGCAGGCCATGCATGGCAAATGGAGCACACGCTGAAGCCCCGTTGGGATTGGACCCAATTGGCGGGGGAGGCAAAGTCAAACAGGGCCATCGCGCCAATATACTGCCCACCATGTCATTGGCCAAGTCTGCGCAACCCCCCACCTTGGATGCCCAGGCCGCGCGCAAGTGGCTTGAGCGGGCACGACCACAACCGGCTTGGCTCAGTGAAGAA
>Ga0214919_10002229_pt1 | contig 30775 bp, 26 predicted proteins | sample LL1503_MetaG_FD_177994 | JGI IMG/M metagenome (GOLD analysis project Ga0214919, IMG submission 177994) | Freshwater microbial communities from Lake Lanier, Atlanta, Georgia, United States - LL-1503 | ecosystem: Environmental > Aquatic > Freshwater > Lake | place: USA: Georgia | collected... | reverse complement strand
CCAGCCCGTTGCGCCAGCAAAAACAAGTCCGGAAGCGGTCAGAACGTCAGCCGAAAAACCGCACTTGACTAAAAAGCGACCGATCGGTGCCGTGCGCTTGTCTACTGCAGTTCGGAACTTGCCGTCGAACATCATGCCTCCCGTGTACCAAGAAGGGCGGTACTAAGTGCTAATCCTAGTTTGCACCGGAGGCAAAGTCTGGCCCATTCACGACGGCTGAAATCTTGCTCCAGGTCGATGTCAGTGATTCGGGCAGAATACGCGTTTCACCCAATGTCGTCATGAAGTTAGTGTCGCCATTCCACCTCGGCAGAATGTGTCCGTGAAGGTGCTGGGGTATTCCTGCTCCCGCAGCTCGACCGAGATTGAATCCGACATTGAGTCCGTCGGGACCGTACGTCTTTTTCAACACCACCACACTGCGGCGCAGCAGTGCGAAGAAATCAACGGACTCCTCATCAGTGAGTTCTTCGAGACTCTGAATGTGGCGACGGGGCAAAACTAAAACGTGACCCGAACCATATGGAAAGGCATTCAGAATCACGAAGCTAAAAGGCGTCACCGCTATGATGCCCGAAGATTCGCTGACCCCGTCAGGTAGCAAGTCACAAAACACACACTCGGTCGAAGTACCGACTCGTTCCGATGATGTGGCGCCCTGAACGTACTGTTCCCGCCAGGCCGCTGACAAGCGATCGAGTGGCACTATCGCCCTTCAGGCAAACCGTGTTCGGCTACTTCCAACGTGAAGCGGCGGACGAATTCATCTATGCCGACGCCCCGCTCGGGATCGTTCGACCCACGTGAATTAATTCCCAGTGTCCGCTCTCGGACATCATCATCGCCCACCACCAAGATGTAGGGAACTTTCTCGACCTTGGCGCGTCGAATACGTCCGCCCAGTGGTTCATCGGCTTCATCCACAATGACGCGAGCACCGGCTGCTTTGAGGACCTTCGCTACTTCCCAGGCGTAGTCGTCGTGGATATCACGAACACTCAACACGCGGACCTGTTCTGGTGCGAGCCACGTGGGCAGGGCGCCCGCGTAGTGCTCAATCAAGATGGCTATGAAACGCTCGATCGAGCCAAAGAGCGCGCGGTGGATCATGATGGGGCGGTGGCGCTGATTATCTGAACCGATGTAAGACGAGTCGAAGCGCTGAGGCAATTGGAAGTCCAGCTGGATCGTTGACATCTGATGGGTGCGACCGATGGCGTCCTTGGCTTGCACGGAAATCTTGGGACCATAGAAGGCCCCGCCACCCTCGTCAAGGACTAGCTCCAAGCCGTGACCGCGTGCCACCGAAGTCAACGTCTCTTCAGCCTCATTCCACTCCTCATCTGTACCCGCAGCCTTGCCCGGGGGACGAGTTGAAATCTCGAGATAGAAGTCGTTGAGCCCAAAATCACGCAAGAGATCGAGTACGAAATTCAACAAGCTAGTCAGCTCGTCGTGCATCTGCTCTTTCGTGCACAAGATGTGTGCATCGTCCTGCGTAAACCCTCGAACACGCGTCAGGCCGTGCACGACGCCCGACTTTTCGTAGCGATAGACCGTGCCAAACTCAAATAGTCGCAGTGGTAACTCTCGATAGCTGCGCTGGCGAGCGTTGAATATCAGTAAGTGGAACGGACAGTTCATCGGCTTCAGGTAGTACTTCTGACCCTCGTCGAGCTCCATTGGTGGGTACATGCCATCGGCGAACCACTCGAGGTGCCCCGAGGTCTCGAACAGCTCACCCTTCGTGATATGCGGCGTATTAACGAACTCGTAGCCATCTTCCACGTGACGTTGACGGGAGTAGTCCTCAATCAAACGGCGAATCGTTCCGCCCTTGGGGTGAAACACAGAAAGACCTGGACCCAGTTCTGGCGGGAAGCTGAAGAGGTCGAGTTCCACGCCCAGGCGGCGGTGGTCCCGTTTCTCAGCCTCAACCAAGCGATTGATGTGTTCTTCAAGGGCAGCCTTGCTCTCCCACGCCGTTCCGTAGATTCGCTGCAGTTGAGGACGCTTCTCGTCTCCTCGCCAGTAGGCACCAGCGACCCGCATCAACTTGAAGTGACCCAAACGACCCGTTGTGGGCACGTGGGGCCCACGGCAGAGGTCGACGAAAGAATCCGAGTTGCGATAGGCCGACACAAACGATGCACTACCTACCTCGGCGAGATCCTCGGTACTCCCCCCCGAACTGACCGACTTAATAATTTCCACCTTGTAAGGCTGGTCGGCGAATAGGGCCAGACCCTCTTCTACTGAGTGCTCCGAGCGAATAAAGGGTTGATTCTCTTGAACAATCGCTCGCATCTCCGCTTCGACTCGCTCCATGTCGGCATCGGAGAATCGAGCACCGTTGGGCAGATCAAAGTCGTAATAAAAGCCGTCGTTGATGGCCGGACCAATGGCAAAGTGCGCTCCGGGCCACAACCGCGTTACGGCCTGTGCCATGACATGGGCTGTGGAGTGTCGCAACACCTCGCGTCCTTCGGGGGTACCTTCCGTCACGATTGCCACGGTGGACCCATCTGACAGCGCGGCACCGAGATCAGTCATTGCCCCGTCGACGATGGTGGCGAGAGCGGCCTTGGCAAGGCGAGCCCCGATAGCGGTTGCCAAGTCAAGGCCAGAAGCGCCAGCCTCTAATTCGCGCGAAGAGCCGTCAGGGAGGGTGATTTGAATGGTCGACATGACTCCTACAGCGTAATGCCGAGGAGGGCTGCTGCCGAGGTGACGTTAAAGCCCGATTGAGCCGCTTCGTCAATCACGCGCAGCGCCCCCGGTGTATCGAGATCTTCGTCAAGGCAGGCGCGGACATCATCGATGACTCCGTCGACACCGTGACCGGAAATCGAGGTCCGCCAGGTGTTCAATCGGGAGACACCCTTTGTTAGATCGTCGATGCGCCACTCCCAGTCACCGCGATAGTGGTGAGCCAAGAGTGCGAGACGGATCGATGCCGCTTCAGACTCCTTGGCCAGCTCACTCACGAAGACGAGATTGCCAAGCGACTTGGACATCTTGGTTCCGTCGAGACCAACTAGTCCGACATGCAGCCAATGTTTGACAAAAGGGGCACCAGTGACCGTTTCACTCTGTGCCGCTTCACACTCGTGGTGCGGGAAGGCCAGATCTCGGCCGCCACCGTGTACGTCCAAAGTCTCGCCGAGGTCGCGCAGCGCGAGGGCGGAGCACTCGATGTGCCAACCAGGTCGTCCCGGGCCCCACAGTGAATCCCAGGCCGGTTCGTCATCGAGAGACGGTTGCCACAAAACAAAGTCCAGTGGATTCCGCTTACGAGGATCGTCGGGGCGGCCACCGTGTATTCCGGCCAAGGTGACCATATCCGCCTCAGTCTCGTGGGATACCTGACCGAACCGTGGAAATTTCGCGACCTCGAAATAGACGTACCCGTCCACCTCGTAGGCCAAGCCCTTGTCAAACGTTGCTTGAATCACCGAGAGAATTTCTGGGATTGCGCCGGTCGCTCGAGGCTCCGAATACACGGGCAACAGATTAATGATGGCCATATCGCGATCGAACTTGGTCATCTCTCGCGCGGCGAGGTCAAGATAGTGCACTCCTACTTCGCGGGCCTTACGCAGGATGTCATCATCAACATCGGTGACATTACGGACGCAGCGAGTCTCCAGACCTTGATCGCGCAGACGACGTTGGAGTACGTCGAATGTCAAGTAGACAAAGGCGTGACCGAGGTGGGCCGCGTCGTAGGGCGTAATACCGCACGAGTACATCGTCACGATGGGACCGGGGTCCATGGGGAAGACTCCCCGACGAGCAGTGTCGTACAGCTGCATTACTAGAGACCCGCCAACTTCACATAGGTATGGGCCTTGTGGCGAATATTGGTCGTGATGCAAACGGCCGTAAAGGCCTCCACTGCTCCGGCTAGAGAAAGTGAACCGACCTCCACGGCCCGCAGACCCTCCATCGCATCGGTGATCTCAACGGTGAGTGTGCGAGCCTCGACGTCGTCGCCTACGACCATGACATCAGCGTCTAGGCCGCTGTCCAGATTCTCCATATCGGCGGCGGGGAGATGATGAAACGCACCAGTCACTTTCGAGCCCGGCAATGCGGCCGCCACTTCGGCGGCCATCGAACCTCGAGCGGGAAACATGGGTACAAGTTCACGGCCCTGCTTTTGAAGTGCGTTCACCATTGAAATGAGGACTTTGCCAACGAGTTGCTTACGCAGCGGTACGACCGTACTCACGGCAGAATCCCACGGCGTGGCCAGAATCACAACGTCGCATTCAGCCGCATTCTCATTCGTACCGCCGGCAACCGTACCTTGACCCCTCCAGACGAGCACACCGGCTACCTGTCCGGCACGATCAGCGTCGCGAGATCCCAGGACGACGTTGTAACCTGCGCTAGCGAGCCGAACGGCCAGTCCGCGACCGGCTGGGCCGCTTCCACCAATGATTCCAATTGACTTATTCACGTCACTAGTTAATCGGATTCCTAGGGGTACGCTGACCATCGTGGGAATTCTCGATGGTCACCGCATTCTCGTTACCGGTGTGCTCACCGACGACTCGCTGGCTTACGGCATTGCCCAGCGAGCAATCGAAGAGGGGGCCGAAGTCCTGCTTTCTGGCGCCGGACGAGGGATGTCACTAACTCGCCGTATGGCCAAGCGTCTTGGCGTCTCAACCGAAGTGATTGCGCTCGATGTCACTGATGAGGTTCAAGTCGCTGAATCGGTAGTTACGATCGAGGCCGAATTTGGCCGTCTCGATGGGCTGGTTCATGCCATTGGCTTTGCTCCCGAATCGGCACTGGGCCACGGCATGTTGCAGACTCCTTTTGCCGACGTCGCTACAGCTTTCCAAATTTCCACCTACTCACTCGCCACGTTGGTGGGTGCCTATCGCCCACTACTCCAAGGCAGCACGGCTCGCGGTGGCGCCTCAGTGGTCGGTCTCGACTTCGATGCCACGAGGGCCTACCCGATGTACGACTGGATGGGCGTCGCCAAAGCCGGGCTCGAATCGCTGAGTCGTTACATTGCAAAGGAAGTCGGATCTGACCACATTCGTGTCAACCTCTTAGCTGCGGGCCCTATTCGGACCATGGCCGCGAGGTCTATCCCTGGTTTTGCCCAATTTGAAGAGTCCTGGTCCGATCGAGCCCCCCTGGGCTGGGATGTTCGTGACGCCTCGGCGGTCCACGACACGGCCGTCGCCATGCTCTCCCCCTTGATGCGGGGAACCACTGCCTCCATTGTGTATGTCGATGGTGGCGCCCACGCCATGGGCTAAAGAAATTCACCTCCCGCCGCCCTCTTCTACAATCTCGCTGTGTCGTTAATAGCGGAAGGGACGTTTGCGGTTGGTGCCCATCGTCGTCGTCGTGGCCTAACTTCTCGTCGCTACACGGCGAGCCTGATTTTGGCCGACTACCTCTCGGCGTGGCTGGGACTCATCATTGGGTTAGCCCTGCTAAATCTTGTCACTCGAAATGCATTTAACCGGTGGTCCTACATTGACTACAACCTGCGTCATTCATTCTGGTTTCCGATTGGCGTGATCATTGCCATGGCGCTGACTTCGGGCTATCGCGTCACTCGTCGCAGTCCAACTCAGAACGCCTTTACGAACTTCAAGGAGCTGGCGATGGCCACCAGCTTCGGTGGCTTTCTCGCCATGTCCATCAGTTACATCGCGCACCATTTCACTCAGTGGGAAATTCAAGTCCCGACGCAAATCATCATCGCCGTCATGACAACCACATTCGTCATCGCCATTATGCGAGTCGTCCTTCGCGCTGTCGTTTTGTCACGGCGACCCGTGCGCATGGCTGTCATCGATGACGGTACGACGTATCAACGAATCGCCACGCACCTTCACCTCCAGCGAGGCATCATGCTCTACGGTCGAATTTCCATGGGCCTCGATGACACCGAAGACACAATCGGCCACATTTCCGACATTGAGCGGCTGGCCGAAGAGTTCAACCTCGACCGAGTGATCTTTGGTTCCATGAACGCCATTACTCCTGACGTGGCCCGTTGGTACCGCCTAACCACCGAATTGGTCGACACGGCTTTGGTGCCCCGCATGTTTGAGGTCATCTCCTGGCGCAGTCGCCTCACCGATATGTCCGGTCTCCCCCTGCTCGAGATGGCACCTCGTCACGTCAGTCGCTTTGATCTCGCGTTAAAACGCGGTTTCGACATCATCGTCGCCTTGACCCTGCTGTTAGTAAGTATTCCGCTATCCATCGTTATCGCACTGCTGATCAAGTTGACTTCACGAGGACCCATCTTCTACCGACAGGAACGGCTGGGGCTGAATCGCAAACCGTTCACTATTTTGAAGTTCCGCACCATGCAGGTAGCTCCGGCCAATTCGACGAGCAGCGCCGTTCAGGCGGGCGAGGATGCCCCGCTCTACGTCATTCGAGGCAAGGTGCAAGAGACGAGCCGGCGCACGTGGATAGGTGGCTTCATTCGGAAAATCGGGCTGGACGAGGTTCCGCAATTCATCAATGTCCTCAAGGGGTCGATGAGTATTGTGGGTCCACGTCCCTTCATCGTCTCTGAGAGCGATATTCAGGACCCCTACTATGCGCGTCGCTATGACGTACGCCCGGGTATCACGGGACTCTGGCAGGTTTCGGGACGAAATAACCTCACCGCCGAGGAACTCCGTCAATTGGACTATCTCTATGTGTCGGGCTGGTCGATGTGGTGGGACATCAAGATCTGCTTCGACACCCCTCGCGCCATGCTGCGAGGGCTCGGCGCCTACTAACCATGGAGCGCGTACCCCTCGCGCTAGCGCACGACTACCTGACTCAACGTGGCGGAGCCGAACGCGTCGTGGCGGCTTGGACTCAGTTCGTACCGACGGCCCCACTTTTTACGAACCTCTACGAAGCGGCCACAACTTTTGACGAGTTTGCCTCGGTCGAGATTCGCAGCGGCCGCCTAAATCGGATTCCCTACTTCCGAAAACATCATCGAGCCGCCCTGCCGTTCCTGGCAACGGCCACCAAGGCCATCACAATCACGGCCGACATCACGTTGGCCAGCTCCTCTGGCTGGGCCCATGGTGTCACGGCTTCTGACTACCTGGCGGTCTACTGCCACGCCCCCGCGCGGTGGCTCTACCAGACGGACCGCTATCTCCGTCGAGATGGATTGAGTCCTGTCGCTCAGTCATCAAGGATGCTGTTTAGGCAGTTGCGACGGTGGGATGAGGCAGCGCAACGGCGCGCCGATCTCTACGTCGTCAACTCCTCGGCGACCCAGGCACTCGTGCAAGAGGTCTATGGACGTTCGGCGTCCATCGTGGCTCCCCCAGTCAACATCCCTTCATCCATACCCGTTGGCGATGCCCGCGGTGACGTGTTGGTAGTGGCACGTCTCCTGCCCTACAAGAACGTGGACCTAGCTCTCGCAGTAGCTCGTTCTATGCCTGATGTTCGGTTCCGTGTCGTTGGCGACGGTCCACTTCGTGAGACCCTGCGCCAACTGGCACCCCCCAACGTGACGCTCCTTGGTGCCGTGAGTGATGAAGAGCTCTGGCTCGAATACGCCGGCACTCAAGTGCATTTGGCCTTGAGCCACGAAGATTTCGGAATCACTCCCCTCGAGGCCTCGGCGGCTGGCAAGCCGACGGTGGCTCGAAAGTCGGGTGGTTATCTCGACACCATTACCGCGAGCACTGGAATCTTGATCGACGAGAACGAGTTAGCGGTGTCAGCAATAGTCGAATCGCTCGAACAAGCGTTGGTTCGTACGTGGGTTCCACACCACCTTCGCCACCACGCAGAACAGTTTTCTCGCGAGGCTCATTGGGCGGCACTACGGGCAGCCGTCCCGGGCCTCTAGCCCTCGGTTGCGGACTCCGCCCAAGCAGCTAAGCGTTTGGCGATCGCCTCGTTTGTGAAGTGGTGCAATACGGCCGTTCTACCAAGCGCTCCGAGCCTCACGCCTTCATCGCCGTAGGCATTGAGTCGTAGGGCGTCGTGCAGGCCTCGAATATCCCCCTCTGGTACGAGGGTTATTCCAGTCATCTCGGCCACCCAGGGAATTTCTCCTGAGTCGTAGGCCACCACCGGACGACCGGCAGCGAGAGCTTCGATGATTACTCGACCGAACTGCTCCGTCCACGTAGGCGTCGTTCTGCTGGGGAGAGCCAGCACGGAGATCGACTGGTAGAAAGCAGCAACTTGCTCCGGCACAAGTGCACCGTGCCACGTCACTCGCACGGGCGAAGAAGAGAAGAGTGTGCGTAGATTTCCGTCTCCTACGACCTCGAGTGACAGCGAATCATCCATCTCGACCGCGGCCAACAGGTCGGTGAGGCCCTTGGACTCCACGAGGCGCCCCACGTAGCCGACGACACCCTCACGACGGGGAGCGACCGCTGTCGCGACTCTTTCGATCCCGTGGGGCACGACGTCGATGACGCTCGAAGATGCACCCCAGTTCAGCGCTCGATCTCCCGCCGCTCGAGATCGAGCCATGACCAAACTGGCGTGACGCAACACCACTCGACGCCAGAGTTTCGCGGGCCAGGGCATCGAACGATCAAGATTCTCAGCAGCTTGAATGGCGTAAGGCAATTTTCTGCGGCGTGCGTATCGCGCACACTGCCATCCGGCCAGAGAGAATGCCTCTTCTTCAATGATGCAGACATTCGGATTGAAGGCGCGAATCGTGGTATTTCGATACAGCGATCCGCGGTAGCGAAAACGTTGAGGTGCGCCGGCCCGCAAAACTGCGAGTGGAAGCAGACAACCTTCGAGTCCAATGTGGGCTTCTGGATGGAAAGGGTGCTGGGAGAAATCGTGGCGCCATGTATCGGGAGTCACGATCAGAATTTCATGGCCCAACTTGCGCAATTCGGCGTAAACCGACTGATTCGCGGCCACCACGGAGGCGTGGCTAAATACCAAAACACGGTTCGTCACCTTCCTATCGTGGCAGAAACACGCCATTGGCGGGTGACCTGCCACAATCATTGACGTGAACGAGCCCACGGAGACGACCGAGCCGCGACGCCGGGGACAGGAATATCGTGGTGCCCGAGCCGCCACGAACTCCCTTGTTACGGCGGCTGGGGTTGGATGCGTCCTACTGATTGCCCTCGTAACGACACCAATCTCGCTCTCGCACCTCGGACTCGTGGAGTTCGGTATTTGGAGCTTTGTGACCGTGACCGTGGGATATATCTCGACACTCGACCCGGGATTTGGAAACATGGTCGTTCGCTACGGTGCCCGCGGTCGCATTGAAGGCGACCATTTAATCGGTGCGCGAATCACCACGGTGGGCACGCTCGCCTGGCTCGTCATTGGTGCACTCGGTCTACCTATCGTGGTCGCCATTGTGCATCCGCTCATGCATCACCTGAACTACAGCCCCGGCGTAGAGAATGCGGCCGAACGGTTCTTCTACTGGACATATGCGCTTGTCTTTTTCGGCTCGATATTGGCCACTCTCTCTTCAAGGCTGATAGCCGTTGGCGAACAGTGGATCATCACGGTGATCGACGTAGCGTCACGGTTGATTTATGCGGTCTTGCTCATCGTGCTACTCGTGCACGGCATGCGGCTTTCGGCCATTGTGATCGCGACTTCGGTGCAGTACGCCGTTTCTTACATTGCGACACTGATTGTGATCATCTTTCGACACGGCAAGCCCTACGCCAGCCCACGGGGTATATCCCCTGAGATTCGCCGAGAGCTCCGCCGTGTGAGTGGATGGTTTCAGCTCAACTCAATTCTCGAGACGTTGACCTATGAGACTGATCCGATCGTGATTTCCACTTTGGTGTCACCCGCAGCCACGGGTCTGTGGTCTATTGCTCAACGATTAGCCCGCCAAATCACCTACTTCGGCTACATCCCTAATGGCAACCTCCTCCCGACCATCTCGGCGGCCGTGGCTGCCGATGAAGGCTTGGACGGACTTCGCCGCATCTACGTGCGGGCCAACCGGATAATCGTTCTCATTGGCGTAGTCATGGCCGGTTTAGTCATGGCTCTCGGACCAGTCCTACTCACCGCGTGGCTCAATCGACCCTTTCTCAACGCCTCGACCGCCACCATTCTGATTGCCCTGGGCATGGTCGCGGGCACCCCACGGCCCGCCACAGCCGCGGCAATCTTTGCGATTGGCAAGGTGGGCCTAGGCACCCGAGCTCAGCTAGTGGCCTTTCTCGTTAACGTCGTACTCACCCTCGCCCTGGTCAAGCCGTTTGGACTGAACGGCGTACTCGTCGGTACGCTCTGCGCGAAAATCTGCGCCACCACTTACCTCCTGATGCGATTCTCACGAATGGTGGAGAGCTCAGCTCGCGTCTTGATTTTCCCCTGGATCTCCCGAGTCGTGTTCATTGGGGGGACCGCCACCGTTACCACGCGACTCGTAATGGATCACTGGCAATGGGCTCTCGATACGCGCTGGCACGCCTTGGGCGCTGCCGCGACGCTGAGTCTGCTCTTCGGTGCGATTGTGCTACTCGCTATTCATCTCACGAACTACTTCTCTCAAGAGGACTTGCTTTGGCTTCGCGGCACCATGCCGGGCCCAATTCGTCGATGCTTCACGGATCGAGCCATTCGAATGCTGAGCGGTTCATGACTTCAGTCTCTCTCGTCATTCCTTCCTACGGGCGAGCACACGACCTCGGTGCTGCGCTCGATTCAGCGCTGAACCAAGACCACCCGTTCAATGAGATCATCGTCGTAGTGCGCAACAATGACACAGAAACCATCGCCATCGCAAGGTCACGAGCAGTGATTGTTGCCACCGTCGACCAGCCAGGCGTACTCGCAGCCATGGTGGCGGGCTCGAATCTGGCCAGTAGCGAAGTAGTCGCTTTCACCGATGATGATGCTCGACTGTCCGTAGATCACGCCTCGCGACTTAGGGCCCACTTCAATACTGTCGACATCAGTGGTGTCGGTGGACGCGATGTGCTCTACGACGGCGGCGTACAAAGAGCTACACCACTTACTCGCACTGTGGGGCGAGTGCGATGGTACGGACGAGTCGTTGGCAATCATCACCGCGGCGAAGGGCCCGTTAGGTCCGTATTTATGCTGAAGGGCGTTAACGCGGCCTACCGCCGGTCGGTACTCGCCTTTCCAGTGGGGCTGCGAGGTCAGGGTGCGCAGCCGCACTTCGAAGTGGCACTTGGTACGTGGATTGCCCGTCAACACGGCACTCTGCTCTACGACCCATCGCTCCAGGTCGCACACCATCCAGCCATTCGTCTTGGTGATGACCAACGAACTTCACCTTCGAATGCAGCAATTTTGGATTCGGCTTACAACCTCGCCCGATCACTCCCACGGCGCTACCTAACGCGACGCCTGATCTACGTCCTCTTGCTTGGCGACACCAACTGTCCGGGCGTAGGACGTTCACTGGTGGCCCTAGTACGAGGAGAGCAGTCCGTTGTGGCCCGTCGGCGCCCTAGCTGGCGCGGCACCGTGATGGCGTGGGCCGATCGAGACGAACCATTGAGATTCGAACGCTGCAGCGCTTAAGCGAGAAGTTCCCGTAACGCCGCTTCAAGCTGATCGGCGACGACCGTGGGGCGAAAGAGGCGTTCTGCCTCTGCTCGGCATTGAGCGGCCAGAAGCGAGCGCTCAGGTGCACTCAGCGCAGCCAACATATGCAGATGCAGTACTACGTGGTTGGGCTCGTAGGCGTTGATCGGGACCACAAACGAGACCGCCGGGGAGACCTCCTCGCTCGCCCCGACACAAGGGGTGACGACTACCGGAACACCGGCCGCTAGTGATTCAGCCACCGTAAGGCCGAATGGTTCGTAGCGAGATAGCTGAAGCAGGGCTAAGCCACTCTGGAGCGCTCCGAAAACCTCAGAGCGACTCTTGTGACCAACCAAGTTGGTCACGGACTGATCGCACCTACCCACGGTGTCGCGATAGTCACTCCACAGTGAGTGGTTACCAATCACTTGGAACCGAATTGCACTTTCACTTTCACTTCGATCATTGACCCAACGGTGCGTAACTTCCGCAACAGCCTCGAGCCCCTTGCGCACGGCCAATCGACCCACGACCAGCACATCATTTCCCCCGACACCCACCGGGATTGCATCTACGTTGATGCAATTGGGCACGACGCGGACGCGATCTGGTGCCACCCCGTAGTCCGCAACGATGGCCTCACCGAAGTGGCGACTAATCGCCAGCACGCCCGTCGCTCGCCGAGCGTCGCGAGCTTGTCGCACGCTTCGGAGCTGCAACCAATGTGAAACGATGAAGCGCTTCAACGCTGGTTGCATGCTCACGCCCGCTCGATACTCACGATCGAACCAAGTTCGTTCTCCCTGTGCGTGCACGGAGGGGTGCATGATGACGGGAATATGCAGATTCCGAGGAATGCCCACGCTCTCCATGGCCGAGAATTGATACACGAAGTCATACGGAGTAGCGCGATGTAATGCCCTCAGCCGCTTCGCTAGACGTTGGCGACCACGGGCCGCGAATAATTGACTGGACATCATTTTGGTCACTGGATTGCGTGAATACCACTTCTCGAACGCAAAGTTCGACCGCTCAACGATGTAGTTGAGCCCCTCCCTTTGGCCTAGGCCATAGGGGTCGTCATCCTCCTTGGAGGCGACAACGAACACGTCGATACTGTGACCACGTTGCAACAACTGCTCAAGCAGAAGTCCGGCTACGCCCGGGGCACCACCAGCTTCAGGGTGAGGCGTCGGTCCAACGTACGCAATTCGCCAGCCGGGGAAACGCAGACCAGGAACTGCTCGCGAATCTCGATCTTGCAAAAAACGCCATCGTGTCCACACGGTCCACGCATTGACCGCGAGCTGCCCACCAGCCACCCAGGCCCACCGCCCGAACTTTCTTGGGGACCGGAATGCGCCTGTCTCACGACCAATAGAACGCCAGCGATGAGCCGCACCGGTAAGTGGAGCCCATCGCAACGCACGTCGCGAGGCCTTGCGCTCAGGGTGGCGGGCCAGTAGTAACCAGTCATCAATGGCAATCACCCCGCGACGGTGCCACTGTCTGGCCGAGAACGGACGACCGGGATGCGTGACACGCATCGCCGGCTCAAAGCCCACCGGACTAACTTCTTTTTGAATTCGCCACGCAACATCGCGATCTTCATGCGCCGCGTGAGGAAAGAGGCGATCGAATCCCCCAACGGTCACGAAGGCCTCACGTCGATAGCCGACATTGCAGGTCAAGAAACTTCCGCCATCGTGATCTTCGACAGAGTGTTCGTAGATGGCCGAGAAGGGCGGTGAAGTCGTCTCTCCCGTTACACCGGCAAACGTCGGGTTGGCGGTGAGGAACAGTTGGGCCGCAGCCACCCAGCCGGCCTGCACGGCCACGTCGTCATCGGTGAAGAGGATTATTGACCCGGTGGATTGCTGCACCCCATAATTGCGAGCCCTCGCCGGTCCAATCCCAGAAGTGCGCAGAACCGTAACGCCAGGGAACGTGGAGATGTCGTAGGGCGGCGAGGAGCCATCGTCCACCACGATGATCTCTCCCGCTCCTTCCAGTTCCTCAATCTGTGGGCGCAGCGTTGAGAGCAGGGCGCCGAGGAGTGCCGGTCGGTCTTTCGAGGCGATGACGACGGAGATCTGCACGGCGCTATTCCAGCACGGATTCGTAGACGAATTCAATCGAAGCAGCCATGCGCGGTGCACCGTATCGCGCCGCCGTAGCACGGGCCTTGTTCCCCAGCATTACCCGATCAATCTCGCTCCCACTCACACGTCGGAGCGTTTCCGCGAGCGAATGCGCGTCGTTGGGCTCATAAAAGAGACCATTCTCACCATCGACGATGAAGTCCAAGACTCCGCCCTGACGAGGTACTACGACCACACGACCGGCGGCCATCGACTCGGTCACCACGTTGCCGAAAGGTTCAGGTGAACGTGAAGTGAGGACCGTGACATCAAAGTCACATACCACCGAGGGCACGTCGTCGACCGGCCCGAGAAAGCGAACTTGAGCGCCAAAGGGATGTGACTGCTCCCGCAAACGTTCTTCGAATGCGAGTTCATCAAAGAGTGCTCCACCGACAAAAGTCACCGACATTGGGACGCCGGTGAGAAGGTCTAAAGCTTCCAAAATGAGATCTTGCCCCTTCCATGCGGCTATGCGCCCAATGACCCCAACGCGCAGCTCTTGATGCGGATCGGGCGCCGGTACGCCAAAGAATGCTCCATCGACTGGACTGTGAATGACGTATGCATCGGCGCTCGCCGCCTGTGCCGTTGTGTGGGAATTGGCAATCACCGCATCGGACCGCAGCGCTAACAACGTCCGCAGCGCACGGGCTATTGACGCGGAAAGGTAGGGCGGCGACCAGAGATCACGAACGTGCGTCACTAGTCGCCATGGATGGCCCATCGAAGCGACCGTACCGAGAACAAAAGCCTTTAGGGAATTCGTGTGAACCAACGTTGCCCCACGCAGTCGCAAGAGTCGAGCCAGCCGTGCAGCGAAAATACTTGAATCCCACAACGAGACGACGAGGCCACTCCAAATATTCTCGCGCCGACGCGATTGTGTTCTCTTATTCATCGGAAGTACTTCGTACGTGAGCCTGCGGCTCCGCAGCTCGCGTTCAAATGGACCGTGCTCAAAGAGCACCACGTGAGGAATAAACTGTCCCCTACTGGCGATGGCTTCAGCGGTTCGCGCAATGGCGAGTTCGCCCCCACTCAGTTTCGCTGTGTGGTCTAAAACCACCACGCCACGGGGATTCTCGATTCGTGTGAGCATCAACTCATAGTGCTGTACAAAGTAATCGGCCACGGCCGACCATGACAGTCCGGCAATGCTTTGGCGGACCGCTCCGCAGTGGGCATCTTGTTCGTCCAACACGCGGGCCACTCGTGAAACGAGATCATCAATATCACCAGCAGTAAAAGAAGTTACGAAGGGTGAAATCTCGGCCACTTCAACCAAGCCGTCCACATCGCTGACTACTACGGGGGTGCCTGCGGCCAAGGACTCCAGGACTACTAAGCCAAAACCTTCATGGGCCAATGTGGGTACCACCGTCAGGGTGGCCGCACTCATCCAATTGTTACGTTCAGCCTCACTAACGAGGCCCACGAGTCGGACTCGGTCGGAGAGCTCCAGTGTTTCGATGAGAGAAGCGAGGGCGATTCGTTCGGGACCTTCGCCAACGATAACCAGCTGGCCTAATGGCACCTGCACCATTGCGCGAATCAGGGTGTCCAGCCCCATGCGGGCGACCAGGCGTCGAACGGCCACGATGAGTTGCGCATCGGGAGCGATACCAAGCTGTGCTCGAACCTCATGGCGTGCTGTCTCACTCTGAAGATGTACCCCTGGAGGCACGACACTCACCCGTTCTGGTCGCACACCGTATGTTGCGATCGCAACTTGGGCAAAAGCGTGTGATAGCACCACGACCGATTCGGCGCGGCGTAGGACAAACCGTTCCAACCTTCGTTTGATTACCGACACTAAGAATGATCCGCCCGTCCATCGACTTTCATCAGCCCAAGGGCCCTGGAAGTGAAGGACCATGGGACGATGGCGAAGCGAGCCCGTCGCAACCGCCACCACGGCGTGGGCCGCAAAATGAACGTCAACGAGGTCCGCTTCGGAGCTTCGAACCACTCGGGCGACATCAAGATTGCGACGCCACAAGGAACCTTGTGCCAGCGAGTGACCATACGGCTCCTCGCCACCTACCCACGTCGCAGTGGCATCCACGCCGTTACCGCGCAGGGCTTCAACGAGATTGGTGCAGTAGGTGTTAAGTCCACCAACGCGCACCGTCAAGGACTCCAACCCGACGTGGAGCACCGACAGGGTCATGCGCGTCCCTCGGCGATTTCTCGATAGAGGTCTTCGTAACTTGCAATCATGCGAGCGAGCGAAAATTCTCGCGCTCTTCGTGATGCGAGCTTGCCCATCGACAGAACATGGTTGCGATCGCTCGACCAAATATCGAACCAACCGGCCATCTGCGAGGCACTTCCATCGAAAATAGTCCCACCTTCGTTGTCACCCACTAGTCGGCGAGCGACGCCTACGTCAGTAGACAACACCGCACAACCCGTGAGGGCCGCTTCGACAAGGAAAAGGCCGAACGATTCGTATGTCGAATTGCACAAAATAATGTCGTGTTTGGCGTACTCGGGCACGACGTCATCGAGCGGTCCAGTAAAGAAAACCCGCTCCGCAAGGCCCAGTGATCGTGCGAGTTTCAGGTAAGGGGCGGCGTCCCCCTTGCCCACCACGGTGAGCGTCAGCGCCTGATCACGCGCCATCGCCAGTGCCCGTATGGCGCCACCGACCCCCTTGAGAGCGAAGTCTCCTGTCACCATGAGGATGCGCAGGGAACCATCGCTAGAGCGTTGCGCGAACGGAAAGTTATTTTCATCCACGCCATTTGAGATAACTCGAACGTTCATGTCGGGATAGTGCTGACGAAGTTGATCGGCCACTGAATCAGAGACGGCAACCAAAAGACCGGTGCGATCGGGAGTGAAGTTCCGAAGCTCCAGTCGGCGGCCGAGGGTGCGCGCGATCCTGGCGTTGAGGTAGCGCCACAAACGGTTCTCCCCCTTCGCTACTTTGGCGGCCGCCTGGCAGAGATGAACAGTGGCAATGTCAGAACCACCATTGTTAATCGCGCCACATGTGTGCGATATTCCGCCGGAGAGAATCAATTCATTCTTGGAGGGAGATCGAAAGTAAAAGCCTGCGATGCGTGCGAAGGCCGGCTTCTTGGCAATCTGAACTGGAATGCGTTCGAGGGCGCGGTGCAGTTCCGATAACCCCTCGCCCGCAACGATGTGAGTTTGGAACTGCTCATCAAGTCCATTGAGGAGAGCGAAGTTCATTCGCTCCATGCCCCCGCCGTGGGCGTTCACCGAGTGGGCGACGAACCAGATATCAATAGTTTCTTGGTTCATCAGAGCCGTGCCACCCTTCGTGGCTCACCTGGTTTACGCCAGGTGAAGGCGGCTTCCGGCTCCACCGAGGGAGATGTTAGGGCTGCGTTGACGTCCTGACTACTCAATAGACCGTCTCCGGCGCCCACCACAAACCAGAGCAACCAGCAGACCGAGTAGAGATTGCCGTTAGTCCACTGCAAGAGGGTTGCGATGATCACACCGAGCACAAGGAGGCCAATGGGGTCTCGTCGGGTAATAGCTAAGCGATAGCCCATAGCGGTCATACGCCACAGCATCAAGAAGTAGATAACCAGACCGAAAATACCGAAGGCGATGCCCATATTGCCAGGGTCAAACTCCGTCCCAGAGGTCTTACTAGTTGTGCTGTATCGACTGGCCGCCAAGTTGGTCGAACCAGATCCGTGCCCGAAGGGGTTCTTAAAGGCCGAGAACATTCCAATTCTCGTCGCTTTGAGGTGTCCGGGCAAGGACGATGACTCACCCGTTGGATCGGTGATGCCACTGAGTTGGTGGTTGGCGAGAACCGCCGCAGTCGAATCTGGACCCTGTAGTGCCGCGGAACCGCCGCCACCGCTGATGGCTCCGGCAAAGACCACCAAGGCCACCACGGCGGCTGTCCCGAATAGGGCCACGCTGATTGGACGCATCCGTAGTCGCGCCGCCATCACCACACCGAGGGCAAGAGCGGAAATAAAGATTGAGGTCCGCTGGGACTCATAAAACAGAGCGAGCGCGACGACAGTCATTGCGACGAGATGAAAGGGCAATGGCCACCGAACAGACTTGGCGAACAGTACGGACCATGTGATGAGCCCAACACTTAAAAAGACGGCGTACTCCTGAGCGGAGGAGAATGTACTGAAGGCCCGAACGATGCCGGACCCCAAGTTCAAAGCGGTATAGCCCTTCGATTCAATCCAAGTGAGATCCCACGAAGGAAAGTGCACGAACTGCTGGAAAAGGCCGTAAAGAGAGGCCACTAACGACAAGATCGCCACGTTCCAAGCCACTCGCCAAAGAACGTCAATTGTGCCAAACCGTCGGCCAATCCAGAATGCCAAGGTCGGCACGAGAACGAAGAGAAGGCCGCCGATACCGGCCATCAGGCCACCCTGCTTAGGATTCGCCACCTCAAGGATCGCGACGATATTGAAAGCGAGGACGACTCGTGCAAGTTTGGAAAGTGGAGGAGCACCTTTACTGTTGACGGTAACCAGCATTAAGACAATGAGTGCGACGGGACCAATAATCAAAACGGGGTCACCGGAGAACGCGACGTTACCGCCACCGGGAGTGAAGCGCCTTACAAACCCCAAAAAAACCATCCACACTGGCATGATCGTGATCAGTAGCTCGGGACTGGACCAAGCGATTGCGATAACCAGTGGGATGACGATCACGGCGAAGATCACGTGCGTGCCGGCCACCAGCGAAATAAGCAGTGAGCCAACCGTTGCTACGAGAACGATGAGCCAAGAGCGGCCGCCACGTGAACTGCTCGACATGCCCTGAGGGGCCACGGGGGTACTCGTAGAGGCCGTCACTTCTTCATTTTGACACAAGGTCCCCAATTCTTTTGCCTCACGCCTCCTTGGCCATACTTTTCAGGGGGTAGAATTGTACAGTGGAGACAAATACCGAGGTCCGCCGGACACCAATGGATTACCTCCAGACCGTTTGGCGTCGTCGCGTCGTCGTGCTGGTCTGCACATTGACGGCTCTGGGTCTCATGATTGCCGTCGATACTGTTCGACCCTCGAAGTACGCGTCGACCGCAAAGGTCTCCTTTGGAACAAGGACGCTCACCGTGACGGCTATGGGGACCAATCTCATCCGCCTGCAATCGGCGCCGGTGCGCTTGGCCGCCCGAGGACTCCTAGGAGTTGGGCTACCAAGCTGTTCCATCAAGCAAGAAGGCACGACTGCCATTGCTGACATCACGTGCAACGCGAACGATCCCTCATTGGCGGCTCGAGCGGCAAATGCCTATGCTGATGGCTACAACCAAGTGATGCGGTCCCAGAGTGTGCAGAGCGCCCTCGGCGCAGCTCAATACATCCGAAGTACCATTGAAGTACAAAATGGGACCATCGCCACACTGAGCGTCGCAGCGGCGTCAGTTAACAAGAACTCAATCCTCGGCAAGCTCTACGCCAAGCAACTCACCGAAGCCTACGGAAAATTACAGGGGTTACAGGCTCAACTCAATGCTGTTGAACTGGCATCCCTTAATCCCCGCAATGCGATTTCCATTCTGCAGATTGCCGCTCCTAATCGCACGCCCCTCTCCCCTAAGCCGACATCGGACGCAATCTTGGCGTTTATCGCCGGTCTCGCACTCGGAGTGGGTTTCGCGGTCGTCCGCGAAACCATGGACGACAAACTTCGCACACGGGCAGAACTGGAACAATTGGGTCTCGGTCGCCCCGCCATTGGACTGATTCCCGCCATCCGTGAGTGGGAGGACCGCAAGACTCCGTTGCTCATCAGCGCCGAGCAACCCAAGAGTCCTCCTGCAGAGGCCTTCCGATCACTGCGAACCTCGTTGCAGTTCATGTCGCTCGACGACCCCATCAAGACTCTGCTCATCACGTCACCCGCCGCAGCCGATGGCAAGACCACCGTTACCTCCAATCTCGCCTACGCCATTGCCGCGGCCGGGCAAGAAGTCATCATTGTGGGATGCGACCTCCGTAAGCCTCGAATCCACGAATTCTTTGGAGTGAAGAACGAAATTGGCTTCACCTCGGTCTTGCTTGGCGAAGCGGATCTCGATGACGCCATTGTTGAGGTACCCGGTTCGGCTTATCTTCGGATTCTTCCAGCCGGTCCGATTCCACCGAACCCCGCCGAACTTCTCTCGGGTCGTCGCGCTCAGCTGATAATGGACCAACTCAAAGAGCGTTGCGACACCGTCATTATTGACTCGCCACCGATGCTGCCAGTTTCGGACGCCCAGGTGCTTGCTGCCAAGGCTGACGCAGTAATCCTCGTGGCGGCAGCTGGCATTTCTACTAAGCGAGATGTTGCGCGAGCGGTAGAACTCCTCATCCAGGTTGACGCCGCGCTCATCGGCGTGGTGCTGAACCGTGCTCCTTCGAGCGACGGCTACTCCTACTACCGCTACGGCTACGGCTACGGGTACGGCTACGGCTACGGCTACGGCTACGGCTACGGCGGTACCAGTGCCTACGGAGGCGCTCCGGCACAAGTACCAGAAAACTTGGCGATGCCCGAACCTACGACGACCACGCCGTAGGTTGACCCAAACGCATCGTGAGCCCTCGCTACCGCCACCGCAAATCACGCCCGCTGCATATCTTCCGTTACGGCTGGTCCCACTTCGATCAGCATCGTGTTGGCATCCGTCACACTCACTCCCGCCGACGTGATCGCACACCGGACGCGCCTCGTCGTAGTTCTTGGCGGGGCGTTCCTCAAGCGGTGCTGATTCGCGAGTTGCGATGGCAGCTACTTCGCGGACTGCTTCTGGGCGTTGTCCTATTGCTGGTCTGGGCTCTCGGATTTGGCTTTTGGGACATCATGCGAGCGAAGGACGATATTGCAACAGCCAAGACTGCGGCCACTCAAATCATCGATGGTCGTGACTCCCTGCTGACCACCGAGGGACGCGCAACCGCTTCGGTCCAACTGCACTCGATGCACTCCGCTGCCTACAGCGCAGACCTTCGCCTACGGGGCTCCGCCCCCTTGACCGTGCTGAGTTGGGTCCCTTTCGTGAATCGCCAAGTGAACGGACTACGCGATGCCGTGAGCGATGTTAACGAAACAGCGGCCCAGGGTCAGAGACTCCTGGCAGCGGCTACCACGGCAGCGGAAGCCAGCCACGGCACCTACATCGACCTGCCAACGCTGAAGCGTCTCAACGACCAGGTGCACGATTCACGCCTCGCACTCCAGGGTCGCGTACGTTCCGCCGCGGGGCTCGTGGGGCCGATTAAGTCCGCCCGGACCTCCATTAATCAACAGCTGCGAGTTCTCAATGGACTCCTGAAGAACGCCGATAGTGCGCTGACTTTCGCTCAACCATTCCTCGGTAGCACTGGTCCGCGTACCTACTTCGTCGCGGGATTGAACAACTCCGAAATGCGCGACCAGGGAATGGTTCTCAGTTGGGCCATCTTGAAAGTGAACAACGGGCACTTCGAGATGAGCCATTCCTCAACCGTGGGAACCATTTCGCTCCGCAAGCCGGCGGTTGTCCTGACCGACCAGGGCACTAAAACCGTATTCGGGCCGCTAGAGCCAACCCGTATCTGGCAATCAGTAAATGCCGTGGGCGACTTCCGCACGTCATCAAGATGGATGATGGCCATGTACGCGGCGGCACGAGGCGAGCGCGTGGACGGTGTTTTAGGCATAGACGTCGTTACTCTCCAAAATATTTTGCGCGTTACCGGTGCGGTGCGTATCCCAAATACCAAGCCGGCGATTAACTCAAGCAACGTCGCCAGCTTGATACTGCACGATCTCTACGTGAAATTTCCCGCCGGAGCACAACAACAGGGTCGTCGTGATGAGATTTCAGCCATTGCCCAGGCGGCCGTCACCAAGATGAAGAGCGGTGGCTTCGACTCAGCCTTGCTCATCAAGGCACTAGCGCAGTCCACTGGTGGTCGCCACCTGCTGTTCTATGACTCCAACGCCACGAACGAAGCCAACATCATTAAGTTTGGAGCGTCGGGCGCGCTACTTAGCCCTAACGGCAATGTTGTCCACACCTCCATTCAGTCTGGTGTCGCGGCCAAGCTCGACTGGTTTATGCGCGAATCGTTGCAATACGACATCCGAGTCAATAGCGAGGGTACGGCCTTCATAACGACCACTATCACGCTTAACAACACGGCCCCCCCTCATCCCAAGCCTTCGTACGCCTTTGGTCCCGATAACACCAATACGCATATCGCCGGTGAGTACATCGCTCGTATTTATCAGTGGCTGCCCGCCAACGCCGAGTCGCCCGCTGCTGTAAAACAGGAGGGACTCGTTCTTACGCGCACAGTTGTACATGTTCCCGCCCACCAGTCAAACATTGCAGTGCTTCAGGCCGTCATTAAGAATGCCGTAAAGAATGGGGCACTCTCATTCACCTTCATCCCTCAGGGAACGATTCGACCGATTCCGGTCACACTCACACTGCACAGCGATGTGTCGCTTAACGGACCGGGGACAATCACCTGGTCTGGCGCGAAGACCACGACTGTTACTTGGACGGCCAACCAGTAAGCAACTGGGCCACCTTGTGGCTGAGTAGTTCCAGTTCGCTAATCATTGCATTGAAGGCTTCCAAATCACCACCAAGACCAGGATCACGAACATCGTCATCACTATCGGTACCTAGTAACTCTTCCCGCCGACGGGTGCCGTGTACGACGGCCAACCACTCTGCAAAGGTCTCGCTATCGCGCTCCGGTGGGTTGAGTTGTGCCCGTCGAGCAAACTCCCGCATAGTGAAGCTCTTGGGCCATATCGAAGGATTGCGAACTACCGCCTCTCTCAGGATTGAGCGTTCCATAAATAAATACAGGTCGGCATTGAGGTCTTCGTTCACCAGTTGCTCGCCACTGACGCTCACGAGTGGGAGGCCGTACTGAATTAGCGCTTGGACCATCGCCTCTGGCGTGCTACCCGGGCCACCCGCTACGCCGCGTGAGAATATTTCGATGGCGTCCTCCCCAGCGAGGAATCGAACTAATAGAGATTCGGCTACGGGACTACGACAGGTATTTGCGAAGCAGATAACCCCGACGCGCACGACTAACGACCCTCTTGACCGGCGAACTGCGTCTGATAGAGATCGTTGTAAAGACCGCCCATTGCGATTAATTCATCGTGAGTTCCTCGTTGTACGATCCGTCCGGCGTCGACCACAAGAATCTGATGAGCGTTGCGAATTGTTGAAAGACGGTGCGCAATCACAATCGACGTGCGCTGCGCCATCGTTTCGTCGAGAGCCCGCTGTACGGCCGCTTCGCTCTCGGCATCGAGGTGTGCAGTCGCTTCGTCAAGAACTACTACTCGAGGGGACTTAAGCAAGAGACGGGCAAGCGCCACACGCTGTTTCTCGCCACCCGAAAGACGGTAACCCCGTTCCCCCACCACCGTGTCTAGCCCGAGAGGGAGTGCGGAGACCATTTCGTAAATCTGCGCCGAACGTAGGGCCATTTCCATATCCGCCACCGTGGCCTCGGGCCGGGCGTAGAGCAAATTGGCGCGCAAGGTGTCGTGGAAGAGGTGCGGATCTTGGGCCACTACACCCACGGTGTCAGAGAGGGAGACTTGCGTAGCTAGTCGCACATCAACATTCCCGATTTTGACCGAACCGCGATCAACGTCGTAGAGGCGCGAGACCAGCATCGACATAGTCGTCTTGCCGGCACCCGATGGGCCGACAAGGGCAGTTACGGTTCCCGCGGGCACTGTAAAACTCACGTCGTGGAGGACTTCGGTGCGAGGCGTGTCGTCCAGTACGGCAACTGCTTCAAGCGAAGCCAGCGATACCTCAGCCGCTGCCGGGTAGGCGAAGTCCACGTGGTCAAATACGACCGCGACCGGACCCTCGGGCATTGCAACAGCATCAGGTGCCTCTTTGATCGTGGGCTCCAGATCGAGCACTTCAAAGAGTCTCTCGAAGGTGACCAAGGCCGTCATGAAGTCCAAATGGAGACTGGAGAGCTGTGTTAGTGGTCCGTAGAGACGGGTGAGATACAGCGTGAGGGCCACGATGGTGCCCTTGCTGATCGTGCCCCAAGTAACAGCCAGGCCGCCAAAGCCATAGGCAAAGGCTGTAGCCAGTGATGCGGTCAATGACAAGGTGACGAAGAATATTCGCGAATAGGTGGCCTGTTCAACACCAATATCTCGAACCTGGGCGGCGCGCTGTTCAAAGTAGGCCACTTCCTTTGCGGGGCTACCAAACAGCTTGACGATCATGGCGCCAGCAACGTTGAAACGCTCCGTCATTACATTGTTCATCTGCGCGTTGAGATCCATTGAACGGCGAAACAGCCCACCGAGACGACGCCCGACGAGCCGAGCGGGAACCAGAAAGAGCGGCAGCAATACGAGGGCGACAATTGTTATCTGCCAGCTCAAGATGAACATAGCCGAAAGAATCAACAGCACCATCACCACGTTGCCAATTGCGTTGGAGAAAAGCTCCGTAAAGGCCTGTTGGGCCCCGATCACGTCATTATTCAGGCGTGTGATCAATGCCCCAGTCTGAGTTCGCGAGAAGAATGCGATTGGCATCGATTGGATATGGCGATACACCCGCAGGCGTAGATCGTAGATGAGCCCTTCACCGAGCCAGGCTGAAATTCTCCGTACAGCTAGCGAGACAACGGCCTCAAAAATAGCTAGTAGCCCAGTCATGACCGCCAGAAAAATAATTAGTCCGCGGTTGTTGTTGTCGATACCGTGGTCCAAAATCCCCCGGAGGAGGAGCGGTGAAACCGATGAAATAGCGGCATCGAGCAGGACGGCACCAATGAAAATGGTGATCAGGCTGCGATACGGACGTGCAAACTCGAGAATCCGCGGGAGCGTGCCTTTCTTGACTCGGTGCGAAAGCACGTCTCGACTGCGTTGCATTGAGCGCATGTTGGCCCAGTGTCCCATACTCACAATCGAACTCCCCTATCGAACTATGAGTGTAGGGATGCGAGCTTGACGTTCCGTGCCTCGTAGTAGTTCTCCAACAGAAGGTCGACAACTCGGTCGGGTCGGTACTTCTGAGCTGATAGGTGTGCTGTGGTGCCCATCTCGCCACGAGAGGCATCGCTTCGAAGCGACCGAACGGCCCGCACGGCGTGATTCAAGTCGCCTGGCGCAACTAACACGCCCGCTCCGCCTATCAACAGGTCAAGGGGGCCCGGCACGGCATTTGCTACGACGCTCACCCCGTGACTCATCGCCTCCAGCATGACAACCGGCAATCCTTCAAATCGCGTCAGAGACAACATCACACCATGGGAGTCCAATATTTTTCCGAACTCGTCGGGCGCATACCGATCGATTACCCGGACTCGATGGGCGAAATCCCTCGCTACGGGGGCCGCGGCTACGCCCAACCAGGTCACTTCGAGGTCTGGATCGCTTCGTAGTAGGGACTCCACGACAACGGCGTGGTCGGCCGCCCCCTTGCGCCACTGTTGACCACCTACGACCAAAAGTCGGTAGGGCAACGGCATATTTGGGGCGACTTCGCAGAAGGCTGGACCGGTGACAGGCGCAGTGATTACGACGCTCGCAGCCCGCACACCCAGGATTTCTGTCAGATAGGCCTTTTCGGTGAGATTAAGTACAAGCTTCAGATCGGCTACGCCAATACTTCGACGCACTTCCGTCAAGCGCCAACCACCGTGGTACAGGCGGTAGCGCCACCGCAACCGCAGTTCACCACTACGGGCCGCGCGTCGGCGAGCAGCGACGGCCAATGGTTCGAGACCGTGACTGCGAGTCACAAAGACCGTTGGCGTCGCTGCGACCTCCTTCATCGTGATCAGCCAATAGTCCCCAGTCGAAGCGTCAACTATGTCGTACGCCTCGTCCTTGATGGCACGTCGGAGAAACTTGGCCACTCTCCACGGAAAGCGAATTTGACTCAAGGTCGAGTCGCCATCACCAACGAGTTCCATGCCAATGACATCAACCATGTGCCCTCGATGACGAAGCGCCGCGGCCAAAGTGAGCGTAGAGCCGGCCGCACCGGTACCTAGTTCGAGCTGATGGTGGACAATCAGGGCAATCTTGAGCGGTGGCGTCATGACCTAAATCAACGGTTCGTTGTCTTCTCGCATAAAGCGACGTTCGAGTCCGTGTAGTCCCCGTCGACGCGCCAACTTGATCGCCACCATGCGAGCAAAGAATGGCAGTCGTGAGGCGATACCAAGTGCTGAAATGATGCGCTGCAGCAAGTTCAGAGGTTCCACCTTGAACTTCACCAGAGTGCGCTCGGAACCGATGTAGCGAACATTGGGCGAGAAGAAGAAGCGTCGAAGGATGGCCCGTGTCGTTCCTACGGCCGAAAAGGCATCGTGTACATACAGTTCAGCACCGCGCGAGAGGTGAGGCATCCAGCCGTCAAAGTCCTTCAAGGTGCTCTCGAGGTCGTGTGCTCCATCGACCCAAATAAATCCAACTGGCAGGCCAGTCCACTGAGCGGACGCTTCTTCGGAGAGGCCCTTAAAGAGATCCACCTTGGTATTCACGCCGGCCTTAGCAAGATTCTCTTGAAAGAGGGTCAAAGACTCGGGGCCACCTCCCCAGCGAGGGTCATCGAAGGGATCCACTGCCGTGAGACGATTGCCATCGGAGAGTCCCATGGCAATCAGCACGGCCGATTTACCTCGGTGACTCCCAATCTCGACCGCTACCGAACCAGAAGGGACACGGCCAGCTGCTTCGAAGAGTGCTCGCCCCTGACACTCAAGGAGCCACCCATCCACTTCGTTGGCGATATTCCAAGCGTCTTCGAAGGTTGGTGGCATGATGCCAATCTAGTTCTCCGGTTTGTCGTCATCTGAGATTGGGAAGAGATCGTCACCCTCGCTGCCACCATCCCAATTCTCTACGATTCGCACCCGTGAAGCGTCTCGGGCCTCCAGCATGTCGGCAACGCCCTCTCCGGCATTACTAAACGTCTTAATAGTGGCCGTCTGCAACTCGGGAGTTGAACCTTGCTCCAAGATTGTCAAAATGGCGTGCGTCATCATGTTCATTAAGGCAGGTATTTGGGCTAGAGAATCGACGGTGGAGTAGTAGTTCGGGCTGAAGGAATCAGGCTCGTTCCAACCAGCGGCCACCAGCTGGTCCTCCTGCTCGCAGGTGATGGCCTGCACATCGAGGTTCTCGTTGGAAATCACTTCGCCGATGAGGAGACCGTTCTCGGCCCAGAACTGTACGTATCGGTAGTCCGGGAAATCAACTACGGCGAGCACCCGACTACCTTCACGCATCATGGCTCCAAGAAGTTCGGGGAGGTTCACAAGTAACGACGTGAGAGACGTCTCGATGGGGTTTTCTGATCCAGTGAGGTGTATTGCCATGACAACAGTGTGCGGGCGGCCTGTGACACAACCTTCTAGATTGTCGCTGTGACTCACACCGATCAAGAGTGGTTCGAACTCTCCCAACGCATCTCTCGCAGCGTCCAGACAACAGTCGGCTGGATTTTTTGGGACCCCGGTGCGGTGGCCCGCTTCGAAACTCTCGGTCTACCCGGACCTCTGGGCTACATCGCTTCTCGATCGGCACCTTTCGCGGGCGCGGGTTACGCCGCACTCGTGGCAGCTTTGGGTTCCATCAGCCCAATGGGTATTCGATTTGTCGTTGACTTCATGCCTCCGGAAGATTTCATGAAGTACTGGAATGCTCGCAACGAAGCCATCCGCGAAGGACTCGAAGCGCACGCCCCTGAGATTCTTGACTCACTTGCCCGGTGCGGACCGGCCCTGGAATATGTAGTTGACCAACTCCCCTTCGCCGGAAGACCCTTCTCGGCCAGCCACCTCGACATCCCGCGAGGCGATGACCCCGTCATGCGCGGATGGCACGCGATCAACATCATCCGCGAATGGCGAGGCGACACCCATTGGGGCCTGATCGCCGAACACAACCTCAGTGGCGCCGAAGCTTCGACCCTGCACAATGCGTGGCTTAGCTATGACAATGAGTGGCTCTCGCGGTCACGAGGCATTAGCGACGAAGCGATTACGCAAGCCTTCGTCTCACTTGAGCTCCGGGGCCTAGCCACCAACGGAGTCGTCAACCAACAGGGGATCACCTTTCGACAGATGCTTGAAGATGAGACGGACCGGCGCTGTGCACTGCCATGGCAACTACTCGGCTACGAAGAAACGAGCACCTTGGCCGACCAACTGGAACCACCGTGTGAGTTGCTGTTGCGCCGAGTTGACATCACGGCCGGCGAACGATACCAACCGGCCTCAAGGATTCGCCACTAGGACGGAGTGAATATCCGCTTAGGGTTTGGCGACGTTTCCGGCGAGCGTCCAACCTACGAGGGCATTGGCGTGACCGTGCCCCATCGCATGGTTGGACTTTAAGAACGCGACTATCTCCATGTGCTTGGCCTCGCCAACTGTCGCGATAATTGCCTGCCACTCAGTAATGCTCTTCCTGTACTTTTTTTCAATGGAGGGAAAATAGGACGACGGACCTTGCTTGGACCAAGGTGGTGAGAATTCGGCCATCACTCGCTCGCTTTCGTGGGGAGCTTCAACTGTTGCAATATTGCCGATATTTTATGCAGAGAGCGAATCGCGCTCGGAAGATTTAAAGGGATTCCGCACGGCAGTCGGGACAACCAGTGGGCGCTGGGGGACTCGAACCCTCGGCCTCAGCCATGTGAAGGCTGCGCTCTAACCAGCTGAGCTAAGCGCCCTGAGATAGACAGCCTACCCCTGTTCCTGACTGATGAATTCTCGTTGACGAATCATTTTGTTTGGGGACCCAAGGGCTAGCCTGACATCGTGGCGGACAGCAAAGACAAAAAGACACCCGTAGTAATGACCGAAGGGGCCTCGCATGAGGTGATCTTTGGACTTGATGCACTCGAGCGGCGTTGGTCATTTGGAATTGGTGGGATTGGCCTGCTGCTTTCAGCCCTTTTCGCGCTTGCTCCGATAAAGACGTACGTCGAACAAAAGCCCCAGAATGGCGTCTGCAGTACGGGCTACACCCTCGTTGAGAAAATGTGCCAAAAGAACGTTCTCCTCAACTTTTCTGCCGATCCACGCTTCTATCTCTTACTTGCTGGCTCCATCGTGATTATGTTCTTCACATGGCGCAAGAGGCGTGTAGGCATCATTGTTGCGGCATTCATGATTGGGCTTTCACTTGGCAATTTCGGTCTCCCGTTCCTCGCGCTCGGTGGCTGGCTCGCCATCCGTGCGTTCCGCCTTCAAAAATACGGCGACCCCACCTTCGTTGGCTCAAACAAACAGTCACGCCTGCGCGCCCAGGAGCGGGCCGCAAATAGGAAGAAGGGCATCGGCGGATACTCCCGAGGCAAAAAGGGTGACGGTGATCCTTCGGCCACACCGGTCAGGCCGAAGCCCGCACCTTCAAAGCGCTACACCCCCAAGCAGTCCGGTCGGCGTCGCTAACGTGACCGAGCTGGGACTTAATTTTCCCACCGCGTGGTCGCGTCGCCTGCCCGCCACGGCACTAAGAGACTTGATTCTGACGGCGATCGCCACACCCCTCACTCGTCGCCTCACCACTATGGATATTCAAGGACGAGAGAATCTCCCGCCGCTTGGTACAACAACGATCTACACGTCAAATCACACCAGCCACCTCGACACCATCATCGCCCTGACAGCGCTTAATCGCTCCCGACGCCGCCGGACCGTGGTGGCTGCAGCTTCGGATACCTTTTTTACGAAACTCTCCACCGCGCGCATCACGGTGCTCCTCGTAAACGCGATCCCCATCGAGCGACACAAAGTCAACCGACAAAGCGCCGCCCAGGCAATCGAGATCTTGAAGCACGGGTGGGATCTACTTATCTACCCCGAAGGTGGCCGTACCCCCACCGGACAAATGTTGGAGTTCAAGGGTGGCGCCGCCTACCTGGCTGAACGCAGCAACGCCGTCGTGGTGCCGACCTTCATGGTGGGTGCCGGGGAGTGGCTCTCGTCAAACGCCAAAGCGCCGATGTATCTCGAAATGCCTAGACGGTGGCGCTCGCCAGTCACTGTCGCCTTCGGTGCGCCCCTCTCGATTGAGGATGGAGAAAATATCCGACGCTTCGGTCAGCGGATTCAAGACTCCGTTATCGAACTAGCTCGTCAAACAACGGGCGACCCCACATGGGGCAGCCACCTGAAGTCTCAGTAGTCGACAGCGTCGAAGTTAAAGTCACCAACTTCACGAACGCGCAGCCGATGCAACTCATCGGCAACCGTGACAAGCGGCTCCAGTTCGCGCCCGACGGCCAAACTCAGCAGTTCATCAGCCAGCCAGGGGTTCAGGGCCAAGACTGGGCCGTGGGCGTACGTTCCAAAAATAGAGCCGTGGCGAACGCCGTCTACGTAATGTGCGTCACCGGCGAATCGACCATTGCCGGCGCCGAACTCCACAACACCGAGCGGAACTTCATCGCTACCAAGTTCGGTCTCGCCACCGTGATTCTCAAAACCCACCATCCAATGCGTGCCGACTCGTGTCAACAGATTGCCAACTCGACGCTTGGAGCCACGAGTGGTGACCGCCTCGACCAGACCGAGCCCCTCCACGTGCAGCCCACCTTCAACTTCATACGAGGAACCTATTAATTGAAAGCCGGCACAGACTGCGAGTAGTACGGCGCCGTCGTTGACTCGCTTCGCCAGGACCGCGTTCTTCGCCAGGCCGTAGGTGGCCTGGCGCTGAGGTCCATCCTCTCCCCCGCCCAGCAGAAGGATCTTGGCGTCGGGAATTTCATCATCGAGCGACACCTGAACAACGTCGACCTCGATTCCTCGACGCCGCGCTCGAGACGCGAGGACTAGGGCGTTGCCGCCATCACCGTAGGTACCAAGAAGTTCGGGGTAGAGCACGGCAATCTTCAGCATGGTGAAGTCGATTCCAACCAAGCCGCAAAGGCCGTGTAGTTGGCAATGACATCGATCGGACCGGCCCCAGAAACACGGCCGGCGATTTCTTCAACCCTTACCACGCGAGCCGTCACGTCGTCGTACTCGAGACGAGTCGCGAGATCGAGCGCTCGCTCGCCCGTGCACCACACCGTGCTGCCGCGAAGACGGTCGAAAGGCGCGTCGTAGAGC
>Ga0214919_10002228_pt1 | contig 30781 bp, 33 predicted proteins | sample LL1503_MetaG_FD_177994 | JGI IMG/M metagenome (GOLD analysis project Ga0214919, IMG submission 177994) | Freshwater microbial communities from Lake Lanier, Atlanta, Georgia, United States - LL-1503 | ecosystem: Environmental > Aquatic > Freshwater > Lake | place: USA: Georgia | collected... | reverse complement strand
TCTCAATTCCACGCTTTCCAAAGAGGCCCATGAGGTGGATAAGAATACCTTTGGCGATGGCAAAACTACCTAGTAGAATTCACAAATGAAGGACTTACTGCGCACACAAGATCTCAGCCGCGATGACGTTGAGCTTTTGCTGGAAACCGCTGCGGCATTTGCCGAAGATCCGCTTCGTTCTAAGAACACTTTAGCCAATAAGAGCGTTGCCATCTATATGACAAAGCCTTCAACCCGCACGCGACTTTCTTCTGAAACCGCTGTTGCCCACTTAGGTGGAACGCCAATATTTATTCGTGGTGATGAATTGCAATTAGGTCGTGGGGAAACTATTGCAGATACTGCCAAAATTATTAGTGGATACTGCAGCGCACTCATCATTCGCACATTTGCTCAAGCAGATGTTGAAGAACTAGGTGCTCATGCATCAATCCCTGTTATTAATGCCTTAACTGATGAAGATCATCCAACTCAATTACTTGCCGATTGGTTGACTATTCGTGAGAACTTTGGAAAAGATATTACTGGACGCAAATTCGTCTATCTGGGTGATGGAAATAATATGTCTCACGCCTGGCTCATCATGGGTGCAATCATGGGTGCCCATGTGGTTGCCGCCACGCCAAAGGGAAAGTGGGCGCCTAATCCAAAAGTTGTAGAAATTGCAAAGACTATTGCTGCCAAAAACGGTGGACAAGTTGAAGTGCTTCATGATCCAGAAGCTGCATCTAAAGATGCATCTGTTTTGTATGCCGATGTGTGGATGTCTATGGGTGATTCTGAAAGTGAACGCGAAGAGAAAGGGCTAGCACTCGCACCATTTGCAGTAACTGAGAATTTACTTTCACTTACAGATACAGATTCAATATTCATGCATTGTTTACCTGCCCACAGAGGTGAAGAAGTTGAGGCATCTGTAATAGACGGTCCTCGTTCTGTAATTTGGCGTGAGGCATATCATCGCCGGACAACGATTCAAGCACTGCTTTTCCACCTCACAAAGGGTGACTTGAAAGGCAACTAGCACTAGCATTCTGCCCATGCGTGTAGTTGTCCCGAAAGAAATCAAAGAGGGTGAGAAGCGCGTTGCGCTTGTCCCCGATGTTATTAACAAATTAACGCGTCTTGGCTTCGATGTTGTCATCGAATCAGGTGCAGGAGTGCATTCACAGGCCGTAGATGCTCAATATAAGGCCGCTGGTGCAACGATCTCTGACGGAGAAGTTCTGAGTAATGCTGATGCAGTTCTCTCAGTTCAACCTTTAACACCAGCTCAAATAAGTAAGTTAAAAAAGGGTGCAATCACCATTTCATTTCTTTCTCCAGTTACTGCCGTTGATTCAATTGATGCTGCAGTTACCGCGGGAGTTACGGCTTTTTCACTTGAACTTGTTCCACGCATTTCACGTGCGCAATCTATGGATGCACTGACATCACAAGCCCTGTGTGCCGGATATCGCGCCGTCCTAGTTGGCGCAGAACTTTCACCACGATTTTTCCCCATGCTTATGACAGCTGCTGGAACAGTAACGCCTGCACAAGTTCTTGTTCTTGGCGCAGGTGTTGCAGGTTTACAAGCAATTGCAACTGCCCGTCGACTTGGAGCAGTCGTTTCAGCTTACGATGTTCGCCCAGCATCTGCTGATGAAGTTCGATCCATGGGTGCTACATTTATTGAGTTAGAGCTTGAATCACTGGAAGGTTCAGGTGGCTATGCGCGTGAGATGACTGAAGACCGTGCAGCTAAACAGCGTGAACTTCTGACTCCTTACATTGCTAAATCTCACATTGTTATTACAACTGCTGCAGTTCCTGGTCGCCAAGCACCTCGCTTAATGACTCAGACAATGGTTGATTCCATGGGCCCTGGCACAGTGATTGTTGATTTAGCTGCTGAAAGCGGTGGAAATGTCGAAGGATCAAAGCCAGGTGAAATTGTTATTACTTCAGGTGGCGTAAAGATTTGGGGCGGCAAAGATGTCCCAAGTCAGCTTCCTTTCCATGCATCATTTCTTTATTCGCGCAACGTGGTTAATTTGTTAACTCTCATGACTACAGCGGCAAAAGAGGGCGAATCTGTTGCATTTAACCTTGATTTTGAGGATGAAATCATTAATGGCTCTGCGCTAACACACGCAGGATCACGAAGAGGAGACAAGTAAATGGAACCGATGGCAATTGTTTCAATCTTTGTATTAGCAGTCTTCGTGGGTTTTGAAGTTGTATCTAAAGTCTCTTCCACTCTGCACACCCCTTTAATGTCAGGTGCTAACGCTATCCACGGAGTTATCTTGGTGGGCGCGATTATTGTCGCCGATCATAGTTCAACCAATCTTGAATTAGGCCTGGCAGTTGCGGCAATAGTTTTGGCAACAATCAATATGGTGGGTGGGTTCGTCGTTACCGATCGAATGCTTGAAATGTTCAAAGGAAACAAGTAATGAACCGTACGCTCTATGACCTCATAGGTTTGGCTGCGGGTGTGGCATTCATCCTGGCGCTTAAAGGGTTATCTCACCCTAAGACTGCTCGCCGCGGAAACTTAATCGGTGCTTTTGGTGCCTCACTAGCAACTCTCGTTGTCTTTTTCTACGCCAATCCTGATTCATCTCTTCCACTAAATAATCTAGGGTGGATTCTAGGTGCCATGGTTGTTGGTTTAGCAGTGGGTGTTCCAGCTGCACGTAAAGTTCAAATGACTCAGATGCCACAACTTGTCGCTTTATTTAATGGTGTGGGTGGTGGCGCTGCTGCTTTGGTAGCAATAGTTGAGTACCTGCACTTAGGGGTAGAGGCAACCACGGCTGAAGTTATCTTCACCGTCTTTACAGTCATCGTTGGCTGTGTTTCATTTAGCGGCTCTGTTATTACTTTCTTAAAGCTTCAAGAGTTAATGACTACTCGCCCAGTAATTTTCCCAGCAGGTAGATTCATCATTGCAGCCACCTTAGCAAGCGTTATTGGTGTTGGAGGCTGGGTTGTTACAGCCCTTGGAACCACTCCACTCTTAGTTCTAGCTGCACTCTCGCTGCTTTTCGGTGTTCTCTTCGTTCTACCAGTGGGTGGAGCCGATGTTCCGATTGTTATCTCACTGTTAAACGCATTTACAGGTTTAACTGTCGCAGCAAGTGGATATGTTCTGGATTCAGTTCTACTCATTATTGCTGGAACATTAGTTGGAGCATCAGGAACAATTTTGACTCGTTTAATGGCAGAAGCAATGGGACGTTCTTTATTTGGAACTCTCTTTGGAGCATTTACTGCAAAGCCTCAGGATGCATCTGGAACGGGAGAAGAACGTCCGGTGCGTTCAGGATCACCTGATGACGTTGCGATATTGCTCAACTATGCGCGTCGTGTTGTAATCGTGCCTGGATTCGGTTTAGCGGTTGCTCAAGCTCAGCACACAGTTCGAGAGCTTGCAGACATGATGATTGCTAAAGGTATTGATGTCGCTTATGGCATTCACCCTGTGGCAGGTCGAATGCCTGGGCATATGAACGTCTTGCTAGCAGAAGCAAATGTTCCATATGAACAACTAGCTGAAATGGATGAAGTGAATCCAACATTTGGTCAGACTGATGTGGCAATTGTTATTGGTGCAAACGATGTGGTTAACCCAGCTGCGCAAACTTCTCCAGGCTGCCCTATCTATGGAATGCCTATTTTAGAAGTAAATCAGGCAGCAAATATTATCTTCTTGAAACGTTCAATGCGTCCTGGATTTGCAGGAATTGAAAATGAACTCCTTTATGATCCAAAGACCATGCTTTTATTTGGTGATGCCAAAGCCTCACTGACAAAGGTCGTTTCTGCACTTAAGGCACTTTAACTCCAAGTTGCTGGTGGTTGAAGATTCAACTAACCTTAGATTTCACAAAGGAGAGTTGAGATGCCTGCTGTAAGCGTTGCCGATATAACTGTTTTGCCGCGCATACATGAAGCACCTCATGCGCGAGCTCGCGCAGTAAAAAGCATCACAACCGCCCCCCAAGGTTTTGAAGGAGAAGGTTTTCCTGTTCGCCGGGCATTTGCCGGAGTCGACTTAGCCGAACTTGATCCATTTATTCATTTAGATCAAATGGGTGAAGTGGAATATGCGCCTGGCGAACCTAAAGGAACTCCGTGGCATCCACACCGTGGTTTTGAAACTGTTACTTACATTATTGATGGAGTTTTTGACCACAAAGACAACAATGGTGGCGGCGGAACTATTTCTAATGGTGATACACAGTGGATGACAGCTGGCGCTGGAATTCTTCACATTGAAACTCCTCCAGAACATTTAGTTGTGAGCGGAGGCTTATTTCATGGTTTCCAACTTTGGGTGAATCTGCCTGCTGCAAAAAAATGGTCACCGCCTGCGTATCAAGATGTTCGTGCAAAAGATGTCGCACTTCTTTCATCAAGTGATGGTGGGGCTTTGATTCGTGTTATAGCAGGTGAAGTAGGTGGCTACACAGGTCCTGGAACAACTCAAACGCCAATTACTTTGATTCACGCAACTATTGCAGCAGGAGCTGAACTGCGTTTGCCATGGCGACGTGATTACAACGCTCTTGTATACACAATGGCTGGAGAAGGTTTTGTTGGAGATGAAGATCGCCCAGTTCATACCGGTCAATTAACTCTCTTTGGTGATGGTGACACAATTGTTGTTCGTGCAGCAAAGAATCAAGAGTCACGTTCTCCGGAAATGGAGCTCTTTATTTTAGGTGGGGCGCCCATCAAAGAGCCTGTTGCCTGGATGGGACCATTTGTAATGAACACAAAGCGAGAAGTACTACAGGCTTTTGAAGATTTCCAAAATGGTCTGCTCGGTTCAATTCCAGCTATGTATAAAGAGGATGCAACCAGGCCCCTGAATCGAGGCGGTGCAGGAGCAAAGCTCGGCGGCGATTCAAAGCCGGTCGATGTGTTAGATGTGCATGGAGCGCCAAGGGATATACAGCAGGGATGATTGATGAGCCCCACCTGTCATACTTCTCAAATGATATGGTGGCCGAAAGAAGTTCCAACGCTCTCACACGGACTCATTACATTACGGGCACCTCAAGAATCTGATATCCCTGCCTTATTAGAAGGTGCACAAGATCCCCTCCTGCCTATATTTACACGTATTCCATCTCACTACTCAATGGCCGATGCAGAGTTTTATGTTCGCGAAAGATCTCCTCACGCTTTTGCAAACCAAACCGAACTGCAGTTAGTCCTTGAATATGGAAATGGAGCAGATGCGACTTTTGCTGGTGGATTTTCCTTTCACAGCTTGAATGTGCGCGAGCATGTTGCAGAAATTGGATATTGGATATGTGCGCCTATGCGTGGGAAAGGCATTGGCTCTATTGCAACACAAGTGTTGACTCATTTTGGTTTTGAGAGCATCGGCTTTGAGCGTATTGAGGCTGTTGTTAATGTCGAAAATACCCCCTCCCGCAAGCTTCTAGAGAAATCTGGGTATTCCCTAGAAGGCATCATGCGAAAGAAATCTCGTAAAGAAGATGGAACACAAAAAGATATGGCGCTGTATGCAGCTATACGGCAGGACTGGAAGGGGATATAAATGGAAAGTCTTGCAGCAATAGTTGCCTTACTATTCCTGGTAGCGATTACCTCTGGGCCCATTGCAATTGGTATCGCTAGAATTAGGACTCAAAGTTTCATCAGATTATTTATTAAGCGAATCTTCCATGGAATCTTCATCACGATGGGAACGTTTGTTGGTGCCCAATGGATTTTAATTCCGGACCTTCCGATTTTTCCACGATTAGTAGGGTTAAGTGCATTGTGCACTTGCTATATCGCAGCTAGAAATGAATACTTCCCCAATTTTAAAGTATTGCAACGGCTGGGAATTAAAACGGGAAAGGCATCAGGACATGGCCCAGTCATAAAATGGAAATTACGTGGCCGAAGTAATGGAAAAGACGGACATGGCCCAGAAGGCCAACATTAATCAATAACAATGGTGGAGGTGCCGGGAATCGAACCCGGGTCCTTCGGTGCAAAAACAGGGCTTCTACGGGCGTAGTGTGATTAACGTTTTCTCAGTCCCGAAGTTTCTCCACACGCTTCTTCGACGAACTCAGTTGCAAAACTGTTCTCCATCGTTGTCTGCAACACCAACGAAGTGAAAAGCCCTCTAGCGACGCTAGGTTCCAGGTCGAGAGCGGCACCTGGGCTAACGGCTTCGAAATGCTTATGCAGCGAGTTCGAAAGCTTGCTGATTAGTGTCAGCAGTTATTTTTTGCACGGATTATTGGTTTACGAGATCATTCCGGCTTCCTCGGCCCGCTTCCCCTGCCTCAACATCCAAAGTCGAGACCGTTCACCCCCAAGATTAAAACTTGAAAGATAAAGAAACGTATGTCTATTCATCCCTATGTAGTTGTCAAAGAAATTCACAGTACTTACCGTCGCTAAATCACGCCCAAAAATTGGGCGAACTAGGCGGCGGTGGAATAAGTGTAATACATAAAGCGGGTAAGCCATAATCGGTGAAAAACTACTCTTCGTAACGCTTAGATGCGCGCCTACTCTTTCCTGACGACCCTCTAGAAACTACGCGTGCTACTTCACGATCAGCCTCACGAGCTTTAATCGCCTCACGCTTATCGTAGGCTTTTTTTCCGCGAGCAACTGCAATCTCTATCTTTGCTTTTCCATCTTTGAAATACAAGGAAAGCGGCACCAGCGTTGTGCCTGAATCTTTGAGTTTTGAGATTAACTTATTGAGTTCATTTTTGTGAACCAGGAGTTTGCGATCACGGCGAGGAGTGTGGTTGGTCCAGGTTCCCTGGGTGTATTCAGGGATATGAACACCACTGAGCCAGAGTTCGCCATCATTGATCATGGCAAAGCCATCGATGAGCGATGCTCGACCGAGTCGTAGTGATTTAACTTCCGTGCCTGTTAAAACCATTCCACATTCAAAAACATCATCGATTGAATAATCGTGGCGTGCTTTTTTGTTTTGGGCAATGACTTTGCGGCCATTTTCTTTGACCATAACCGCATCACCGCCCTTTCCTATTTCTTTGCGTTAAAGGATTACAGGGGCAATTCTCTCACTAGATGCGACGGCTTTAGACCTTTAAGTAACGGCGTAGCGTAATTACTGATGCAAGGGTTGATACAAAGAGGCCAGTTGCCAGCAAATACGCTGAAGCGACCCACACTTCTCCCCAACCAAAGAAGTTAGTAAAGGACAAAAGTGGGGCGACTTTGGAATCAATCACACTTTTGAGGGCTGCGAGTAATCCAGTGGCAAGTGCCCAACCCACGATTGCTGAAATTATTCCTTCAAGAAGAAATGGCAATTGAATAGACCAGGAAGATGCACCGACAAGTTTCATCACACCAGTTTCACGCCGGCGGTTAAATGCTGCAATTCGAAGAGTATTACTAATCAATAATGCAGCTGTTAAAACTGAAGCCAGACCAACCAGTAGTGCACCATTTCTTAGCACTTCCAATAACTTGAAGAACTTCTCCAAAATACTGCGCTGATCTTGAACCACATCAACTCCAGGTCGACCCGAGAATGCGCTAACAATGACTGCAAACTGCGTTGGATCTTTTAATTTAACTCTAAATGATTCAGGTAGTTGGTCAGCAGTTACGTTTGCTGCAATTGCAGAATCCTTAAAGCGTTCTTGGAAACGGCTAAAAGCCTCTGATTGAGATTCATAAAAGACGCTGTCCACTGCCGGCATTGACTGGATATCTTGTTGAATTTGCAGACGTTGTTCTGAAGTAACAACACCACCAGCACATGATGGAGATTCAGAAAGTGAACCACACAAAAATACTGATACTTCAATCTTGTCATACCAATAATCCTTCATAGCACCGACTTGTGCATTTGAAAGCAGACCGATTCCGAGTAATGAGAGTGAGATGGCTGTTGTCACGATGACTGCAAAAGTCATAGTCATATTTCGACGAAGGCCGATTCCAACTTCGCTCAAAAGAAACCGTGCGCGCATGTTGTGCCCCTTATCCCGTGTATCCATAGACACCGCGAACTTGGTCGCGGATGACGTGTCCTAGATCAAGTTCAATAACGCGCTTTCGCATTTGATCCACAATACCTGCATCATGAGTTGCCATCAATACCGTTGTTCCCTCACGGTTAATACGATCAAGTAGTTTCATGATTCCAACAGAAGTTGCCGGGTCTAAATTTCCTGTTGGTTCATCGGCAATCAAAATGGGTGGACGACTAACATATGCACGTGCAATTGCAACGCGCTGTTGCTCACCACCTGAGATTTCTGATGGCAATCGATCACCCTTGTCTTCAAGACCAACAAGTTCAAGAACTTCAGGAACTACGCGGTTGATCTCTTTTTGGGAATATCCAAGAACGTGCAGAGCAAATGCCACATTTTCAGTAATTGTCTTATTAGGTAGCAAACGGAAATCCTGAAAAACTGTTCCAACCTGGCGGCGAAGTTCAGGGACTTTATGTGTTGCCAAGGTGCCCAAATCTTTTCCTGCAACATGGATCACTCCAGTAGTTGGACGCTCTTCACGCAAAATCAATCGCAGGAAAGTGGATTTTCCAGAACCTGAAAGACCAACGAGGAAAACAAACTCACCTTTGACGATTTCTAGATTTACTGAATCAAGGGCTGCACGCTCTTGACCTGGGTAGACCTTTGTGACGTTCTCAAAGCGAATCATGTAGATCTCCCATTGCATCTGCGGCGCGGATATCGGGGAATCCGCTGTCGGCCTGATGCATAGTTTATGGAAAATGATGGCAAATGCCGGTATGTAACGCGCATATGAGCCTGTGAAAAAAATGTGATTTGTGCTTTAGGCAAGGAAATTAGGAACTTCGGCGCCACCTAATGCCAGCTTCGATGAATTCATCGATTTCACCATTGAGAACAGCAGATGTGTTTCCTGTTTCATAATCTGTACGCAAATCCTTCACCATTTGATAAGGCGCTAAAACATAGGAACGCATTTGATTTCCCCAAGATCCGGAGTTATCACCCTTGAGAGCATTAATCTTTGCCTGCTCTTCTTGGCGCCTGCGTTCTAATAATTTCGATTGTAAAACTGCCATAGCAGTTGCCTTGTTTTGAATTTGTGAACGCTCATTTTGGCAAGAAACAACAATGCCTGTTGGAATATGCGTAAGTCGAACTGCAGAGTCAGTGGTGTTCACTCCTTGTCCCCCAGGACCAGATGATCGGTACACATCCACACGTACTTCCTTTTCATCAATATCTACATGATCACTTTGATCAACCACAGGCACAACTTCAACACCAGCAAAAGAGGTATGACGACGGCTTTGGCTATCAAAAGGTGAAATGCGTACTAAACGATGAGTGCCTTGTTCAACAGATAAAGTTCCATAGGCATAAGGCTCACTGACCCTAAAAGTTGTTGACTTAATCCCTGCTTCTTCAGCATATGAAGTTTCCAGAATATCAACTTTAAAATTATGACGTTCGCAGTAACGCAGATACATACGCATAATCATCTCTGCCCAATCGGCGGCCTCAACACCGCCGGCTTCAGAGCGAATAGTTATTAATGCATCTCGATCATCATATTCACCGTTGAGAAGAGTCTGGACCTCTAATTCACCAATCGATTTCTTCACAGCATCTAACTCTTTTTCAGCATCACGAATGCCAGAACCATCTGGTTCACTGGCCGCTAACTCAAAGAGAATTGGTAGATCTTCAACGCGCTGGCGCAGACCAGATAGTTTGGCAATCTCTGATTGAAGACGTGATAGACGGCTCGTAGTCTTTTGAGCGCTCTCAGGGTGATCCCACAAATTGGGCAGACCGGCTTCTTCTTCTAACTCTGCGGCCTGTTTACGAAGTTTAGGAAGGTCTAATACCTTTTCAATTGAAACAAGGGTCGCGTCAATTTCGTTGATCTCCAATTGATATTCGCGCGCTGCCATAGTGCAAGGATAGCGGAGAGCGATTTAATGAAAAACCAAAGCCTGAGTACTAGTCAATGCAAGCGAACGCCAAATAGGTAGAAGCCTTCTTGCACTTGATTTGTACTAGCGGCTTTGGCATATAGATGAGCTGAGTTTTGGGATGTCAATGGCACGATGAATGGGAATTTCACTGTGGCATATGTGGAAATCTCAACTGAAGTTCCATCACAGAGAAAATCTGTCAGCACTATCCCTTGTAATTCTTGGCGCTTCATTGAAGAACTATCTGTGGACCAGTTGTGTAGCTCTAGCATCACATCGAGTACGGCTTGGTTGCAATCTATTGGTATTGCGGGGTGTTCGCGTTTATTGATCAGTGCAAGGGGTGTAGTAGCCATGGTGCCTTTACCGATGTAATAACTCTGGCGATTGAGAGTATGAACCCCGCGCATTGCAGCAGCTTCAGTGGCCTGGGTTAAAGAACGCTTCGCTACCATGACAGTAGCGATATCAGTCATCACCATCAAACTAGCTACTGTGACAACAAAGAACCCAATAATCACAATGCTTAATGAACCAGTTTCATCCCTTAATTGTGAGGCCCTTTTCATTTCCATGGGCTGATATTTTCTTGCGCTGAGGCTTCAATAGTGCGATGAGATCTACTATCACTATAGGAAACAGTTAAACGAATACGACTATTAGCTGACAGACAAGGCAATCGTGAACACTCATAATTGATATCTAACGTATTGATTTCACTTGAAGTCAGACCCATATTGCGTGCAATAAGCACGATAGCCTGTTGAGAAACTATGCGGCCAGAATGATCGGTTTCACTTGCAGCATAAGCACGAACACCTTCCCGTGCCATCACTCGAACTATTGCCTCATTTCCACTCACAGATGCAAAGCTATTGAGGTAGATGAACACAGGGATAAATAGCGGAATAGCCAAAGCAACAAACTCAACTATTGCGCTGCCACTTTCATCTTTGAATTTTGCAATCAATTCAAGTTCTCCATTACTGCAGCTCCGTTGACATTAATAACTGCATGGCCACCAAGGAGTGCAACTAATCCTGGAACTAGCTGCGGCAATGAATGCTTTCTGTGAGTAATCAAGAGCTTCATGTGCGTGAAGGAGTCAGGGGAATTCATCTCAATAACTTGATCTGAACTATGTACTACTCCACTTATTGCTCTTCTGGATGCATCACTTTGAGCCACAGCAAAATCACTATTGCGAAGATTAGTTGCAACTATTAGCTCAACCGCTATGAGAAAGAGGAAAACCAGTGGGATTAAAACTAATGAGCTTTCAACATTGCCATTTTCCTGCTTAAGTTTTCGCAGAAAAAATCGTTGGAACGCTCCCGTATTCATGATTATCGAATCCCGTTCATAGCATCGAGAGAGTTTTTCAAAATAGCAGTGAGACGGGGGGCGGCAATTGTCCAGATTGCAGTAACTAGGCCGGTAGTCATTAGAACTACTAAAACCCATCCAGGGACATCGCCTTTTTCATCTTTTAACTGTGCATAGAATCTCTTATGACTACTAATAAGGTATTCGCGCAGAACTAACTCTGCATCAACCATAGATTGCATTAATCTGTTCATATTCTTCTCTTTTCTTGTCAGTGGTGTGTGAAGATCGAGTCAGACTCAATCTTGTTCTAGGTTTCTAGGTGAAAACGCTCAAATTCTTTGGCTGTGTACAACTACAACTCACTAAAGGAGTACATCCGGAGTTGTCCATAGGCATTGGCACTCAGGGTGTTTCGGAAAATGGTGCAGTTGTGGATTAAGCGCATCTAGAAAATCCACATTGAGTTGAGCAGCCTGCAGCTCACTTTTACCCGTGTCTATGTATGTAAGCGCCGCGTGAGCGGCTAAAGCTGCAACGTGGTGGGCAATTGCAATAGGCAACTCATCACTAGTGCTTGGAGGAATTGAAAGTTCAGCAACACCAATGCGATCGGCTTGAATGAGTGAAAGACACCGTCGACATGGAGTACTACCTGGCAGAACAAAGGGGCCAACAGTTGCGACATGGCCAGGTGCTCTTCCAACAAAGAAGTGGTCCTGACCATCGCGTAAAAGATGCTCTACATACTGCCAATCATAGCTGCCACAAATGATTCTTAAATTTTTTTCTGGCACCACTGGTTGTGGGGCACCTCTCGCAGCAAGTGCAACACTTGATGCCACTGGAAAGAGTGACCATTCTCGGGCCAACTCTTCAATTCGCTTTTTGTAATTCAAACCAAGATCAGTAGTTCTCAGTGAGCCTGAACCTAAATCACTGTCCACAACGACTGGATGTTTATAGGAAGTAGATAGTGAAATCCGAGTATTTGTTACACCACTTGCCAATAGTATTGAAAAGAGCAAAGTTGCAGTTCGTGAGTTTCCAATAATTTCAACTCCAAAATTCTGACGCGCAGTCATCACATCGACACCACCATCTCGCACTCCTTGAATCCACGTAGCTTGGCTTAACTCTGGGGCTAAGCGTTTTTGCATTTGACTATATGCAGCATCGTTGCTTTGGTCTTTCGTGTGAGCGGCTCGAGATTGAATTGTTGATTGAAATCTATTATTGAGCTTTATCGTTTTTCTCTGAGTATCAAGAAAATTTGCTGCAAGTAATTTATCGATGATGGATTCGATTGTAGTCAGCGGAATCCCTAGTTTTTCTGAAATCTCGTTACTGCTTAAGATTCCAGTGAACTGCTCAATAATTGATCTAGCTCTGCAATGGTTAATAGCAACTCCGTGAGAAGAGGTTGCCATCGTGATAGTGCTGTCCGCACTCGAAGTTGAGGGGCTAATAAAAACGCCGTTTTTTAGACGGGGAAATATGGGGCTGGTAATTGATGATGTAGTCATGGCACAAGAATGACGAGCCCTGTAAACTGTAGTTTCTAAGTACTCTTAACTCTGTGGAGCAGCCCGATAAATGATTACTGTGGGAGATAATCCATTACTTATTGAATAGAGGCCACGGCATAAAGAAACCCCCACATCCGCAATGGACTATGGGGGCCTCTTCTAACGCTCGACGCTCACAACTTGGTGAGCGAAATTTAATTACTGTGCTTTGCCAAGGATGCGATTGACCTTGGTGCCACACACTGGGCAGATACCCTGTGCCATGCGACGACCAGAGTCAGAGACCTTTACAGTCCCCTCGAAATCACGCTTCTCTTTGCACTTAACGCAGTAAGCGTCACCTTTATATGTCTCTACTGTCATTTCTCTTGTCCTCCGTTCGACGCTTGCAATCCCTACGGGGTTGCTCCCCGAGCGGGGCGAGCGTTCTCTTAAGTGAGACGATACCCCTCGACACGCTCAATCGCAGGAAAGTAGGCGCGTTTGTGGAGGAGTTTTTTCACCCTTGAGCCAGCAGCTTTTTAAGCGCTTCCGGGGCTGCGAGCGCAGTTTCAGCTGCCTCATATCCATCGAGATAGGCGCTGGCAGCCTCTGCCTTTGGGAACCTGGCTAAGAGCTCCTTGAACTGTGGTCCATGATCGACATACTCGAGGTGGATAGCTTCATGGAAGAGGACATAGTCGAGGGCATAACCGGGGGCGTCTTTGAGCCGATCTGAGATGCGGATAGTGCGATCTAAGGCGGTGCATGAACCCCAGCGCTCGCGCATCCCGCGCCAGACTACCGATGCCGGGCGCTGGGATATTTCAGGGGTTAGTTGGCTCAATAGCTGCTCTATCCGCAGGACTAGGCCCTCTTCACTGATCGTCATAGCCGCTTCCTGAGTTCTGATCTTGGCCACCATCTCTGGAACCATCGCCCGCTCATCGGCTTTACTCATTCTGGCTGGGATGGAGACCACAATCCGGCCCCCCTGGCGATAGGCAGAGATATTTTTCTTTCGCCGAGTAGATCTAATAACAATAATTTCGCCCTCGCTGATACCAGGAAGTGTGTTCTCACTTGCCACATCTTCACATGCTGGGCTATCCATAGAGAGCACGGTATCTCCTATCTCAGAAATGCCATGGAAACCTCAACCACGTGTTGAGAGATTATTTCAATCAATGAAAAAAATAATCCCCATTACAGGAAATAAATAGGTTGTGTCAAAGCCTCTCTCAGTTGATTCTCGGGCCAAATACATTTACTTTACGACTACGAACTCCTCGGATAACTGTTCTCTATCAGCAAGGGGAAGGCTGATACAGAATGAGCGGCCGGGGAGTTCGCTTTTCTCTCTGTGGCTTTTATAGGCCCGATAAGTCATCAGGAATTTCAATACTAGCCAGGAAGGTTTGTGGCGTTAAAAGATCTTCACTTGTTGGCAAGATTCCACTCCAGATTCGATCTCTACCTTCCAGGTCTTTCACCTCGCGCACCGCTTTCCAAAATGTTGCCGCTTCTCGTGCCAGCTTGGGTGAGACCTGCAAACCAAACATTGTTGCAAATAACTGTTGGGCAGGTGCAGAGGTTGCTCGGCGGCGGCGCAACGTTTCTTGCAATGCAACTAGATTTGGCAGACGATTACCTGCAGCTAAGGTGACTACTTCTTCACTCCAACCATCAATCAAGGCAAGAGCAGTTTCTAACTTTGTTAACGCTGAGCGTTGTGCTGGAGTTTCTTCCGGTGTGAATATTCCTTGATTGAGTGCAATATTAAAACTCTCGGGGTTAGTTGGATCAAACTCTTTTCCTTCTTGCCAAGCGTTATCGAAAACTTCTTGTGCTTGGCGCTGAATAGCATCGATATCGATACGAATACCTTTTCCATAATCTGATATTGCTGTGCGGATATAGGAAATCAACCAAGGGTTATGTGCAAATAATCGCGCCACTGCACTCTCACGCAATGCATGAAAAATACGAACTTCATCCATTGGAATAGTGAGATCTTGTCCCCATTCATCGATATTTTGTGGAACAAGTGATGGATAGGCAGGCTCAACTAATGGCAATCCCACATCATGCGTGCCGGTAACTGAAGCAGCTAATCCGCCAATGGATTGGCCCAGTTGTGTTGCTATGAGTGAGCCAATAAATGAGCGCAAAAGCGTGGCAATCATCCCCACCGGAATCTGCATTGTATTTTCAGCCTCGCTTTGGCCTGCTTCTGCATTGGCATTATTGAGAAGCTCGGCAATAGCCCCAGCTAGGCCTGTAGCCAAAGGCTCAACCGATACGTGCCAACCATGCAATGTTGTATCGACCCAATCAGTCCTAGCCATTGCAGGATTTCCTGATGGTGATGCTTGAGGAAAGAAAGTTGCTTCATTGAGCCATAGCTCTGCAATTGCAAAAGCCTCTCCTATTTTAGCTACATCATTAGCACCGATAGGGGCTGAGCCCTTGGCTGTCACAAACTTCTTTGCCGTGTCACGAACAATATTCGTGGGAAGTGCTTCACTTGACGCAGAAAATCCTGGTGCACTCATACCGAGTGCAGAAAACTGTTGTTGGATCTGTTGCTGCATCTGCGCCATCATGGCTGCAAAATCTACTGACTCTCCATCGTTGTTTTTTTCAGGTTCGTCTGAATTATCAGGTGTAAATCCAAATGGCGACATGTGTCAATCCTCCCAGTGCCATAACCAGATAGCCAACTGATTTCTTCCCAAAGTTAAAGAGTTATTTCTCGCCACGTTATTGCGCAGGAATCTTAAGCGCCTCACGCCATCGCAGGGTAGGCTAACCCCATGTCTAGCTCCTTCCTTGCACTCATCTGGTGGGTGCTCCCGGCTCTGGGATTGAGTGGGGCTTTGCTCTATGTTTTGTGGGTTACTAAATTTGAGGGAAAGTTCCAGCAAGAAACGCAGCGCTCAGTTGGCCAGTTTCAGCGCTTTCAGGATTCGCTGCGCGAATCACAGGCTCGCGATGTGGCAGCTGATTCACCACAATCAGGATTAGCTGCAATGAGTGGCCATTCTGGTAACAACCACACCCAAGTGATTAAGCCAGATTCTGAAGATGATTCTCTTGACGATAATCCTTTTCTAAAGAAATCCTAAACAGAACTCGCCTTCAGCCTGTGCGCTTTTCACCACTTCCACGACTATCAAAAATCACTCTTGCACTCTTTCTTGCATTAGCACTCATTGCCCCACTGCCTTATGTCATCATCTTGCCAGGGCAAGCACAAAACATTTTTGACAAGTTAATTACTATTAAAGATCAAAAATCATATCCAGCACATGGACGAATTGATTTAATGTCAATTAGAGTTACTAACCCAAATTCATGGATAATTGGACCCGAGATTCTCTATTCCTGGATAAAGGCTGACGAAGCGGTCTATCCACGTTCTGCTATCTACCCACCAGGAACGACTCAAAAGAGTGAAGATAAAAAAGCCAAAGCTGATATGACCAACTCGCAAGATAATGCTAAAACTGCCGCACTTTCATTTTTACGATTACATCCAGAATATGGCGTGGCCGCAAGTGACTTGCATATGAAGAACATACACTTTGATGTAAAGAAAACTGGTGGACCAAGCGGTGGCATGATTTTTGCCATAGGTGTTATAGAGCTGCTCACCGAAAAAGACTTGCTGCAAGGTCGCCATATCGCTGGAACTGGAACGATTTCAACTGACGGGAAAGTTGGGCCCATTGGAGGGATAAATGAGAAGATTTTGGCAGCTCAAAAGGCAGGGGCCACACTCTTTATAGCCCCTGTTGGTAACAGTGCAGATATCGCACATATTCCCGCTGGAATTAAAGTGGTGACCGTTGCCACTTTAGAGCAGGCAATCGCATCCCTTTAAGCAGTGGTAATGAAGCTTTGCTTCATGTGCGCTAGCGTATGGCCATGATGAGTAATGCAACCCCGCAGTTCAATTTCAAAAGCCGCCGTAGCCCCCTCACACTTACAATCACAGTATTGGTTGTTCTTTCGGCAGTTCTGCTCTCACTCAGTGGTTTCTATGCAGATTGGCTTTGGTTTAAATCCGTAGCTTTTACTTCAGTCTGGACAACAGTTCTCACAACTAAGGTTTTTCTCTTTGTAATCGCAGGACTTCTTACTTCATCGATTATTCTGATCAACATCATCATCGCTTATAAGCGACGTCCTCTTTATGTTCCGCTCAGCATCGAAGCTGATAATCTCGAGCGCTACCGTGCGCAAATCGAACCAATAAAACGATGGGTTGTTCTTGCACTTGCAGCCGGACTTTTCTATTTTGCCGGAACATCGGGATCGGCGTTGTGGGAATCTTGGTTGTTGTTTAATAATTCAACGAACTTTGGCGTGAAAGATCCACAGTTCAACATGGATATCTCCTTCTTTGCTTTCAAATTACCTTTCTATCAAACGTTAATTGCTTGGGCGATTTCAACTTTAGTTCTGGCCATTATTGCTTCAGCTATTGTTCATTATCTCTACGGCGGAATCCGCTTGCAGGTCCAAGAAGATCGCACAACCGTGGCTGCACGCATCCAATTATCAGTACTTCTAGGCGGCGTTGTATTAATGAAGGCAGTTGCTTATTGGTTTGATCGCTTTCACTTAGCTCTTAAGGAAAATAAGTTGATTACCGGTCTTACCTATACCGATGTCAACGCCACTCTTCCAGCTAAGGCGATTCTGGCAGCGATTGCGGTGGTATGCGCACTGCTATTTTTTGCCAATATCGTTCGTCGTTCATGGGTACTACCAGCTGCTGGAACCGCATTACTTGTAGTTTCTTCAATATTGATTGCAGGAATCTACCCAGGTGCAATCCAGCAGTTCCAAGTAAAGCCAAGTGAGTCTTCTAAAGAAGCACCTTTCATTCAGCGCAATATCGATGCCACGCGTGATGCCTATGGTTTATCTGGTGTTGAAGTTAGCGATTATCAGGCAACTCTTACAACCTCAGCCGGCCAACTCACTAAAGATGCAGCCACTATTGCAAATATCCGATTGATGGATCCCAATGTAATTTCAGCTACCTTCCGCCAATTACAGCAGATTAAACCTTATTACACTTTCCCAGAGTCATTAGATATCGATCGCTACACAATTGATGGTGTCAAGCGTGATGTCACCGTCGCAGTTCGAGAACTTAATATCACCGGAAATCCATCTCGTAACTGGATCAATGATCACTTGGTTTACACACATGGATTCGGTTTTGTTGCCGCCTTCGGCAATACTCGTGACACCGATGGAAAGCCATCATTTGCCGTTGGTGATTTGCCACCCACCAAAGGTCTTGGTGATTTCGAACCACGAGTTTACTTTGGTGAAAATGTTCCTGATTACTCCATTATTGGTGGCGTTAAGACTGATTCTCCAGTCGAGTTCGACTATCCAGATGATGCATCTGCAAATGGACAAAAAAATGTGACTTACTCAGGTACTGGTGGAGTGCCAGTCGGTTCACTTGTGAACAAGATTGTCTTTGCTCTTAAGTATCAAGAACAGCGTATTTTGCTTTCTTCTTTGATTAATAAGGATTCGAAGATTCTCTTTAACCGAAATCCTCGTGAACGAGTAGCAAAAGTGGCACCATGGTTAACTCTCGATGGAGATCCGTATCCAGCCATTATTGATGGCAAGATTCTTTGGATTATCGATGGCTATACAACGAGTGCTGGCTATCCATATTCACGACAAACCTCACTCTCGAGCGCAACTTCTGATGCCTTAACTTCAAACTCGACATCTGTGACAGCCCAAGGAAATCAGAACATCAACTACATCCGTAACTCTGTTAAGGCAACAGTTGATGCTTACGATGGCACGGTTTCTTTGTACCAATGGGATGAAAAAGATCCAGTACTAGCTACTTGGAGCAAGGCTTTCCCTGGCACAGTCCAACCTAAGAGCAAGATTTCAAACTCTTTACTTGAACATATTCGTTATCCAGAGGATATGTTCCGCGTGCAACGCGAAATCCTCTCTTCCTACCATGTGCAAACCGCTGCAGCATTCTATGGTGGACAGGACTTCTGGCGCGTGCCTCGCGACCCTTCAACTTTTGGTGCAAACGCTGGAGCACAACCTCCTTATTACTTGACTCTGCAAATGCCTGGGGAATCAAAGCCAGAGTTCGCACTTACCACTCCATTTGTTCCACGTGGTGGACGTGAAAACTTATCTGCATTTGCAGTAGTTAATTCAGATGCCGGACCAAATTACGGCAAGATTTCAGTGATTCAACTTCCTCGCAGCACCAACGTTGCTGGTCCTTCACAGGTGGCTTCAAACTTCGAAGCAAAACCTGAGGTTGCTAACTCTCTGTCATTGCTTCGCCAAGGCGGATCCGATGTTGTGCTTGGAAACTTGTTAACTTTGCCAGTTGGCGGCGGCTTACTTTATGTACAGCCGGTCTATGTTCGTGCAACGGCTAATGCCGCTTCATATCCATTACTTCAAAAGGTTTTGGTTTCCTTCGGAGACCAAATCGGTTATGACGACACATTAAAGGGTGCACTCGATCAGGTGTTTGGTGGTAATTCTGGTACGACAACAACAACTGGAACATCAACAACTACAACAGGGACAACTAATTCATCTCTTGCTAACGCACTAGCAAGTGCTAAGCAGGCATACACTGATGGTTTAGCTGCACTTGCAAAAGGTGATTTTGCTGCATATGACAGAGCACAAAAGCGATTGAAATCAGCACTTGATTCAGCCATTAATGCGCAAAGCAAGAAGTAAATAAGACCGATTTGGTCTTTATCTATTGATGCGCATAAGATTGCTACACCGACGCGGGGTGGAGCAGCTCGGTAGCTCGCTGGGCTCATAACCCAGAGGTCGTAGGTTCAAATCCTGCCCCCGCTACTACGCACAACAGTATGAAGAATCTCGCTGGTGTAATACCCACTAGCGAGATTTTTTATTTGATTCGTAGTGAGTTAGTAACCACAAAGAGTGAAGAGAGCGCCATCGCTCCTGCGGCATACAGAGGCGTCAAAAAGCCAAGGGCTGCAATTGGCAAGCCAATTACGTTATAGATAAGGGCCCAACCCATATTCAAGCGAATAATCCTTAATGTCTTTTGTGAAAGGTTGAGAGCTGAAATGACACTACCTAAACCTGAATTCATTAAGGTTATATCTGCTGAAGAGATTGCCGTGTCTGTACCTGTTCCCATGGCCATCGATAAATCTGATGCAGTTAAAGCGGCAGCATCATTGATGCCATCACCAATCATCAACACACAACGTCCTTCAGACTTCAACTTTTCTACAAACGCCAACTTCGTCTCTGGCAATGCAGCAGAAACGGTGTGTTCATTATCTATTCCCACGGTCGCAGCAATGGTCGCAGCAACTTCTGCACTATCTCCCGTAACAAGCCATGGTGTTATTCCCATTGATTGTAGATGAGTAATTGTCTCTGCTGCATCGTTTTTTAATTGATCACCAACAGAAAAAACAGCTAAAGCCACGCCATCCCAAGCCAATACCGAAACAGTTAATCCTGCTGCCTGCCCTGCAGCAACTGCGCTCTTAATCTCTGAATGAAACTCTGTACAGCTATGTGCAACTGCTGCAGGAGAACCAATGAGCACAACAGGCGATTGAGTTCCAAGGTGTACGCGACCTGCAGCGCCAGAACCAGGAGTTACCGAGAACTCACTTGCCTTGTAGTTCTTGACTCCAGCACTGAGGGCGTAGCGTGAAATAGCCAGAGCAATTGGGTGTGAGTTAGCTGATTCAATGGCATGTGCTGAAGAAAGAATAGTTGTTTCGTTCATCAAAGATGAGAAAGAAGCCCCAAGCACTGCTCCTGCAGCGGCAGAGATAGTTGCATTCTGCACATTCATAACACCCTCTGTAAGCGTTCCGGTCTTATCAAAGACAACTGTGTCTACATTGCGTGCAACTTCTAATACTCGCGGTTGGCGCAACACGATTCCGCGCTGTGCCCCGCGACCAGTTGCAACAAGTAAAGCAACAGGTGTTGCAAGCCCTAGCGCACATGGGCATGCAATCACAAGTACGGTGATTGCCACGGAGATAGATTGTGTCAGCGTATAACCGCTGTAATACCAAGCAGCAAATGTTCCAACTGCAATTACAGTAACTATCGGAACAAAGACCGCACTCATACGATCAGCCAGGCGCTGAATTGGTGCTTTAGTTCCTTGGGCGCTAATCACCATGGCAGTTATACGAGCAAGTTCAGTATCACTACCCACTCGTGTGGCCCGCACAATCAATCGCCCATTGTGATTAAGCGAGGCACCTATTACTTGTGACCCAGGACCAACATCTACAGGTTTTGTTTCACCTGTAAGCATGGAGTTATCAACTGCGCTCTGACCACTGACAACAATGCCATCAGTTGCAACACGATCACCTGGCCTGACTTCAAATTCATCACCAATTTGCAGCTGCTCGATGGGAACAATAAGTGGAAATCCCCCGCGAACAATCGTTACTTCTTTGCTGCCAAGTGCTAAGAGAGAAGATAGTGCTGCACCAGCACGTGCCTTGGCTCTAGTTTCTAAGTAACGCCCAAGGATGACAAAGAAGATAACTCCAGCAGCAACTTCTGTGTAAACATCGCCTTCACCAGTTGAGTTTGCATATATCGACCAGGTGAAAGCTGCCAGCGAACCCATCGAAATGAGGTTATCCATCGTTGGATGCTTAAGATTTCGAAGAGCAGCGCGGTGGATTGGCCAGGCAACGATTAATACAACAGGTGCACTGAGAGCTATGACGAGCCAGGCTGTGGCTGAATACAGTGGATGTGGAAGACCAAACACATCTAGTTGATCATGAATCCACATATCAATTAAATGGTGCCAACTCATCACCATTGAAATTGCAACTGCCGGGACTGCGAATATGAATGCGAAGAATAAGGCGCGTGCAGATTTCTTACTGTGCAAAGTCACAGACTGTGCATCCTGCACAAGACTGGCTTTATATCCCGCTTTTTCAACAGTCTGGATTAACTCCCTAACATCCATATCGGCCGGGGCCATAATATGAGCGGTCTCAGTTGCAAAATTGATGTTGGCTCGAACGCCATTCAAGCCATTGAGGGCTTTTTCAACTGTATTCACACAGGAAGAACACGTCATCCCCTCAATTGCAAGGGTTGTGGGTTCTAAAACTATCTCTGTTGCCATTATCTATTATGCATTCAACTCTTTGATTAAAGCTTCATGGACTGCCTTATTCGTTGATACTCCACTGCCACCAAATGGACCATAATCACCGGATGTATTAGTGAAGACGCCTCCGGCTTCGCGCACAATAATATCTAGAGCTGCCATATCCCACACTGCAAGTGTTGGTTCAATAGCGATATCAACTGCGCCTTCTGCAACCAACATATGTGACCAAAAATCACCCATTCCACGGGTGCGCCATGCCTTTGAAAGAATTGAGTTGAAAGCATTTAACCGTGTTCCAAAACCGACAAAATCTGAATACGCAACTGAAGCATTGCTCAAAGATGAAACTTGTGAGACCGAAATCTTTCTCGTCTGTCCATTGAAAACCACAAATGCACCTTCACAGCATGATGCATACCAGCGCCGCGCTAATGCTGGCGAACTAGCGATTCCAACTACTACTTCTTGAGTTCCATCCTCTGCAACTTCCACAAGTGCAATCAACGTAGCCCATGTTGGAACTCCGCGCATAAAGTTTTTAGTTCCATCAATGGGGTCTATCACCCAATAACGTTTAGCACCGGTGATATCACTTCCAAACTCTTCACCTAGTAATCCATCATCGGGGCGATGAGTTGCAAGAGCTTCACGGATTGCAGTTTCAACCGCCCGATCAGCATCAGTTACTGGAGTGTTATCTGGCTTGGTCGTTATTACTAAATCGAGGGATTGATAACGAGCCAGTGAGATTGAATCAGCGATGTCGGCGAGTAGGTGTGCCACAGCTAAATCTTCGGCGTACTTACTTTCGCTCATTCTCTATTCTTCTCTCAATCAACTCGTGCATTATCTCTACAGATTCAATTCTAATCCTCTGGCCCACCTACTGCTTGATCCTTGACTGATAAGAGCGAACGAAGACTGCTCAATCTGGCCGTTCTCTCGTGGTCGGCAACCCCGTTTGGCGCAGCCCATGCATCGAGTTTGCAAGAACTCTCGGCGTGTGAGCAATTCGATAAACATGTTGCAGCCACAAGAGAAAGATCTGTGAATGCATCGACAATCCGATTGACATCAATATGTGAGAGCCCGAAAGCTCTAATGCCTGGTGTGTCAATAATCCATCCATCATGTGTATCTAGAGCAAGTGCAACTGCACTAGAAGAAGTGTGGCGACCACGACCAGTTGCCTCGTTCACATCACCAGTTAAACGATCTGCTGCCGGAACAAGTGCATTAATCAGCGTTGACTTACCTACACCTGAATGCCCAACGAGCACAGAGATTTTGCCTGAAAGCATGATATGCAGCGCTTCTAAATCTTTCTCGCGAGTCTGACTCTTAATCGCCGTATGCAGGATTTCAATATCTAACTTTGCATACTCAGCTAAGAATGCTGGGACTTCTCCCAAATCAGTTTTAGTGACAACTAATTTGGGTGTGATGCCTTCAGTAAAGGCTGAGACAAGAAAGCGATCTATAAGACCACGACGTGGTTGCGGATTAAGAGCGGCAACAACAATGACAAGTTGGTCTATGTTGGCGACAATTGTGCGCTCAACTTGCGCAGTATCATCAACAGTTCTACTTAAAGAATTTCGTCGTTCGTTGACTGAAACGATACGAGCTAAACTTCCATCATCACCGGTAACATCACCCACGATAGAAACTCGATCACCTACCACTACAGATTTAGGCCCAAGCTCTCTCGCTCTCATCGCAGTAATAACTACACCATCATCACTAATACACGTTTGTCGTCCACGATCAACTGCTGTAACAAGTGCTGAAATGGCAGATGAATGGCTAGGGCGATCTTTGCTTCGTGGACGTGTGCTACGTGATGGCCTTATGCGCGCATCTGATTCATCGTATTGGCGTGGGCTCATCGTTTTATTCTCTGACTAAGCAAGAAGGGAGCTCCATAGACCAGGAAAATCAGGCAGAGTTTTACGAGTAGTTGCGATGTTTTCCACTTCAATACCTGGAACGGCTAAACCAATTACAGCTCCTGCCGTAGCAAGGCGATGATCATCGTAAGTATGGAAGACGCCGCCATGTAATGGGGCTGGAGTTATATGCAGGGCACTTTCTTCCTCAACTACATTTCCCCCTAATGCGTTAATTTCGCGGGTAAGGGCAGCCAGGCGATCAGTTTCATGCAAGCGTAAGTGTGCGATACCCCGCAAATGTGATGGTGAATCGGCAAGGGCTGCAACAGCTGCAATTGATGGTGTTAGTTCGCCAACATCATGAAGATCAATATCAATTCCGTGAATTACGCCAGTTCCGGTTAAAGTTAGTCCACGCTCATCCATTGAAATTGTTGCGCCCATCTGCCTAAAGATCGAACGCAATTGATCCCCTGGCTGCGTTGTTGACTTGGGCCAATGAGCAATAGTGACACTTCCACCACAAACCATGGCAAGAGATAAAAACGGTGCAGCATTTGAAAGATCAGGTTCAATTACTAATTCTTGACCATGAAGTTTTCCAGCCTTAACGCTCCAGGACTGTGCTGCTGTATCAACTTCTACTTCTGCTCCAAAGCTTCGCAACATATCAACTGTCATTTCAATGTGCGGCATCGATGGAAGTTGACTACCTTTATGTGTTACAACAATGCCATTGCCAAAGCTTGGTGCAACCAATAGAAGCGCGGATAAGAACTGACTAGATGCACTTGCATCAATAGTTAATGAACCACCTGGAACCTTGCCAGTTCCATGTAATTTCAAGGGCAGGCTATATCGACCGTCGTGCTCTACCAAAACTCCTAACTCCTCTAGAGCTTTAATCACTGGCCCAAGTGGGCGCTCATAAGAACGTGGATCACCCTCGAATGCAACATCACCTGTTGCAAGTGCTGCAAGAGGTGGAAGAAAGCGCATCACAGTTCCAGCATTACCAACATCAATCTTCACACCACCACGAAGTGGGCCTGGTGTAATTATCCATTGAAGTTCTTCCACACCCTCTGTTGTTACGCTCTTTTCTTCAATTCCAACACCCAGTGCACGCAAGCCTGTAACCATTAATTCGCTGTCACGAGAAACAAGTGGTCGACGAAGAGAGGACGGGGAATCAGCTTGGGCTGCCAAAATCAAAGCACGGTTCGTTGCTGATTTAGATCCGGGGATGACAACGCAAGCCTCTACTGGTTGTGAGCCGCGAAAATGTGCGGGCCAGTGTGCGTTGTTATTCATCATCGCCTCAGTCTATCGCGACTCACATCGTTCTCGTTTTACGCATATCCTTTGCACATGTGTGGTCGTTATGCGCAAAGTGCAGATATGCGCGAACTTATGGAGCAATTTGAAGTCACTGGGACTTCTCCTAGCCAATCAATTCCAGTGAATTGGAATATTGCCCCAACTAATCCCATTTATATTATCCGTTCCCCCATAAAAGAACAGAGAGAAACCAAGAAAGATTTAGCCATAGTTTCATGGGGATTGATAGCACCCTGGCTAAGAGATATTACGGAAGCTAAAACTTCACAATCTCGGGCTATTAATGCACGTAGTGAAAGCGTGCATGAGAAACCAACTTTTAGAGATGCATTTAAACAACGCAGATGTTTGGTCCCAGCCCAGGGTTACTACGAATGGGCAACTGCATTAGGCCGATACAAACCAAAACAGGCTTTCTATATCTCTTCTCGCGATGGTGCACAGCTCTCAATCGCAGGAATTTGGAGCAGTTGGCGTTCCCCTGACGGTGAAGTCATAGAAAGTGCATCAATTATTACTCAAGAAGCACAAGGTGATCTTGCAACGATTCACAGCAGAATGCCAGTCTTCATGCCACATGGTCGCTGGGATGCATGGCTAGATCCTGAGAACACAGAGATTGAAGGTTTACGAAATTTGATGCTCCTCCAATCCCCCGATTCACTAGTAAAGGCCCACCCAGTTTCATCTCTGGTTAATTCAGTTGCAAACAATGGGGCCCACCTCATCGAGGCAATTGATTTGGGTGAGCCAGAGACCCTGTTTTAGCGATAATCTTTGACGTGCGATGACATCGACTGAATTAGTTAAAGAGAGCTCTGCCGAGCGCGCTGCCCGCTTTGAGAGAGATGCTCTTGCCTACACAAACCAGCTCTATGCAGCAGCGTTGCGTTATACAAAAAACCCTGATGATGCCAAAGATTTAGTTCAAGATACTTACTTAAAAGCATTTGCTTCTTTTCATCAATTTGAACCAGGAACTAATTTAAAGGCATGGCTCTATCGCGTTCTAACAACAACTTTTATAAATACCTATCGCAAGGATCAACGCAGACCGCAATTATCGGCGGGTGAAATTGAAGATTGGCAGTTAGCAGAGGCAGCATCACATACCAGCGATCAAGGTAAATCAGCTGAAGTTCAAGCCCTAGAAAATCTCCCAGATAGCGATATCAAACGTGCTCTGCAGGAAATTCCTGAAGAGTTTCGCATCGCCGTCTATCTCGCTGATGTTGAAGGATTTTCATATAAGGAGATCGCCGACATCGTTGGTGTGCCTGCAGGAACGGTGATGTCTCGACTTCACCGGGGAAGAAAACAGCTGCGTGAGCGGTTAACAGAGTATGCAAAGGAACTTGGCTATAACGTTAAAGCCAAGCCATTGTCTAAGAAATCTGACCCTGACGAGGGGGCAGAATCATGAGTTTCTCATTTGTAACACCATGTAGCCAAGTTCTTAACTCCTTCGTTCTGCTTCTTGAAGGCGATATTGAGCCACCCCAGATGCAACTGATAGAAGTTCACGTTGCCCAATGTCGCGCTTGTGAAGCTGAGCTTGCACATGAGCGTCGTATGCATTCTTTGATGCAAGAAGTCCTACGCCGCACTTGCAATGAAGAAGCGCCGCAAGATCTGCACAATGCCATCTTTAATCAAATTCATGGCCAGATGGCAAGCGCCTTTACTGAGGTTGTCACGCAGTTCAGTATGACTGAAATATCCATTGAGATTGATGAGTTTGGCCAAGTCGAACACCGTGAAGTTACAATCGAACACACCGAAGAAATTCGATACCTGAATGAAGGCGATAATCCCACCACTTAAGCCTTAAGCAGGTAAGTTATTAATCATGAGACCTGCAGCAGAAGTCATGGGAACCGTTGGTTTAACGGTCATGACTGTGCGAGCTGGTGACACTTCAGTAGCCATGGGCATTGGCGATTTACCAATTGTTTCTCAATCACAATTGATTTCACTGATGGAGCATGCTGCAATAATTTCGATGGATGAGCATTTGGAGCCAGAGGAAACAACAATCCCCATTAGTTTTGAAATGATAACTCTAAGCCCTTCAACTATTGGTGCAGAACTGCGCGCAGTGTCTAGGTGTATTGAAGTTGACAATCGTGAATTAACTTTTGAATGTGAAGTTTATGAAGGTGAGCGCCAAGTAGCAGCTGCAATGATAAAAAGATCGGCAGTGGAGCGAGTTTCATTTCTCGCCCGCACCGCCGCGCAATCTTTAATTACTTAAGCTTTTTTAGTTGCCCAGAAAATCTCTGCGATTTCATCAATCTTTGCAATCAACTTATCTGCAACTGCAACATCCTGAGTTCCTTTTGTTCCTGCAGCACCTGCAAGCTTTGTTGCTTCATTAAAAAGTGAGTGCAGTTGTGGGTATGCCTCAAAGTGTGGCGCCTTGAAGTAATCAGTCCATAGAACCCATAGGTGTTCTTTGACTTGGTGTGAGCGCTCTTCTTTGATAGCAACAGAGCGTGAGCGGAAATCCGCATCAGGATTAGCTGCGTATTTTTCCATGCATGCCTTTACAGAAAGAGCCTCAATCTTTGCTTGGGCTGGATCGTAAACACCACATGGAAGATCGCAGTGTGCATAAACAGTTGTCTTTGGTGCAAACATCTTCTCTCCTCATTTATAAACTCGTACCGCTGGCAGGCAGTTCGCATCGACTGAAGGAACTACAAGTGCGAGACTACCGCCCATGAGCAAATTTGGCACAGTGAAGGTATCAGGTGGCTCCATGCTTCCCGCATACCGAGATGGAGATTGGCTCTTTGTCAGTTGGATAGATGGGGCGGCGGCTTTAACTGCAGTTGGAAAATCCATTCTTGGCAAGGTAGTTGTCGTAGAACGTGAAGATAAACCTGGAGTCTTTTTAGTTAAACGTGTGCAGAAGTTCCACAGTGGAAAATATTGGGTTGAAGGCGACGCTAGCGACAGCACAGATTCTCGTAGTTGGGGTTGGATTACACCAGAAGAGATTGTTGGTGTGGTTTTATTTCGCTACAAGCAAGGCAAGAAGGTTCATTAGCGAGTGAATGCTTCGAGCATGAGCGCTTTTTGCTCATCTTCATGCAAGTGATGATTTCCAGTTGCAGGTGAAGCAGTTGCTCTGCGAGAAATACGACGCAAGATTCGAGAACCAAATCCATGGCCACCATGTTGTTCTGAAGTGCGAAGTGCAATGTGTGACCATGGACCCTGATTTGCAGGTTCATCTTGAACCCACAACAAATTTGCATGTGGATGCTTATTAGCTTCTGCCACCATTTCATCTATGGGCAGTGGATACAAAAGCTCAACACGGACAATTGCAGTTGAATTCTCCCCCAGCTTTGTGCGCTCTGCAACGAGGTCGTGATAGACCTTGCCAGAACAAAAGATCACACGAGATGCGTTACTAACTGAATTATCACTTATTACTGGCTGGAAGTATCCAGAAGTGAAATCACTTAAAGCAGATGCTGCCGCTTTTAGGCGCAACATCGATTTAGGTGTGAAAACAATCATGGGGCGACGGGCAGGGTTCTTGGCATGCCAGCGCAGTAAGTGGAAGTAGGAAGCAGGAGATGATGGCTGAGCCACAGTCATATTTTGCTCAGCACACAGTTGCAAGTAACGCTCAATTCGTCCTGACGAGTGATCTGGTCCTTGACCCTCATAACCATGCGGCAAAAGCAGAACAACCGAAGAGCGCTCACCCCACTTTTGAAGGGCAGAAGAGATGAATTCATCAATAATTGTCTGCGCACCGTTAGCAAAATCTCCGAATTGGCCTTCCCATAAAACTAGGGCCTCTTCGCGCTCAACGCTATATCCATATTCAAAACCCATTGCCGCATATTCACTGAGCAAAGAGTCAACGACAAAGAATTGATTCACATCAGATATCAATGCGCGTAGCGGAGTCCACTCATTACCGTTTTCTTTATCAACGATTACTGCGTGACGGTTAGAGAAAGTTCCACGTCGCACATCTTGACCAGCAAGGCGAATTGGTCGTCCTTCTTTAAGAAGTGAACCAAATGCCAACATCTCTCCAGTTGACCAATCAATTGAAGCATCATTGAGAGATTCAACGCGTTTGGCTAACTGTGGTGAAAGTTTTGGATGAATACTAAAGCCCTCTGGAGTTGCGATTTGAGTTGCAGCAATTTCTCGCGCAAGCTGCTCTGGAATTGAAGTAATAATTGTGTTTGCATCCGGTGCAACCGGTGCCTTGAAGTTCGGATCAGTTTGTGCACTTAAGTTATTAACTGCAGCAAAGACAGCTTCTAGCTGAGATTGGTAATCGCGTGCTACTTCTTCTGCCTCTTCGACTGTTATATCACCACGGCCAATGAGAGCTTCGGTGTAAAGGTGGCGCGTAGAACGCTTTGCGTCAATGAGTTTGTACATCAATGGTTGAGTAAAGCTTGGCTCATCGCCTTCATTGTGACCACGGCGGCGATAACACACCATGTCAATAACAACATCTTTATTGAACGCTTGGCGGTATTCAAAAGCTAATCGAGCAATGCGCACGCATGCCTCTGGGTCATCCCCATTAACATGGAAAACAGGTGCCTGAATAATCTTGGCAAAATCTGTTGAATAACGTGAAGAACGTGCTGCATGCGGTGAAGTAGTGAAACCTACTTGGTTATTGATAACAACATGGATAGTTCCACCTGTGCGATAGCCGGCTAATTGAGACATCTGAAGAACTTCTGCGTTAACGCCTTGCCCCGCAAATGCAGCATCTCCGTGAAGCAAAATTGGAAGTACAGAATACGCATTTTTAATGTTGAGACGATCTTGCTTAGCGCGAACAATTCCTTCGAGCACCGGGTTCACCGCTTCTAAGTGTGAAGGGTTTGCTGCTAAATAAATCTTTGTAGTTGCACCAGAGTGAGCGGTGAAAATGCCTTCAGTTCCCAGGTGGTACTTAACATCGCCAGATCCTTGAACTTGATTTTCTGCATAATGACCTTGGAACTCTTGGAAGATTTGTCCGGCAGATTTTCCGGCGATATTTGCCAAAACATTCAGGCGTCCTCGGTGTGGCATACCAATACACACTTCATCTAACTTTATTTCTGCGGCAGATGAAATCACAGCATCAAGAAGTGGAATGACAGATTCTCCACCTTCCAGTGAGAAACGCTTCTGCCCAACAAACTTGGTCTGTAAAAAGTTTTCAAAAGCCTCGGCGCTATTGAGCTTGTAGAGAATTCGAAGTTGTTCTTCACGCGGTAATACTTGCACTCCAACTTCAACGCGCTCTTGAATCCATTTACGCTCTGCTGGGTTATCGATATACATGTACTCAACACCTACAGTGCGACAGTATGAGTCACGCAAGATTCCAAGAATCTTACGAAGCAACATGAATTTTTTGCCACCAAAACCACCAGTAGCAAACTCACGATCTAGATCCCACAAAGTTAATCCATGATTTTGAACATCTAAATCTGGATGGTTGCGCTGGACATATTCAAGTGGATCAAAATCTGCCATTAAGTGGCCATTTGTGCGATATGCCTGAATTAATTGCTGAATG